>Ga0302120_10001047_pt1 | contig 12879 bp, 3 predicted proteins | sample AG5_Bottom_MG_FD_203118 | JGI IMG/M metagenome (GOLD analysis project Ga0302120, IMG submission 203118) | Marine microbial communities from Western Arctic Ocean, Canada - AG5_Bottom | ecosystem: Environmental > Aquatic > Marine > Oceanic | place: Canada: Western Arctic Ocean | collected 2017-10-01 | reverse complement strand
ATCCTAACTACAACCTCTTTTCCTGCCCCCCAACTTTGATCCCATATTACACTTGTACCTACGTTGGTATGAAGTTTATATTTACCTGCTGTAGTTGGAGTAAATCTAGTTGTGCTAGTGTCGTAATCAGAAGCAGTATCAAATGTTTCTTGATCGAAGTCAGCCTTATGCCACAAATAATTCTGGCTTGCATCAGAAAAATCATAAATGGTAGACCCATGAGTAGCTTTAAACACGTTCTCTGGACCCGCAGAGCCTGTTGCTCCCGTCGTCCCGCTGGAACCATCGTTACCCGCTGCACCCGTGGGTCCGGTTGCACCCACTGCCCCACCGCTGCCCGTTTCTTGGACTGTAATTTGGGCATCAAGCAGGGAAACCGTAGGCGCACCTATCGAGCTTGGATCATAGGTTTTGTACTTGATGTAATAAGTGACTTGCGAAGATGTACTCGGAGAATCTAAATACGACCAAGACAAAGTTGCGTAGTCGGGGTCATAATTGGACTCATCATCTGAATATATTGTCTTGACCAAACCAATTTCTGTAGAGCCCCTGAATAATTGAGCATCGCATTGACCATTGTCATAGTTGTTACTGTCATAAGGAACTACTATATTAATATTACCATGAATTAAGACTTTATTGCCTGAATCAACGGGGGTGATTGCCTGTGAAATCGCAGTCACATAGCTTGTCGAACTGGTGCTTGACGCGCTACCAAGTGAACTACCAAGAACTTGCCCACTACCACCCGCACCCGTATTACCCGTCATGCCCGTCATGCCAGTCTCACCATCGGCTGGCCCCGTAGGTCCGGTTACGCCTGTGGTTCCTGCTGCACCTGTGGTCCCTGCTCCACCTGTGGTCCCTGCTCCACCTGTGGTTCCTGCTCCACCTGTGGTTCCAGCTGCACCTGTGGTTCCAGCTGCACCTGTGGCTCCTGCTGCACCCCCTCCAGAAGCGGTGATACGAATTGCGTCACCGGAAGCGTCACTCGCAAGGGTGATATTCGTACCCGCGACAAGCTTTAAGGTGTCAGTAGCGGAATCGGCCACCAGATCACTGGTTCCCCAAGTAAACCCTGAGTCGGTATCGTTTACGTCAATAGTCTTAAACGAATCGCTGGCACTTCCACCACCAGATGATGCGATAGTTACTTTGTCATTGGTTGCGTCGGTAGTTATCGTTACGTTTGAGCCCTCAACTAATTCTAAAGTGTCTGAAGCGGAGTCAGCAATAACATCAGTCTGACCAGAGACTTTAATAGTCTTAAATGCGTCACCCCCTCCCCCAGAAGAAGCAATGGTTATATCGCTCGTATTTTCTGTTAAGGTGACATTCGAACCCTGCTTAAGTTTTTTGAATTGTAAATCGACTCCAGATTTTGCTTTGAATACTCCGTACTCAGTGCCCGAGCCACTCCCCACGTTACTTCCGGTATTTACTTCACCGCCACCAGCCGAACCAGTTGCCCCTTGTGCTCCCTGTGCTCCCGCTCCACCAAGTTGAAATCCCGCAAAGAAAGTCACATTCTCGTTGCCAACAACGGTCCTATCGCTCATTCCACTGTGGTAAACACCTAACTGGAAATACCCAGTAGAAGTAGAAGTCTCCATCGTAGCTTGAATACTTACAACGTTCTCATTACTTCCATCATAGTAAACGGTCTTCTCAACAATGAAACTCGTAAGGCCATCTTGCATGATGCCAATAGTGAGCGTGTCGCCGCTCGACATATTAGTGCTCGACCACTGAACTTGTGCTACTAGATGAAATCTACCAACAACACCAGGCGCGAACTGGTAGGTGGAGGTATCATACTTGGCTCCTTCGTTGAAGCTGGCGTTGCCCAATGATAATACCGTCCCTCCTCCTGCTGAAGTCCCGATTGTCTGATCCGTGCCATTCCGATCAGCCCTAAATGACACTTCACTACTGCCTCCTCCGCCGCCCCCGCCTGAACCTGCGTCACCAGTAATGGCGAGGGATAAAACTAAAGTATCTTCATCAGTAAACCACCCATTGTGGGTTACATAATTAACATCTAGTTTATAGTATATACCCCCTGAGTTCGAAACTTTTACTGTAGCTCCTATTACATTAAATATGATAAACTTAGTAGAATCACTTTCTTTGAAGAGCTTTAGTCGCCCTCTTATTGTGCTGGTCTGGTCATCTATAGCTTCAATCCATGTGGCAACGTCTATCTCGTTTTTTTCGAACTCATCGATAAAGATTTTTGTATTAACAAAGAGTTCCCAGTCGTTGGGGCTGTTGGCTGGCGAGTTACCTAGGTTTGAACTTGAAAGGCTTTTGTAGGCTACTAGAGTACTCACTGGAGGCGTACCAGCATCAATGACAACAACATCTCCGGTGGAGTAACCAGTATTAGCCTCCCAAAGTAAAGGGTCGTACATCTTGAAAGGCATCCTTAGATGTCCCTTACTATCAACCTCTGGACCTGGATGGCCGTCGGTCAAGTCATCGTGAAACGTAAAGGCAAGACTATCTCCACCGAACGAGCCGCTTCCTCCGCCACCGCTGCCACCGCCGCTTCCGCTAAAGACGAAAGTCATTGCTACGGTATCGTCGTTTTCAATTAACCCCTGATCCAGGGATGTAAGTACGTGGGTAACAGATAGCTTTCTGTAGTCGTTTGCTGTTGTTGTGGCTCCGGTTATATCAAATATTGAAAATTTAGCTGGATCAGAAGCCTTGAAGATTTTGATCCTGCCTCTCGGGCTGCCGGTATTATCATCGAGACTGTCTAACCACTCCTCAATGTAATTACCATCATCATTTATATCATCTACGTAGATTGTCCCAGTGGTAAATACCTCCCAGTAGCCAGTTGTTGTGACAGGATTCTGTCCAACGTTGGCTGCTATGGATATATAAAAGACACTACCAACGGTAACAACATCACCTATGGAGTAACTGGGGGTACTAGTCCAGTCAAGTGACAGCATGTGAGTTTTGAACGTCCAGCTGTATTTCAGGCAGCCATTACCTGGGTCGGTGTCGTCAGTTGTTGCTTTCCATTTGTAAAGAAAAGTATCCCCGCCAATCCCACCTGTCGCGCCAGTGGCTCCGTCTGCTGGCCCTTGCTGTCCCTCTGGACCTTGTGATCCCGTTGCGCCTGTCCATCCTGTGCCACCTGTTTCTCCTTTGGCTCCCGTGGGTCCAGTGGAGCCAGTGGGAGCACCAGCTGGACCCGTAGGGCCAGTGTACCCACTCATGCCCGTCATTCCAGTCATGCCAGTAACCCCAGCGTCTCCGGTAGGATCGTGGGAGAGAACTACCGAATCCGAGTTTGAGAAGGAGCCATTATGGGTTACATAAGTAACATTTAACTTTGTATATAAATCTAAAACCGCGCCAGTAACGCTAGTACCAATTGATAGAAGATTTGTTTTTGCGCTGTCTGTATACAGTTTCCAGAAATCGCCAACAATGTCCCCGACATAATAAACAGCGTTTGTAGTTGGACCAACTCCAACCGTCAGCGATCTGAATATTACTCTTTCTCCATCTACTAAATTATGACCAGCCTTTTCCCATTTATCAGTATTCTCATTGGCTGTTACACCTGTCAGAGACCCAGCGGTACTTGCTGATGTGATTCTAAATAAAGAAAAATAATTAGAATCAATTTCTTTAAAAATTCTAACCCTACCTCTTGTGACAGCACCCGGGTTGTCATCCAAGGAATTTACCCAATTAGAAATATTAATTAATAAGGGGTTAAAATGATCAAGATAAATTGCAGCTGTAGTAAACGCTTCCCAATAAGTTGTACTTGTTACAGCATTTCCCTTGTTTGACTTTTGAATTACCCCACCCGCGACATCAGCAGTTACATCCAATAGACCTGATAAATTACTATTTGTGTATAGTTTAAAATCATCTCCCGAGAGTCCGCCGACGTAATATATCGCTCCCAAAGTAATACCTGTACCAGCGGAAAGAGCGGTTACTTTTACCGCTTGACCGTTGGTGAGACCATGGCCTGTTTTTGTCCAAGTATCGTTACTGGTAGAAGCTATTACTCCGGTAATTGAAAGGTTCGTTTTAGCGATGTAAGCATTGTTCTGATATACCAGTACATCCTGTTCCCAATATACCGTAAACTCACTCCACTCTCCCTGAAAAATAAAATCATATTTTAATCCAGCTGCACCAGGGTCATTGTCATCTGTGTCAGTGTTGAATATAAAATATTGACTGTCCCCACCAGGGTCCCCCCTCGGCCCAGGAATCGTACTTGTTGGCCCTGTTATACCCGTCTGGCCTACATCTCCCGTCCTTGCGAAAGTTAAAATAAGGTCATCACCATCTAGAAACGGGTCTGCACTGGAAGACTCAACTACCGAAACATGAATATCAAAATACCCATCAGCGACTTCTTCAATCGCCAAACCGCTACTAGGATCAACACCGATAGAGCACATCAAGAACGTGCTGGGTTCCACTCTTTTTGAAATTTTCAAGTGACCTTTAATTTCGGAGGTGCTATCGTCAATCGTTCTTAGATAGCTTTGAATGTCTGTTCCGTTTGTATCTACATCATCTACGTAAACATGTGTTGTCAGGTTCTGGTGGTCGGGAGCATTGTTGATTTTGTTTAGCCTTATTGTCCCAGGGCCAGGGTCGGAATCGACATCTGAAGTGGCGTCTATTTCATATAAAAATGATGCTCCGCCAAAGCTTCCTTCTGCGCCAGTTGCTCCAATCAAGCCAGTTAAACCTGTCGCCCCCGTTTTCCCGGTCATGCCAGTTAAACCTGTCGCCCCCGTCCCACCTGCTCCGCCTGTTGTGCCGTCAACCCCGTCAGCTCCATCCGTTCCCTTTAAGGCTATAACTTCCCAATAAATAGAATGGTTGGAATCAGTCGGGTCTTTGGAGGTGTTGTCCTGAATGCATATATAAGAAGTGCCGAGACGATAAACCGTATCATGAAGGTAGTAATTGTTTCCTTGCGTCCAAGTATTTCTCCAATCTATTCCCGTCGGCCCAACTGACCCTGTTGGTCCGGTTGATCCAGTCTCCCCTGCTCCTTGTATGCCCTGAACACCCTGCGGCCCCATTGCGCCCGTTTCGCCTTTATCGCCGTCTACGCCATCTGTAAATTCTTGTACTGTGATGCTCCCACCCTCACCCGAATCACCGAGGCAATAATAATAAAGAGTTGAATTAACATCATGGGGAACGGTAAATACGCCCTTCCCATCAGCACCTGGGGTTCCAAAATATTCAAACCCCGCAAAAGGTTCACTTGTGTTAAATGCACTCCCTCCGCCATGTGTTCCATCATCAGTTTCTGATATTTGTATAGCATGATTTGTGTTGCTTGTATCTGTTTGATCGAATAGGTAGGAGAACCCCTTAAAAAAAAGTAAGGATGGGGTAAATGTGTAGCTTGTATCTTCTTTTTTCTTTATGTAAAATTTGTCAGCACCATTGTCTGAGGCGATTTTAATGTCGTAGGCTTGGTGAATTGGGCGCATACCTGTCGCGCCCGTCATTCCAGTTGCGCCCGTCTCACCAGTTGCGCCCGTCTTACCAGTCATACCTGTCTTACCAGTGGAGCCGTCCGTCGCCCCAGCTGGTCCAGTATTACCAGTCATGCCTGTTTTACCTGTCGGACCTGTTGATCCTGTAGGCGCGGGTGCTCCCGCAATTCCTGTTTCCCCTTTCTCTCCTTCTGGCCCAGTCGAGCCATCATCGCCAGAGGGACCAACGACGCTACTGTCCGCTCCAGCCGCTCCCGCCGCACCCGTATTCCCAGTTAGACCAGTCATGCCGGTAATACCTGTGGCTCCAGTGTTACCAGTTCTTAATTGCTGAATGTCAATGCTTCCACCCATACCACTATGCGTGGAACAATAATAATAAAGGGTACTAAGACCCGTTACGGGAACGGTAAACAGAGAATGAACTCTTAAACTGTTAGTAGCATTTAGCTCAGTTGACCACCCAGTGGTGTACAGAGCTCCACCAGAATGCGTTCCGTCTGCGGTGGATGATAAAAGAAACTTGTGGTTGGCGGAATACAAGCCTATGTCAGTTGAATAATCGAACTTGTAAGTAAGCCCCTTGTATAAAACTAAGTTCGGGGTTTCTACTCCATCAACATAAAAAACTTCACTTGGGGCTGGTGGTGGGGTTGTGGTGGTCCCAGAGCCGAGGGGTGTTGCGGAATTGTCGCCCAGAGTAATGGTAAATGTCTGAGCAGGTTCGATTGACCCCGTTGGTCCGGTTGGTCCCGTTGAACCAGTGTAACCTCGGTCACCTGTTGGTCCTTGTAGTGGTGTAAGCGCGTAAGAAGGGAGATTATTAAGCTGTAATATGAGATTTACAGCTCTCTCAAAGTCTTCGTTCTGTTGCGGTGTAAGCGGCATTTCATTTTTTGGTTACTTACTGGTCTACGCAATCCTTCCAAGTGCCTCCCGCGCTTTCGCAGGTAGCTCGGGTTATATAAACCCCATTGTGAGAATCGTATTGTGAACAAGCACCCGCGACATCGCCACAGGGAGCACTCCAAGTTAATTGCCACGTCACACTTAAGCCATTCTGATTATCGTGATATGGATATGCGTCCGATGATTGGCTGTATTGAGGCTTCGTGTCGTTGGTTCCGTAAGGCCAAACTCCAGTGGTATCAATGGTTGCTAAATATTCTCCCCCACCAGGGTGATTCTGGGAATCGAAAGTACCGAATTGGCTATCAAAAAACACAATCTGATCATCGCTCAATTCTGATAACGCCCCGCCATTGTGAGACAAGTTGTCCGCGCAAAAAACTAAAGATTTGTATGATATGTATGTACCAGGGGCCCCCGGGTCTCCTATGGCATTAATAGTTTGCCAGCCTAAGACTCTGGTCATATCTCTGTGTCGGTGATAATCCGTTTGCCCCGTATAAAGTATGGACATGTCATGATTAAGACTGGTAACTATAACTTGGTCATTATATCCAACTTGGCCCATTGTCCCCGCCGTGAACTCGGTTGTAAAATTGCTTGAGGAGGGCAGGATAGATTTTTCTCTCCTGTGAACTTTAAACCGTTCGAGCCGCTTCGTATCCTCGGTCCAGTGTTTTAGACCTGTCGGAAAACTTGAGCTACTACCACCGCCTTGTTGGTTGTCTTCACTAGAAGCTGTCAGCACGTCCGCTAAATTCCAAAAATACTCGCCAAATCCAGTTGCGAGATTTACACCATTTTGTGGGCGCATTTGGGGTTGTAGGTAAGTGTTATCAATCGGGTTTGCCCAGTGATGAACCCCGTTATTATCTGTCAGTCTTTGAAGGTTCGTTCTTGCGGCCCCGCCCCAAAATGGATCAAATCTATATTGAGTATTATCTGTACTAAAATAAGCGTACATATTCCCAGAGCAAGAGGGCTCTAGGGGCTGTCCATATTTTTGCATGCTCGCCTTACCAGGTCCTGTGCTCTCTCCTCCCTCTTCGCCTCCGCCCCCACCTTCGCCTCCGCCCTCGCCTTCGTTTGAGGTCGATGCTGAGGGAATTATCTGAATGCCTGGGTGCATGATCCTAGCTGCGCCAGTCAATTTTTGCCAAGTGGTTTTACCTGCTCCTTTTGCGTTGTTTAAGCCTATAAATGGATCAAAGGTGCGAACCTCTTTATCAAGAACAAAGTTCATTTTGTAGGTTACGACGGCGTAGTCACCGCTAGGAACTGTAAAGTCTTTAAGAACCCTGTTGAAGGCGGATCGGCCAGACGAGGTGTCGCTAAATTTACCTCCCGCAAAAGGGTCTGGGTAAGAGGTTCCGGTTATGCCCAATCCTCCTGTCGTAGCAGGGCTGGTCATCAACTCTGAAACATGCAAGTCTTCCTCCAAATACATGCCAGGGTCTTCAGGAACTCTCCAAGCCCTAAACAGTTCAACCCCCCAAGGATGTGACGTTGTACCACACCCATCCGGTACAATTCCAGTAGTCCACAAAAAGTTGTATTTAATGGGGTGTGCGCCGTTGGGTGAATAAATATGTGGCTTGCTGCCAGACCATAATCCAGTCGTATACAAGTCGCTTGGTTGCTTACCTGAACCCAAGCTTAGGTACATAAAGGTATCTGCAAATGGCATGGTCAGGGGATAAGATAGCCCTGTACTGGTAACATAGTTACCAGCCCAATCCCCCGAATTGATCAGTTCGTTGCTGTGATTATATATATCGGCCTTAAACTGGCCGTCTATGCTAATCAGACTCGGCATTTTGTTACGCCTCCTGTTCCACGCATCCCACTACACCAGCGCAAGGAGCCGACCAAGATACGTCCATGTACACCTCTAAGGTATTGAGATTACTCATTCCGGGGTAAGCCCCGCCCCAGGTGATATCGTTTCGAGCATAGGCATCACCACCAGTAGATTGTCCTGTCGCAAAGTTAGGCAACAGCCTTGTTGACTCGTAATGAAGGAAGTACCCCTGTGGTTTTAAGAAATCGGTCATTCTGATTGACCCTGTATATTGAGAATTTATATACCAATCAAAGTCACCAGCAGAGTCTTTTGCGCTTCCAGCAATTACGTAAATTGGATTGGCGTTTTTACCCGCTCCCGCAGTTTTATCATGCCCCGTGAATACTAGGGTCATAGCTGGCCCATCGTTTGGACCAAGGTTTTGCCCTGACTTACGAGCGACCATGTTGGTTGCCTTCCCTTCGAAATCTCCGAAACCATCGAATATTTGACTAACCGCCCCAGCTTTAACCTGAAACGAAGCTATTGTTGGCCCAATGTAAGGATCAATAGAGGAGGGCCATGCATTCTCTACCGCAACTTGGACAGAGTTCGCTGGCGGAAAGCTGGCCTCATTGGCAACCCAAGTAGTGTTTAGTATGTCTCCGTTGGCAATGTGTGACGAGGGAACCAACCATCCTGTAACGGGCTGGTCGTTTAAGTTTTCAATATTGTCTGAAAAAATGCCAGCAGCAACGGTAGCTGTGGTAGAGGATATCGCCATGTTTAACTGTCTACCGTCATAAGGGATGGTTGAAAGCTGTTCCCAATAAGTCGTATTGGTAAGAGTATCCTCGGTATTGTTATCCGTTACTGATCTGTATATATTCGCGCCAGCAGCCACGGTTGCGCCACCATTATCGTCAACGATATCTCCCTTTGAGTATGTTGCGCTGGTATCAAATTGACCATGGAAATTTGAATTCGTGGATTGATTTCGATCAACTTCAAGCCAACCCGTATTCCTTGAAAGAATAAATCCAGCAACGGCAGAAGTCGCGGAAGAGTTTTGTGTTATACTCGTCAGCGGATAGTAATTTGGCGTATTAGCGATCAAATCCCACGACATCATATCCTCAGCGGGGCTAATACCTTGAGTGGGGTTAAAGGTAACGTCAGCCACTACTTGGTTCGTGGCTGTAAAGTATGATTCTGGATCAGCGATAACACCCAGCCCCACGTCGTAATAGTGTAAATCTTTAATTACGAAGTTTAGCTTTCCACCCTCCATGTTGGGCCATTTTAAGTCATCTTTTGAAAAGTCGTAACCGTCGCCGTCTGTTCCTGCTATGATTGGCGGGGTATCAACAGCCGCACGAACGACTTGAAACGCATCAGGGTCACTGCTATCAAAATTTGGGTGACCAGCTAGAACCTTGTCCTTTACTTCAACACTATGATCTACGATGCCGTAATCGTACCCATTCGCCACCAAATGCCCTTGGACTGCCCCCCATCCATAATACCTGACCCCACCAATGGTAACCGTTCCAGCGTCAACATGGGTTGGTGCGTAATTACCCGTATCCCCAGGGGCTGTGTATGTCGGTGTTATCGCGCCAGACATACGTACCGCAGTGGCCTTCACCTCTTCCTCCATCCAGGTTTCATTGTTCATGAAACTCGACGTGAGATAGAACCCAGTATGGCCTGTTATGTCGCTAACACCCAAGTTTGTATCGTAAACGATTGGCCCATGGATAGTCTCAACATCGTACCCCCCATATGTAGGCGGATCGGTTGTAAATCTGGACTTAATTATACCCCTGCCTCTTTCCGTAAGATGGCAACCACTAAAGACCCTGTAATGCTGCATAACAGACCTGCCTGAGTCATCAAAGAACATGCAGTCTACCGCTGGCCAATAAGCACTGCCATTTTTCATGGCATAGACCAAGGAACCAAATCTTGAATTGTGGCCCAAGGCGTTAATAGGGGTAATGAAAGCTTTCCTGACTATATTTCTACGTCTCCCCGTAAAGTCAAGAAGGTTAACTCCAAGATTGCTCATCATACTTGAGAACGCGGCCTTGTATCCTCTGTCAAATTCTTCAGACTTAAAGGCTTGTCTACCGAAGGTGGCCATTGATACCGCGCTTGCTCCCTGTGTTCCCATTTCGGTATAGTTGTAAACAGTTTCCTCAAGGTCAATGGTTTGGTCAGTAGCAGTCGTCCAATTACCTAAGCGGGGGGGCCGCTCAGATGAAGAAGCCTTAAGTCTAATGTTCTGATGGTGCTCAAACGGACTACTTGAATCACTTGGCAAGCTGGAAAATGCCATTTTTGCATTGTTGTGAATTTCATCGTCTGAAACATTTGCGTTTGCTGCCAAGTCGTGGTTAAAGCTTAAAGCGCACAAGCCATCACTAGCGTAAGCTGCGTTGATATTTGTTTGCCCGCCCCCATGCCTATTAACATCAAATTGGCTATTGTCAGGTGAAAAATAGATAGCCAAGTCATCCAACCTTACGTTGCTGGGTTCCATTGGGTCTCCGTACTTGGGAATAAAAGTTCTTCCTTGGTTATCCACGCATCTTAGGCCATGGTAAACTTGTCTATAGTAACCAGATAAACGGTCAAACGACTCAACCAAATTTCTTTGTTCAGATATCTCGGCCTGACCCGTGTTAAAGGTTCCCGAATGAAAATAATTAACACCTGTATGCTTAATTTTTACATTCAACATATAGGTAACGATTGTTCTTGTACCAGATGGGATAGAAACACTCCGAGGTATACGACTAAACGCATATCGCCCTGTTTCATCAAGTCCTGTGCTGGGTGAAACCATAAATTCGGAAATAGTCGTTTGCCCTTCTGTAAAGACATTATCTCCGGTAGGTAATTTCCACCCTCTATACCAAGATGGGCCATCGGCCCCGACAATTGTCCCGCAGCTACCTGCACTAGAGTTTGATTTTTTATCCAACTCTGAATCCCCCAAATAATCCCAAGTTTGGTAGGAAATTGCTTCCGTATCGTAATTTTTTACCAAAGCGATCACTTGGTGGCCTGGGTCCAAAAGACCCGTAACGGACATATTATTCGCACCGCCTTGTCGGCCTAGGGTCAAGTATCTAAAGCAATCAGCAAAATTATACGTGAGTGGGTAATTAAGGCCCGTCTGGGTAATAAAGTTGTCGAAAAAATCGGTGGTTTCTACCAATTCTCCCTGCCTGTCGTATACGTCTACCTTAAATTGGCCTTGCAGCCCGTACTCAAAATGTTGTTTGATTTTCATCTTTTCCCTATTATTTTACAATTTAATTTAAAGTTTTCTAGTTATATTAAGTTTATTTTAACTTGATGGTCCATCGTATGTACCTGTACGGAAGTAGTACGACATCGTGTACCCTTCTTCCGCAAGATCAGGTACGTCAGACAGGCTGGGGAGGTGATCTCCGGGGAAAACAGCCCCCGTAAGAAAGTAAAAACCCGCATCTCCCCTTTCTTGTATAAGCCCAAGCAATGATGCCTTCGCTGGGCAATGGGGGACCAACAGTGGCCTATCGTAGGGAATGTCGGTAACGTGTGACTGAATGTATTTATAATCGCTGTAAGCAACCTCTCGAAGGGCTGGCTCAAGGTGGCCACTCGTAATATACGCCAGCTCTGGCCGATCAAACGGCACGCCTCGCTCCAACCCACTAGGGACTGCCGCCAAAGGCGGAGGATCGAAGGGCGCACCTTCCAAAGTGTATTTTCCTGTCGCATTTAAATATCCCTGATCGGTATATAGTTTGACGTAATCTCCTGACGTTAACAGGTCGTAGTGAATCTTTCCTACATCGGCATAAACTGTTTTAGATGAACCTCTATACCCAAATCTTATAACTGGGATATCTCTTCCGTAGAGTATATTCTTTTGGATATCCGTTCCAACAAACCTCTGGGCACTGAGATTCCTAAGCTCAACTTTTTGAGTTTGGTTAAAAGGATGCCCCATGCTCTTATTAATTTTTCATTCTCAAGGACCATTTTAAAGGTCACCGAGCTTTGCCAGTTCTTCTAATTTTAATGTCGGTCTAGCGAGACCACCAAGGGCTGTAAATACAGTTAGGTTTGGTTTGTCTCCGCTATAAATTCCATTATGAACAACGTTACCAGGTTTTAACATTCTGGAGAGTTGCTCAAAAGCGTCGTCTAAATTTTTCTGTGGGATATTATCCAATTGCTCCTTGCCACCGATAACAACCGCCGCAGCACAAGTACCGCTTGACAAGTCTAATCCGCCAGACAAAAGATTGTTTTTCAAATTTTCTCTTACCGCTCTGGAGATACTTACCGAATCTTCCCAATTGGCAACGGGGGAAGCCCCGAAGACGATACAACCCGAGTCAAGGAGTGTTTCGTAATCCCTTTTGTCGAAAGCTGAATAGCTGCTATCCTTAGAGGCTGTAAGATTAAACAAATTAAATAATCCACACATACTCATATTTGCCGTTTGCCAGAAATTGGAAACAACGAGGTTGGGATAAAGCTTTGTAATTTTTTCATTATCTAAGATGATGAGCGGGGATACGATTCCTTTGTCAACAAGATCAAAAGCCTTTTTTAATGTTCCGTGAGCGTTTGCGTTAACCTTTCTTCCCTCGGAAGCTTTCGGTAAAGCGA
>Ga0302120_10001046_pt1 | contig 12881 bp, 10 predicted proteins | sample AG5_Bottom_MG_FD_203118 | JGI IMG/M metagenome (GOLD analysis project Ga0302120, IMG submission 203118) | Marine microbial communities from Western Arctic Ocean, Canada - AG5_Bottom | ecosystem: Environmental > Aquatic > Marine > Oceanic | place: Canada: Western Arctic Ocean | collected 2017-10-01 | reverse complement strand
TGGTCATGCAAAGGAATTATCGACGAAAAATTATGAGCACATGGATTCAATACAGACCTTGGATTTCGTATTGATGGTTGTGCCACTTGAGAGTGCATATATCGCAGCATTACACCACGATGCTGACCTCTACACCGACCTTGTAGGCAATCGTAGAGTGAAAATTGTCAGCGGTACAACAATCATGTTGGCATTAATGTTGATTCAAGAATTATGGAAGCGAGAAAACCAATCAAAAAATCAAATTAAATTAATCGAAAGAGCAGGAGCACTCCACGACCAAGTAGTACTATTCATTGAATCATTTACTGAGATCGGGTTCGAATTAGGTCAGGCTACTAGCGCTTACGAGAAGGCAAAAGATAGATTGACTGAAGGAAGAGGAAATGTAATCCGTCAAACTGAGATGTTGAAAGACTTGGGAGCGAAAACGAAGAAAGATCTACGACTGAAGAGTGGAGCTCGTAAACTTGCGGAAAAAGCAGAGGAGGAGGAATGATGTTCTCTATCCTCTTCCGCGAATCATGATCGACTGGGAATCACATCAATTTCATCCAGTCGTACACCTTCCTGATGAGTACGAAGTGCGAGACTTCACAACGGGTGACGACTCACCCTCAAAATACGTATATGACATTGGGCGATATGACGAACTGCGCCCAGGGATGTATTCTACCGACCTCTTCAGAGGTAACCGGTTCCTCCACATAGGAATCGACATCGGTGCGCCTGTCGGCACACCGTGTATGGCATTCAAAGATGGTGAAATTTCTCACTTCGGATACAATCCTGCTGACGGAGATTATGGATATACTGTAATCACAAAACATATCATTGAAGGTTTGCCTCTTTGGGCACTTTATGGCCATCTCGATTCTTTTTCTGTTGTCGGAAAATTCATTGGCCAAAAAATCACTGCTGGAGAAGAAATTTGTTGGATGGGAGATAAACACGAAAACGGTGGTTGGGAACCGCACCTTCACTTCCAACTCTCATTTGAGGAACCAAAAAGCCATGATATGCCAGGCGTAGTAGCTCCGGAAAATCGAGAAAAATATCTCGCAATTCACCCGGACCCTCGGCTAGTCCTCGGGCCAATTTACTGAATTGAAGATAAATGGGCTTTCAGAGAATCTATCGAACCCATCTCTGATGGGTCGACGCCTCCAATAAGGGCAAGCGCAATACTAATCCAATCTGTCAAATGCGCGGCATAAAGCAAATTTTCGAGTAAACTCTCACCTTCGCAATCGATAATCCATGACGACTCGACATCAACATTCTCTAACATCCAATCCATACGCGAGGAAACTCGTGGATGAATTCCAGAACATGAGAGGTAGAGCAATGCATGTTCTGTGGAATCTGCTGAAGCCCACGCGACTATCTCATTATGATTCATTTCAGGCAGGCTTGAATGCCGAGCAAAACTGTCTGAATTTTCATTCAATTGATTCGCGAAACGACGTCCGGCCGCATCCAACATAGATGGCGAAATGATTCCAATCTGTTTTCCGAAGAAAGATTCAGCGATGGCGACAGTCATACCGTTACCGCCGCTCAAATCCGCTTCAATCGAAGCGGTGCGCAACCTCGAGAGCATCGCTGACAATTCATCAAGACTAGGACGCGACAACAATCCTATCGCCCAGCAAGCGGCGAGTTGAGATCCGAATAAATGGCCAAAGGCGGAGCGAGGCATTTGGCCACCCGGGACATTAAGACAAATTGAATCATCAGACTTTTCAAGAATTTCTTGTAATTTCCCACCGGAGCATATCCCAACAACGGTTCCGCCATTTTCGAGAGCCTCTTGAACTCCATCGAGAGTCTCTTCGGTATTTCCTGAATATGATGTTGCGAGAACCAGCCAATCTGGACCCCACCACGAAGGTAAGCCATAATCACGCCAAATAACGAAAGGCATCCCGCCATTTTGGTCCGTTAGGGAGGATAGGAACATACCACCCGCGCCAGATCCACCCATACCGAGGAAAACAACACCAGTCCAATCTTCATCCGCTTCGACATCGACTGTTTGTGAAATTGCTTTTTCGAAATCGTCAATAAAATTTCGAGTGAATCCAGACATATCTCGGATATCGAGATCAGATAAAAGAGCCGCTATATCCGACTCGTTCAACCTCTTCCTAAGATTATCACTCATTTGCTATCCTCCACCGTGATTCCGGGTACCGCTACCCAGTTATCTTCTATCAAAGCAATGCGCATTTTCGTCGTATTACCGTCATCATCGTATGGTAATCCTACCGTCACCATCCGATAATCAATCGGATCCATCACCTCTGCAGCCGTACTATCTCGATTGAGAATATCTACGGTGTGCTGTTCAGCTACGGGACAAATAATTCGGGCTTTTTCCATGTCTCTCCACGATGCACCGGTACGTTCAAAAAATTTCATTCGGCGCAAAATAGGTCCATCTTTTTGCCAAGAATCAATCATCCAATAATGATTTTTGAGTTTCATTACATCTCCGACATCATAAGCGGGTTTTCTATAACTCAAAGTTAGTCGAGTAATTTCAATCCCATCTTTCATCCCAACTGTTGTATTGGTTTCTTTGATGGTGCCACCAAATTGCTTCGCCAATATTCTGCCCCACATTCTTGCCATAGCTTTCGAACCAAGTTGTAGATCCCAACCACCGGCAACAGGACCTTCTTTGGTGATAAAAAACATCGAATCAGCCTCCATTCCAGCCAACATTTGATCCAGTGTTGATCGTAATAATTTCAATTCGTCTTTATCGAGTCGGCGACCAGCTGAACGTAGCTGGACAATCGCCTCAAAATATGCACCATCCTTTCGTGTGCAAGGTAAGCAAATCGCATTACTAGTCTGAAGCAGAGTCTCATGTGAATCAGCGAAATCAAAAGTCTCGACTTCGCCGGAAACATCGACATGAATGCGACTTGTTCGCTCATCAATAATTTCAACAGAGAATCCAATGTTGAGATTTTCAGCACGGGAATCGATTTCTAATGCATCTCGGACCCGTAAATCAGCAAGAGGATCGGTCTCCATCTTTGACCATCGACCGTGAATATCGTAAGCACTGCATTTAGCGCAACGGTGCTGCTGAATCACTTCAGGAATTTTTGACAAAATTACTCGTTTGCGGAGGCATCCTTCACACATTCTGTCACTTGTAAGCGGAGGTTCGCCTCCGCAAACAATACAAAAAGCGGCCGATGACATGTGACTCCCCCGCTTTTCCGCTCAGCACTTCCATTAGAAGGGTTCGCGCTGAGAAAAACAACAAAACGATGCTACTCATTCATCTTCAAGACGAATAGTTGCGTCGGCTATTCGATTTTCTAAATTCACAAGACGGTTGTGTAAAGTCCAGATATATCGCACCAATAATCCACCTAAAGTCAGGTATACTACAATGTATGAGCCCATTCCGTTCAATGTACCACCTCATCAAGACGTTGTTGTAATTCGACCAATTCAGCACGTAATCGATAAGATAATTCTGTCAATATCGATAAACCAATCATCAATAGGGAAAATGATAACACTCCAATTAATAAAACTCTACTGATTTCTGGGTCGAGACCCGAATCCTCCGATCTAACGATAATTACACCTGGATGGCGTTCACGGTACAAAGTAGTTGCAAGAGCAGTTATTGGTACCAAAGCGAAGCCAAATAATCCGACAGTAGAAAGAGTATCACGAGTATTAATTCCATCGGGTTGCGACCGGCGTGAAAGAACAATAAACAGAGCCACACCGGTTAACAAAGCATACGTATTCAGTCGTAAATCACCCCAATCCCAAGGAACCCCCCATTCAGCAGCACCCCAAATCGGACCAGAAATTACAACTCCGAGCCCGAATAATAGACCAAGATCGGAGCCAGTCGCAACTAATCGCCATCCCCATTCCTTACGTCGGGCATACCATGCAATAGAGCCGATGAACAAAATTGTAAACGCGACAAATGAGGTCCACGCAAAGGGAACGTGCCAGAACAAAATTCGGTAAGCTTCGGGGGCCTTCCAAGCCTCTGGATCGACTCCGGGAGCGTAAGTATAACTCAAAATTGCAGTAATTATTGCACCGAGTGAACCCAGTCCGGTAAAAGCCCAGCCAACATGCTTGCGTGAAATCACAACAATGCCAAACATCGCTTATTCAAGAAGGCTGTTCTCAAACATCCGGTAAAAATACTGCGACTAACCAAATCAAAACACTTGTCAAACTCGCCAATAAAATCATCGTGAACGGCTCTTCCATTCCCAATCCAAATGTCATCCCATCATTGAGAATAATAGTAAGTGCATCAGTTAATTCGATGAATGGCCAGACGAGAATCAGCAGTAAGAGAGAGGCTGCCGCTGCGTTTGAGCGATGTAAATCTGAAACCAAAAGGTGAACGGCAGCAGCAGCGATGGAGACATCAATCAATGATAACCCAATTATCCAAATTGATTCGAGAACATCTTGGGAAGTTTCTGCTGGAGCAGTGTCACCGAGAATTAACCATGAAATGTATATCAATGGGAGCGGTAAGATTAGTGATGCACCTATGAAAGATGATGAAATTCGGTGCATTGGTCCAAGCAATGCAGACCACCAGCGCCCACAATCCGCTTCTGCGTAGCGTTTGATCAAAGCGGGTGCAACGAGAACTGAGATGAAAGCCGGTGCGATAATTAATGCGGCGAGGAAATCATTACCCGAGGCGAGAATTTCTTTCTCTCCGACAAAAGTGTGGATGAGGAGGAGTGAAATTAACGCTGGAAGTAGGCGACTAATCGTATCGATTGGATTGCGAACTTCCATTCGAAACGCCCAACGCAAATGGCTGGCAAGGGGATTTGGTTCAATCGCAGGGCAAGGATCTGGAAGTTCGCCTGCGAATGCAAGGCAATCTTGAGTTTCGCTGCTCAGCGTACCGTCCTCAAGAACAGAAACGATTCTGTCTGAAGCTGCAATCATCTCAGGATCGTGGGTTGCAATTAGGATTCCATGCCCTTGAGCAGCGAGAGCTCGCATCCAATTTACCAATAATCCTCTCGCAGATTCATCGAGGCCTTCAGATGGCTCATCGAGAAGAATCGCACGAGGATTTGCTGACATTACCGCAGGTGATAATCCGCAGAGAACTGCTAATCGTCGCCGTAAACCGCCGGAAAGTTGAGCGGTGGGGTCAACGGCTCGATGGTCTAATCCCCAAGCAGATAACATCTGGTTGAGGTCTGAAGAAGATGGTGCGCGCCCACTAATCGATAAAGCAGTGCTCAATCGCTCTTCAATGGTTTCGTCACCGCAAATTCCATCCATCTGTAAGGTCAAACCCATTGGTGGCAATCTTTTACGGCGACCTTCAAAATCGCGAATAATTCGAACTACGCCATTATCATCTCTCCATTCGACCTTACCCGAAGTCATTCGATGCATTCCAGCACAAGATTCCAGTAAAGTCGTCTTTCCACTACCATTCGGTCCGACCAGAGCGACAACCTCTCCCTCGTTCAGACTCAATTCAATATTTGACAAAACCAACCGGTTACCTCGATAGACGTCAAGGTTGGAAGCAGAGAACAATTTCGCCGCTTCCATGCTCCATCGGATACTGCATCATCGTTTGAGTCGTTCGTCAGCGCAGGGAAGTGGCTATGCACTAAGACCGAGCGTGCATAGATGTGGAAGAGTCGGTTGACCTCGATGTGTTATGGTCGCAATTGGAGTCGACCGACTATGTTTGGGTAGCAATTTTCATCGGAGTAGCTGTAGCACCATTCTTTTCTGCGTGGAAGCAAAAAACCAGTCTAGCTTTAGCGATGATTCTTTCAATTATGCTCGTAATGTTCCTAAGGTTTTTTCTTGATACGGTCAATATTTTCGGATTCGGAGAAATTCATCTATTCGCAATGATACCAGCATTAGTAACAGAACCCGACCAATTTCATAGATTTATCACAGCTGCTTGGCTCCACTCTAATTGGCTTCATGTACTCTCAAATATCATTGTAATCGGCCTCGTCGGCGTCCCATTAGAACAACGACTGGGGGGGAAAAGATGGCTGGCAATTTACTTTCTCGGATTAATCGGCGGTAACCTTGCTTGGGTTGCCGCGCATCCGAATTCATATATTCCGGCTCTTGGCGCCAGCGGCGCCGCTTTCGGCCTATTGGGAGCCTATATGGCATGCTGGCCGAATGATGAAGTCGAGTTTCCACTTCTATTTTTTATTCGACCTTGGCCAATATGGATTATCGTTGCAGTTCGACTCGGGCTTGAAGTCTATCAAATGTATTCGATTGAGGCAGGAACTATCAGCTCAACAAATGTTGCTCACCTAGCACATGTTGGTGGATTTTTCCTAGCATATGCTCTTGCTAGACCAATAGCAAAAGGGGCGCCGAGTGCACTCGATTCAACTACAACAATAGGCAGTAGTTCGAGCTCGGAATCCGGTGCTGAATCTATTCGTAAGCGAGCTCGAGAAAAGATGGGGAGCCTCGATAATGATCCGTGGATGGAGGCTGGAAAACCATTGCAGGCAGAGGCTGCTCGAATTCTAAAAAGATTAAGAGCGGAGGGTGACGAACTCGAAACCAGACAAGCTTGGCTAGAAGAGTTGGCGGAACAAACGATTTGCCCTGTTTGTGAAAGTGAGATTTTTACAGAGATAAATGGTGAAATTTGTCGATTGAAATGCAGCCTTTCGAATGCACACATCAAGTGGCCATAAGACCGAAACAACGATATCCCTACCGGTTTAAATTATACCCAATGTGAGATTGGCTCTCTTTGAGAGCCATGAGTCGACGAGCGATTCCAACAAGTCCACTGCTTATTTTGGCGATGTTGCTGATTATGGATTTCTCAGTTGGCGCTGCGGCAATGATACCTGTCGACTCAATCATCGATAATAATTCTGATAACGAAACTGAACCTGATTCAAGGCTCCCTCCAGCCATGAGGTGTGGAGAAGTAATCTGTGCCCCCATCGATCGCTCACCAGGATTCCCATCTTGGGATGCAGGTACCCCCGTCGAAGATGTAAATTGGTGGTTCAATTATTGGTATGATTTGGATTCCGATGGTATGGATGATCGGCTTCAACGGATAATTACTGGTGAAACTGAATCGGTATCTTTGAGTCAAATTACCGGTGAAGATGGAAGAAAAACAGTTGCGATAGTAATCGATTATTCATGGCATGCAGGCCCAAGTGATGAAGAAGCGTTGATGGCGATATTAACCGATCATGGATGGCAGCGAGAAGGATCTTGGTTCTTCCCAATGGAGATTTTGGATTCTATCGTAGTTGACCATGTGCCGATTAGTGCTCTCATCGAAATTTGGCAACTCGACGGTGTAGTCATGGTTGAACAACAGAATGTCATCATACCATTCCTATCTGAAGCAACTCGTGGCTCAAAGGTTCGCGATTCATCAATTTATGATGAAACTATGAGAGATTTCGGCTATGATGGATCTGGAGTAGTCATCGCTGTTATCGATTCAGGAGTTGATAACGAGCATTTTTCTCTCGATGATTTTTCTGATGAAAACACCGATAATACCAACGAACCAAATGATTTAGCTGATCCAAAATGGCTCGGTGGTTGTGATGCTACATCTTGGAATAATGAGGATTGTAACGATGGCACTTACGACCCAGACGATGGAGCAGGTCATGGTACTCACGTAGCAGGGATTGCTCTCGGAACTGGCGATTCGCGCCGGATAAATCAAGGATATGCACCAGGCGCTTACCTAGTCGATGTCAAGGTGATGACGGATGCAGGTGGAGGAAATTCCGGTCAAATTTTGAGAGGACTCGAATGGGTAGTCCAGAATGTCAATACAGATTGGGGAAATAATGATTCAAGCCGAGGTATAGACGTTATGACGATGTCATTTGGTAGTGCTGGTTCAGTTACCGGAGAAGACCCTGGCGATAACGGGACCAATGCTGAGGCTCGTGCGGTCAATCAAGCTGCAGAAGCCGGAATCGTTCCGATTGCGGCTATCGGTAATGATGGATATCGCCGTGTTACTTCTGTTGGAGCGGCGGATTCGGCGATTACTGTTGGTTCTATTGAGGATAAAAATACAATTCTCCGTGATGACGATGAAATTGCCAGCTACTCAAATTCCGGACCGAGAGAGGATGATGGCGACGATAATCAATGGGATGAATTGAAGCCAGATGTTGTTTCTCCTGGCTCTTCGATGATGTCTGCTCAACACGCTGCTTCTGCTTCCCCCATTCCAGGTCAAGGCTCATCTGATCTTGCAGATGATGATTATGTCAACATGGATGGGACCAGTATGTCCTGTCCTGCTGTTGCGGGATTAGTTGCGGTGATTTTAGAAATTGATGAGGACCTATCCCCTCAAGAAGTGAAGGATCTCTTGAGAAATAATTCAGAGATGCGGGGCAGTGCATCGAAGCCGGAGATCACTGACAAGTGGAACGACAAGTACGGCTTCGGCATCGTCGATGGTAATCTCTTGCTCCAGGAATTGATTGGTGACGGCGGCGGTGGCAGCGGTGGAAACAACTCTACTGAACCACCTCCACCAACTGGGGCAGGAGATTGGGCCGTCTTCGAAAACCCAACAGGTGATTGGGTTATCGAAGGTGAAGATTACAATATCCGCGGCCATATTACCGATGCCGCTGAAGAAAATGGCTCGACTGAAGAAGTACATCTTCGAGTGACCTATAAATATCGGCCAAGTGATGGTGGTCCACTCTCAAATAGCGTTCTCGTAGATTGGCATAAAACATATGGAAAAGTCAATTGGTCAACCCCGATAAATCTACCAAATTTTGCAGATGATGATGTTGAAGCTGAATCAATTACAATCGAAGTGAAAGCCAAAAATGAATTTGACCAATGGAGTAATACCACGAAACGCACTTACTTGGTAGGGCGCGTAACTATCACTCTCAACTCCCCAAGTGGACAATCAGCGATCAGCGGAGATGTTCAAGTCCACGGCACTCTAGAAACGGTTAATGGAGCTCAATTACAATGGAGAATTGGAACTGACCCATGGGAGAATATAACCAATTATTGGGGTAATAGTGCCGAGGAAATGGATTGGTCCCACATATGGGATACTACGACACTACCCGACGGAATTCATCGATTCTCAGTCCGCTTTGTCAGTGGAGTAGGGGTCATCTCCGAAGAGATTAGAACGACTCTCGAAATCGACAATAATCCACCTTCGGCTGATTTAATGTTCAGAAGTGGATTATCGGTTCAAGAATTTGGGGTTCCAATTTCTGAATCGTATGTCAATACATTCCTTGAAGTAAAAACACAAATTCGAAACATAGGAGATATTTCTGCTGGAAATTTCAAAATTTACCTTCTTGAAGATGGTGCAAGAAAGGATGAAGTATTGGTTCAATATATCGGTAGTGGCGATATTATGGAAATTTCACTATCATGGAATCCGGCTTCTGTTGGTGACAAATTGGTAACGATTTCATTAGATCCCAGCTTTCAAATCAACGAAACAGACGAGACCGATAATGATCTATCTATCACATTCCCAGTATTAGCCAGACCGCAAGGAATCGACTTGGTATTCCGCGAAGGAGCGATACGTACCGAACCCTCGATACCTCGGCCAAACGAACAATTTCTCATTACCGCACGAATAGATAACCTAGGCTCAACCGATGCAACATCTGTAGAAGCGATACTCGAATTCAACACCGAACATGGTTGGGAAGTTCAGATGACGACAACGATATCCCTCGTAGTTGGCCAAGGTGCATCACAAATTGCCTTCGCCATTCCAGCATCCCTTAGCCAACCTGGCCCTATCGAGATGAGGGTATCCGTTCAGGGCGAAGCTTTAGCCGACCTAAATTGGGAAAATAATGAGATTGAAGGGACAATTTTGGTCGATGAATCGACACTTTCTGGAATTAGAGAAACTACTTTCGGTTATGGTGAAAACCCGATTGAGATAATCGAATTAGGCGAGGAAGGTTTGGTAATTAGTGAGAAAGATGGGGGTTTGGCTCTCTATAGAATAAATTCAAATCGAGCCTTGACCGCCTGCACTAATTTGCTCGAAGAAATGTGGACTGGAGATTTATCAACCTGGAGTACTGATGATGGGATCGCTCATATTGTCTGGACTCGAAGATACATAGATAATGATGGATATTTCCAACAAACCGTTAGTTATTCGACTATAGATGCAACCTGCACAATGACACCGATTCAAGATTTGATGGAGCCAATATTACTCTCTGATGGAAAATATTTCGGAGTCGACATTGACAAACAAGAGGATGAACTCTTAGTTGCAGGTTATCATCGTGATATTACTACGAGTGGTACCTTCCAAGACCAAACGAGTATTTTCTTGCTCAGCGCTGATGCACCAACAAAATCATCGGATTGGAGATATACGCCAAATGTTATCGGCGAGATTGAAATTAGTTCAACTGTAGCCGACCCTCTCGTAATCGAATTTGGTGAAGAAGGTGCACATCTCCTCTACCAATCGGTTAGGAATGATACAACTGGAATTGATCGATTGGGGCTTTGGTATGCTCATGGTGATGAACACCAATCATCTTGGGCATACAAGAAAACGGTTGGCGATGAAGCTGGTTCCCAGAAGATGATTGTCAATTTGATCGATGGAGAAGATCACCTCACCGTCGTCTGGCGAGAAGGTGCCCCTGCAGAAGCTGAATTGATTGCTAAGATTGTTGATTCGACATTTATGACAATTGAAAATCATAGTTTGCAAATTCCTGCTCGAGGATTGAATTCGATTGTACTTATCGAAACATATCGTGGCGCACAACTTTTCTACGACTTTGTAGGTCCGAGCGGCACTCAAATTCAATATGGAATAATAAATGCAGAAGAAGGTTGGATTGGACTTTCCAATCGAATAACTACCAGTAAAACCCACTTAGGTGCTGCCGATAGAAGTCCAGGGAGTGACGAAGTAATTATCCTCTCCTGGCATGAGACATCAGGGTGGCAAATTCGAGCGTTAATCGATGATTGGGATTTGAACAATGAGAACACTCCGATAAGTGAGCAATTGCGAATTGCACTCGGATTAGATGACCAAAATTTCAAAATATTAGCTGCCGGAGTTGCGATTGCAATTTTATTGCTCAGCACCCTAGTTTTGTTGATGCTTTCAATTCGAGCTATTAGATACCTCGGAAAACGAAGAGGCCGAGTTGTTACGGCTACGGTTATACTCGAGGAAGATGTTGTCGATGTAATTGATGAGACTGATATTACCGTTAAATCAAGTGAGGTAGAGCTGGTCGAACCAGAATTAACCGAAGGCGCCAGCGAAAGAAAGAAACGCCGAGAGACACGAAGCAATACGACGATAATAGCGGATTCATTACCTGACACGCCGGTACCAGCATTGCCAGTAATGCCAACCCCTGGAATGCCGGCACTTCCTGCAATGAATCAACCGGTAATTTGCAATGAATGTAATGGTCGATTCGAAGTAGGGTCAAACTTGAAAATGGTGAAATGTCCGATTTGTAATCAACGAATAGACCTCTAGGTGCAGAAAATGCAGATCATATTGGCATCTGCATCACGAAGACGACAAGATTGGTTACAGAAACATTTGGATCCCATTAGCGGTGTCTCGGTTTCAACAAGGGCGTTACTAACAGAAGAATCTCGATTAATTGTAGGGAAAGAGGTTGGAGAACAAACTGAAGCCACCTGCTTATTCAAGGCACGAGCTGCTGTCATGGAATGGATTATTATCTCTCAAAGTGGAGAAGAAAAACCAGACTATATTCTTGTTGCAGATACAGTCGTTGAAGATCCAGATGATTCAAAGGTTCCTTTGGGTAAACCGATTAATGCTGCTTCTGCTGCGATGATGTTGTTACGATTATCGGATTGTCGACACAGGGTTTGGTCTTCGACAGCAATAATTTATCCAAATGACGAGAGAGGATCTGAAAGGCTTCATGGAGGTTGGAGTGCTGATATTTGGACAGAATCTGCCCTCGTTGAATTCGAAAAATTATCTGAAGACGATATGGTTGGGCTAATTGAAAATAGATCCTGGGAAGGAAAGGCAGGGGCATACGACTTGGCAGGACCAGCTGGCAAATTTGCAACACTTATCAAAGGAGAGGAAATCACAGTATTAGGATTCGCTCCATCAGCTGTAAAATCATTAGTTCAACTAATTGAATGAATCAATTAAACAAATGTGACGCCGCCATGGGCGAGAACAAATTCTCGTTGTAATTCATCAAACCATTCCAACATCGAGGCGGCGAATCGAACAGAAATCACTTCATCATCCATCAATAAATCATCTTGAATACCACGTAGAGTCCCGGGTGCAGCACCACAAGAGATACATGCACCGTCTAAATCAAGAATCAGCGATATTGCCTCCTTGCCGTTATTTAATTCTTCAATTTCAGCATCAGAAATAATCAATCCACCGCCATGATCATCTAACGCAGCACGAACCGGTCCTAAACGGGACATCAGAGATGGGATAATCTCCTGATCATTAGAATTGAGCAAATCGATTAGAGAAAGACCCCGAAGCCTTTCCAGCTCAATAGGGTCGTGATTCGCGGCAATGCGGCGTTCAGATTCGGCTTTCATAGCCGCACCAATTTGTTGACGATACGACTCAGATAACTCATCGGTGATTGGTAATCCGTTGGCTGAATCTCTCTCCATCGTTCATCCGAGCAAGCAATCTCACTTGAGGATGACCGATGACCTTTCAAATATTCAAGGTTTAGGTAGCCCTAAAAAATAGTCAAACTTGATAAGTCAAACTACATTCGCAAGGTTGAGTTGAAGGCATGGGTTCGAACACTAATTTA
>Ga0302120_10001044_pt1 | contig 12888 bp, 11 predicted proteins | sample AG5_Bottom_MG_FD_203118 | JGI IMG/M metagenome (GOLD analysis project Ga0302120, IMG submission 203118) | Marine microbial communities from Western Arctic Ocean, Canada - AG5_Bottom | ecosystem: Environmental > Aquatic > Marine > Oceanic | place: Canada: Western Arctic Ocean | collected 2017-10-01 | reverse complement strand
GTAATCCCAGAATTGATAACACTTTGGCTAAATCTAAACACTTAACCGCCGAGCAAATGGCGGCATCGCAGCGCGAGATCTCGATATCCGAGTTTTTTGCGAAGAATCGTCACCTGCTAGGCTTTGATAACCCGAAGAAGGCGCTTCTCACTACTATTAAAGAAGCGGTCGACAACTCTATGGACGCCTGCGAAGAAGCTGGAATCCTGCCTGATATATTGGTCGAAATTATGGCCATAGATGGTCAAGAGGACCGTTTTAAGGTAGCTATCCAAGACAACGGTCCTGGCATCGTCAAGGCTCAGGTACCAAACATCTTCGGCAAGTTGCTTTACGGCTCTAAGTTTCACAGCCGCCGCCAGTCTCGTGGACAGCAAGGCATTGGTATTTCCGCCGCCGGTTTGTATGCGCAGATGACCACTGGCAAGGGCCCCGAAATCATTTCGCGAGTCAAGCGCAAAAAAGCGCACCACTTTGCGTTGCAAATGGACTCGACAAAAAACAAGCCGCTGATTACGCGCGACGAAGAGCTTGATGATTGGCACCTAAAGCATGGCACGCGTTTTGAATGTACGCTCGAGGCGACTTACAAACGTGGCAAGGGTTCGGTTGATGATTACATCAAGCAAACTGCCGTTGCTAACCCACATGCGACACTCAGCTATCTCGCTCCAGGCATGGAAGAGCCCATGGTTTACGAGGCGACATCCAAGGTTGTGCCAGAGCGCGGAGAAGAAATTAAGCCGCACCCTTATGGTGTCGAACTTGGCGAGTTAATCAAAATGCTGCGTCAAACGAATTCGCGATGGCTGTCGGGCTTCTTAAGAGAAGACTTCTGCCGTGTTGGGCCCAAGGTCGCAAAATCAATTATCGCTGAAGCCGGTCTTAGCGATAAATCTTATCCATCGCGCATCGCGCGCGAAGAGGCCGATGCGTTGCACCGTGCCATTCAAAAAGCTAAGATCTCATCGCCGCCGACAACATGTTTGTCACCCATAGGCGAAGAACGCATCCTGGAAGGACTCCAGAAGGAAACGGATGCTGACTTTTACGCAGTTTGTACGCGTCCACCTTCGGTGTATCGAGGCAACCCTTTTCAAATTGAAGTTGGCATTGCGTGGGCCAAGCCAGGCGATGACCGCCTCGATGTTGACGGTGATGGAAAGATTATTAAGAGCAAGAAGAAGCGTAGCACGTTCGATACAGAGAACTTATTGGGTAATGCCGACGACGCTATGCGTATTCTGCGTTTTGCTAACCGCGTACCGTTGTTAAGCCAGCAAGCGAGTTGCGGTTTCACCAAGGCGGCGATTTCTACTAGCTGGAAAAATTACGGCTTGCAACAATCAAAGGGTGCGTTACCCATCGGTTCGGCGGTAATCTTGGTGCACATGGCAAGCGTGTGGGTACCGTTTACCTCTGAAGCTAAAGAAGCGATTGCGCCATACGACGAAATACTTAAAGAAGTACGGCTTGCGATGCAAGAAGCCGGGCGCAAGTTGGGTGTTCACATCCGCAAGGGCAAAAAGATTTCATCGGAATTTAATAAACGCAATTACATCGATGCGTTCTTGCCACACGTAGGAATTGGCTTGCAAGAGATTTTGAAACTGGAACCAGAAGTGCGCGAAGACACTGTTGATATGTTGCGCGAAACACTCGAATCCACCCGTAAGATTTAGAACGATGGCTGCTAAAAAGAAAAAGAAGGTTACTAAGAAGGTTACTAAGAAAAAATTCGCGCCAGACAAAGTGCGTAAAGCGGGACCGTCTAAGCGAAAGGGCAAGAACGATTTGTCTCAACTAGCTATAGAGTCGATCGAGGAGGTGGCTCTAGACGTGTTTAATGTGGCTAATAGCGGCGAATTGCCGGAAATGGTCATGCCGCAGCGTAATCTGAAAAACGTTACTTACGACAAGAAAACAGGTTATTTCGAAATGGCTGGCAACATGAAAACACGTCGCTTAGACGTGAACTCAGTAAAGACTTTCGCCCAAACTTTAAGACTCATGTCGCTGGCTAAAGACATGGTTGCCGACGATGACTTCGCTACAAAACGTGAAGCTTACTACGTGTCGAAAAACTGGGGCGACGCCAAGTTTGGCGAGCAGCGTGAATCGGACAGTGTGCTCGATGATATCGAAGGCATGTTCTCGCTAAAGGATATTACGCGAGAGATTCTGCGATTCCGCCCTGAAGAGCATGGCGGTTCGGTTGTTGGCGCGTTAACGGTTATCGACCGTGACCCAGAAACGGGTGAGGCCATTCGCTCTGATTGCGCGGCAATGGGTTCCGGGGCATACACGATTCCGAGCTCGGTTGACCATCTTGGTTTTGAGACTACCGCGGATTTTATTATCGCCATTGAAACCGGCGGTATGTTCCAGCGCTTGAATCACCATCGCTATTGGCGCAACTCGAATTGCATCTTGGTAGAGATGAGTGGGGTGCCGACACGTGCCACGCGTCGTTTTACGCGACGCTTAAGTCAAGATCTAAAGTTGCCGGTTTACGTCTTTGTGGACTGTGACCCGTATGGTATTTGTAATATTTACCGTACCCTGAAGGTTGGCTCTGGTGCTTCAGCGCACGTTAATAAAGACTTCTGCGTACCGAACGCTACATTCATGGGTGTGACCCCCCAGGACATTATCGACTTTCAACTCGAAGATGCTACCCACCCACTACTGCCGGTCGATATCAAGCGGGCTAAAGACGCTCTAAAGAACGATCCGTTCTTCCAGGCGCATCCGAGATGGATAAAAGCGATTAAGCAGATGCTAAAGATGGGCGTTCGCGCCGAACAGCAGGCTTTCGCGAAGTGGGGCTTGAATTTCGTTATTGAAGAATATTTACCAACGAAAATAAAGGACGCTAAGAATTTCTTGCCGTAGTTTTTATTAGATTTATCTAAAGTACGTTGGCGTGAGTGACGTAAAAGGGGTGAAGTTAACGCTTCGCTTCCAATGAAAACTACTCGCAACAAATCGCATTCCGGTTTTACCCTGATCGAATTATCAGTGGTAGCCGCGATTTTGATGATGCTGGCCACCATAGCGCTACCGAGTTTTCAAGCTACGGTTAGTAACGCGCAAGTGTCCGCTGTGCAATCGCAACTCGGTCGTATGCGCACCGCTTGCGATTTTTATGCCTTCCAACACTGCGAGCAAATACCCGGACACGACGATGCCACTGGACTATGGTCTGAGCAAACGCTGCTCAATCAGTTGCAATTAGCCAGCAACGACGACGGCATCACTGCTGTGATAGGTACAGCAGGCTACTACTTCGGCCCATATTTGCGCGATGCACTGCCAGTTAATCCATTTAACGATCTAACGACCATCATGGTTGTTCAGCCGGGAGGCACTGTCCTAAATGCTGACGACACAACAGGTTGGGTGTACTGGGCAGATACAGGTTCCCTCAAAATCAACTCCACCACCGTCACCGAGGACGGCGTCGTCCTCTTCGAACTATGAAAAACAACAACAAACGTCCCTTAGTGGCCTTGGCTGCCGCCATGGTATTCATATTTTCTACTGTAGCGATAGTTAATTGGATTTAGCTTAAGTTGCGGTGCATTTCTTGCCGAAAGAGGAATGCAACACGCTCTAATCCATGAAATTTATTACTCGAACCTCGCCGATTGCCGTCCACTTTGGGGCACTCGAAACACGCATTTTACAACTCGATGGTGGCCCTAAGGGCTGGTCGGTACGTTGCGCGGAAGAAGTAGAGGCTGCTGGAGCTGGTCGTCAAATGACGGTTGTTGAAAATATGCTTCCGCGTTTAAAAGACATGAAAACGCGCGGCAAAGATTGCTTAGTTAGTTTAAGTGGCAACGATGTCGCTGTTTCGCTGGTACCGGTTGACGCGCACAATCGCGGCAAGATGCAGCAAACCTTGAAGGAAACTGCACTACGATCTATCAACGACCCTGAAGGCGTGGCCTATCGCTACATTCCGCTGAATGGCAACTTTGACGAAGACGATCTTCAGGCGCGTGAAGAACTGCTACTGGTAAGTATCGGTCAGTCAGAAAAGCGTCGTTGCGAAGAAGCAGTCGACAATTTACGCATGCGGACTTGCGGACTTGAAATTTCAGCATTCCCCTTAGGACGTAGTTTACAGGCGATGCACGGCGAACTAGAGAATCCTTGGGGTTTTCTACATCTAGGTTTCGGGCACTCTTTCTTCGGCATTATGCAAGGTGGAGAATTACGCTTCTTAAAACCAATGCAGCTAAACGGAGAACGTTTGCTGGGCACACTCGACAAGGTGTTAAATGTTGACGAAATTGATTTAAACAAATTGGTTTTCGATGACGATGACTCCGCCCCCTCTGAATCAACCCAAGCGACCTCAATCTCGCAGCTAGCTGAACAAGCTCTCGGGCGCGGCGCTGAATTACTTCATGCCCTGCGCCTAGAGTCCGAATCCGTAGCGCAAGAAGTTCGTGCTTGTTTACGCCATTATGCGAATCGTCACCGTGGTGCCAAGCTCAATCAAGTCTTCTTGACCGGATTCGGCGCGAACTTACCAGAGGTGGAAACTTCGTTAGCGAATGCTTTACAAATACCAACTGAGGTCGCCAAACCGTTTACCAAGTTAGGTATTGATGCACCCAAGCATGTCTTAGAAAATCAACACTTATGGGCCGTGTCCCTAGGCCTAGCAATGCGAGGGTACAAATAATGAAAACAGCTGATTTCATGCCTAATGTGGCCTTTGAGCAACATTTAGAGCGCCGACGAACCACGCGTCGCGTGGCGATATTAATGCTATTTATGGCGGCCTGCCTCGCCGGAGCCTTCACCGTTTCTGCTGAAGCGAAGCAACAGCGCCGCGTAGCCGAATTGGCAGAAGCGCCGAACTCAGAAGAAATTCGCGCAGGCCAAGACCTTGGAATGCTCTACGCAGATATGAATCAATACTCTGCGCGGCTAGATTCTCTGAGCGATCATTTACGCATGCCAACAGCGGGCTCCATTTTGGCAGAGCTAGCGAGTGCTGTTGGTGAATACGTGCTCATTGAAAAGATTGAATTCAAGCACGATTTGCGCCGTCAAGGTTTGAGCAAAATCAAATCAGCCGAAATACATTTGGAGATTACTGCTCTAGTGCGCGGCGATGAAAACTTAATAAACTTACCAGAACGTCTGCGTGAGTTCACTTCATTCACCTACGCTAGCATCGACGAAAACACCGAACTGGTCGAGGACATGAACGATACCGTACGCGCGACTATTCATTTACGTGGTGAGTTGCTGATGCCAGGATTAAACAAAGCGAAAATGCACAAGGAGGCACGATAATGACTGTTAAATATCACCGCGTGATTTTCCTCCTCGGTTTCATCTTGATTCCGGGTGTCATCTGGGGCGTGCAAATCAACCCAGACCTTGAATCTCGTGATAACTACCTTCAAAGGCAGTCCAATGCGATTTCCATTCAGCAGCAGAATAGCAAGTTGCCGCAACAACGTGATCAATTAAACGATATGTGGCAAGAGTTTTTACCTGTCGCAAGTGAAGCCTTAGAGAATCTTGAACAAGACTTAAACCCACACTTGGTGCAGAAGAGAATCGATCGCGCGGCCGCTGAATTGAATTGTGAGATACACATCACGCCTAAGGCAACACAAAAAGGTGATACGGCCGTACGCTTTATTGTGACGGGCTCTGGGCGATATACCGACTTGGTGAAATTAGTTGACCAATTAGAACAAGGTCAGCACTTCGTGCGCTTTGAGAAGTTGTCCTTTATTATGCCAAGCCTTGATTCTGCACAGGCCAGCTATGGGGCCGTTCGCTTAACCGGATCAATCATGATTCCTGTACTCAAAGATTCTGATCAAGCGGAGGCTAAATAATGGTTTCTCGCGGAGAAGAATTGCGTCAACAGGCACAACGCAAGAAGACTATTGCCTTGGTGGTATTGCTCTGCTGTGCTGGCTTTGTGTGGTCTCGCACCCTCTTTGCCAATGACGAAGGTGACCGAACAACCGTAGTAGCCTCTGTCGCCTCGAACGCCACCGCAATTGCCGGGCCAACGGTACACCCGGCCGCCGCTGGGAGCAGCTCCAAGGTGGTTTCATACGAAACTGCGTTGCAGAGGCTAGAAGTTTGGCCAAAAGCTCTTAATCGGAAGGTTTTTCACGGTTCTATCGAAGAAATCACCCCTATCAACAACCTGCTAAATACGGTCATGGAAGAGGCCGTTGAAGCCAGTAATGACACCAATTTGGTTAGCGAGGAAATCGTAGAAGTCATTGATGAACAAGACTTTATGTCGATTGATATCAATAGTTTTGGCCTTGACCTAAGCACCACCGCCATCTTCGGCGGAACTGCTGTAGCTATCATCAATGGCGAGCAATATCGAAATGGTGACTATTTAGAGCTTCAGTTTGATGGCAAATCTATCCGATATGAAGTTAGCGCAATACATTCACGCCGTGTCGTCCTCCACCTTGGAGAAAACGAGTTCGAACTGAAGATTGCCAACTTCAAAAATGCTTCTAAATCGCTTAACACTAACCCTGATCGCCTGCCTGGGCAGCGCGACTCTGACTAGCGCACAACAAGGTCCTTTCACAGATCTTGGCGAGGACAGTAATATCACTGTCAACTTTCACGACGAAGACTTAGGTCAGGTTCTTGAATTATTCAGCGCGACTTATAAATTGAACTTGGTGTACGGCCCCGAAATCGGTGGCACCGTAACCATGAACTTCTTCGACGCTCCTGTCGAAGATGCATTACGCCAAATATTGGCAGCCAACGAACTCGGTCTAGAGATTGACGGTAACTTCATCATCGTTCGACCGAAATCTGCTGATGAGGGACAAACGCAAACGGTGCGTTACCTCCCAACCGTGTTACGCTTAAACCACATTCGCGCAGCCGAGGCAACGAAAATGCTCGCCCCGCTACTGGTTGGTAGCGAACAATTGATTTCCGGAATGGCTGCACAAAAAGGTGTAGATAGCCTAACGGATCTTGGCGGCAACGAAGAAGCTAACCGCGAGACCTTAGTGCTTTATGCCAGCGAGCAGACTGTAATTAAAGTGCGCGATTTATTGGAGCAGCTTGACGTGCCACCTTTGCAGGTGCTTGTTGAGGCGACAATATTATCGGTCACACTAAACGATGATTTCCAATTAGGTGTCGACTTCTCAGCCTTTGGTGGTATTGACTTTCAATCCATGGGTGGCTCAACGAACGTCAGCGGTGGCATAGCGACCGGTGACGTTACTGGTGGCGACCTTGACGGATGGCTTGGTGGTTTGACTCAAACAGGCTTTACCGACGGCGCTGCAGATGGCCTTCACTTTGGCATCCTGCGTAACCAAGTGGGTATGTTTGTTTCAGCTCTAGAGTCGACAGCTAATGCTACTGTGCTTTCTAACCCACAGATCTTAACTGTAAATCGTCACGCTGCTGAATTATTGGTGGGCTCTAAGCTACCTTACATCACAACTACTGTGACGCAAACGGGTTCACTGCAATCGGTTTCCTTTCTTGAAGTGGGTACTTCTTTAGTGTTCCGGCCTTTCGTTAGTGAAGACGGCTATGTACGCATGGAAGTCTACCCTAAGAAATCGTCTGGCTTTATCAACTCTGATGGCTTGCCAGAAGAAACCACCACAGAAGTCAAAACGAATATCTTAGTGCGTGAAGGCAATACTGTTGTAATTGGCGGCTTGATGGAAAGCAGCATGGTTACTCAAACAGAACAAATTCCATTCCTTGGATCACTACCACTTATTGGTCAGTTCTTTCAGTCGCAACGCGAATCTGAAATCAAAACTGAGATTATCGTAATGCTAACTCCGCACATTGTTGATGACGCATCCTTATCTTCACGCAGTAATAGCAGCAAACAACGCTTGCAGGCCGCACACGCGGAACTGGCTGCCTCGCACCACGGCTACTTACGCCCATCATACGCTCGTGATTTGTACCGTGAAGCTGCAGTAGCGCTCGCCGCAGGCGACGTCCGCACTGCTCTTGCAAAAGCGGAATGGGGATTGTCAGCAATGCCGGCCGACCCAGATCTAGCCGCCCTAGCAGCACACTGTCGCAATGAAATTTTTGCGACTCGTGACGAAACTATTGAGTTGAAGAACACTCTGCAGTTTCTTAAGAAAATAGAAATACTGGAGACCAAATAATGAAAAATACCTACCTTATCGTTTGTGCCTTGTTTGCAAGCTGCGCCTCTTCTACTCCTGAGCTAGACAATGTTCGAGTTAATGAAGTACGCCATCTAACCGATGCCGAAGTGGAGCGCATGGAAGGTATTAATGTCGAAGAATGGAATGCCGCGCGCAGTAATATCTTGCGCACCTTTGCATTTCGTGCTCTTGAAAGCAACTTAATTGAAGAAGCACGTGAATACCTGTCTGAAGCTTGCGAAGTCAACCCTGAAGATACAGTGTGCCACGCTGCTCTTGCACGTTTGTTTCTAGCTGAGGGGGAAGTCACAAAAGCACTTGCCTATGCTGAGCGCGCGGCATTGTTTGCACCGAACGACCCAGAAATCAATATGGTTTACGCGGCTGCTCTCGCTGAGTCAGGACAGACTGAAAAAGCTTCTGAGACTCTTGAGTACGCATGGGATGCTATCGAAAACGATCCGAGCTTTGCGCGCGTGATTCTCACACACTACGCTGCGACAGGTCAAACGGAACAGGCGCAGGACTTTGTCAGCGCCATGCTTAGAGAAGATCCACAACACGCAAGCTCATGGACCACATCGGGCGACCTACTGCTTTCACAAGGCGACTTAACTGCGGCCGCTGAAGCATACCGCACTGCGATCAACATGGATCCTAATGTTGACATGCCAGAATCGATACGCATTGCTTTGAATGAAACAGCCGCTGGCATCGACCCAATGTTTAGTGCCGCACAGAGCGCTGAAAATAGCGGTGATTTAGATTCTGCCATTAACCTACTACGCTTCTTGATCGAGCGCGAGCCACAGAATGAACTTTTCTTAATGGCTACCGCGAGAGTTTACTGGGCGCAGAACAACTCTAACCAAGCGCAAAACTTTTTAAGTCGTGTTGCCGTTAGCAAACGCGATTGGCGCGGGCACATCCTGCAGGCCAAACTTGACATTACGAATAAGCGTTTCACTCAAGCGCGCACCGCTCTCATGATGGCATCAAGCGATCGTGATGGCATCCGTAGTATCGAATTGCTTATGCAATATGTAGATTCGAAAATCGCTACGGTAACAACAGACAGCACAGCTCTATGAACCCCTCTACTTCAGCCACCAACCTCTCCTTGCCGAGTGTGCTTAACGGCGCGCACAGCAACGAGTTCGATATGCTATGGCAACTATTAAGCACTGCTGATAGCTGCGTAGTTGACGCGAGCAACGTGATCACGGTTGACTCTGAAGGCTTACAGATGTTGGTTGATGGTGTGCACGCTCTTCATCGTCAAGGGCGCATGCTGGCAATAGAGAACCCTTCTAGCGCTTTACGCGCGGCTTGTAATTCGTTTCGACTGCACGAAGTGCTTGGCATATCCGAAGATACAGATGCAGCCAGCAACATCGATAATGGCGCTCGCCTAGGCGAGGTGCTGATTCAATTAGGCTACTTGAATGATGAAGATTTAAATGATTCCATCGAAAAATCAAGTGAACGTCCTGATTCTTATTTGGGGCAAATCATGCTCGAGGAAGGTCACATTGACGAAGAGCAATTAGCTCGTGCCTTGGCGGCACAACACGATTTGCCTTTCATAAATCCGGTTAATGACGGAGTTCTCGACGTATCTCTTGAATGCGATGTGCCTTTCGCCGAATTGCGCGTGCACGGCATTCTGCCTTACTTACGCCTCAACGACACACTTGCCGTTGCCCTAAAAGACCCGGCCGACGTCTATGCTAGCGATGTAGTCCGCAAATACACCGGCCTGTCCATAATCACAACCGTGACTACACCAGAAGCAATCAACATTGGTCTCGATCAATTACAACGTGCGCATTCAGGAAGCGTTGCTGTTGAAAACACCGACGAAGATGAAGTACCGATAGAGGAGCGTTTTAATGAAATTGTTGTAAACGCTATCATTGAAGGCGCATCTGATATTCACATCGAACCTTTTCAAGACAATTACTTGTTGCGCTACCGCGTCGATGGTCGCCTGCATGAAGTAGGCCCACTTGCAAATGATATTGGATCATCGTTGGTGGCACGTATAAAAGTTGCGGCCGGCTGTGACATCTCAGAAAAGCGACTACCGCAAGATGGACGCATTCATTACGAAGATCGGACACGTGATGTTGACTTACGCGTCAATACACTACCAACCGTACACGGTGAAAAAGCTGTAATGCGTATTTTGAACCGCAACACCGAAGCTTTAGCGCTAGAGCACCTTGGTCTAACCAGTAACAATAGCTTGTGGTTAAATGAAGCCATTAACCTGCCGCACGGCCTGGTATTAGTCACCGGACCAACGGGTTCTGGCAAGACAACAACCTTGTACAGCGTGCTTGACGAAATCGTTACTCCAGAAACCAATGTGTCTACAGTTGAGAACCCTGTTGAACGTTCGGTGCAAGGCGTAAACCAAACACAAGTAAACTACAAAGCAGGCTTATCTTTTGAGTTGTGCCTGCGCGCACTACTTCGCCAAGATCCCGACGTAATAATGATTGGTGAAATTCGCGACAAAGAAACCGCCGAAATAGCGATAGAGGCTGCCCTGACGGGTCACTTAGTTCTAGCGACATTACACACCAACGATGCCCCCGGTGCGGCATCACGTTTAATTCAAATGGGAGTCGAGCCGTTCTTGGTTGCTGCAACCCTACGCGCAGTCATTGCGCAACGCTTGGTCAGAAAGTTATGCGACTCGTGTAAACGACCGATTGAACATTCTGAGTCTGTGCATGATCAGTATGCAAAACAGGGTCTAGAGCGTCAACAACACTTCGCTTCAGCAGGATGTCCAGCGTGTCGTAACACGGGCTACGATGGACGTCGCGGTGTATTTGAAGTAATGAAAGTAACGGGCGAATTGCAAGATCTAATCGCCAGTAACCCGCCTTCGTCTGACATTCGAAGCTTAGCGCTCAAGGAAGGAATGGACTCCTTGCTTAGCGATGCATTTCAACGGGTAAACATTGGTTTAACCACCGTTGAAGAGGCGCTGCGTGCTGGAGGAAAGTCATGAGCCTAACATCATTTGTTTACAAAACGCAAGACGACGAGGTGTTCGGTGGCAACGCTGGTGGCGAGACTCCGCCAGAACGCCAAACCGTCGAAGACGGTCCTGCGCATGCTGACTTAAGAATAAAGCTTAAGCCAAAAGAAGCGCTGCAAGTAATGATTCAAATGCGTGCTATGCTTAGCGCTGGTGTGCCACTGCTTGCTGCAATGCGCTCATTGATTGAGCACGCGACAACACCAGAATCAGAAAAAGTCTTGCGCAAAATAACGACAGTCGTTGAAGGCGGCCACGATTTGTCATACGCTTTTGACTGCCTACCTAACTGCTTCGAAAAGTACGTAGTGCACTTACTCGCTGCTGGAGAACAAGCAGGAGCGTTGGAAGAGTCCCTAGATCGCAGCATTGAACTACTAACGAATCAAATAGAACTAGGCAGCAAGATTAAAGCAGCACTAACCTATCCGGGGTTTTTGATGTTCATGACTTTCACCATGACTCTAGGAATTTTGTACTTTTTGGTACCGAAATTTGAAGGCCTGATGATGAAGCGTCCTGACGAGTTACCATGGACAACTAAGCTTGTCCTTTCAGCGAGCCAACTCCTACATTCAGCTCCAGAGTTAGTGTTCGGCGGAATCATTACGGTAATCGCAGCATTTCTCATCGCACTAAAATCCAAAAAATCACGTGCAGTGATTTTTGATGCCGTCTCGAAAATGCCCGTGATTGGCGACTTGATTTTCAAGGCCTATTTGTCGCGTTCCGTTGGCACTTTAGCGCTAACGCTTGAATCTGGCGTGCCAATCCTGACTGGACTAGAACACGCGCGTCAAGTTTCTGAGTTACCGCGCTTGCAAGCGCAATGGGAAAAAGCCGCTGTCACTGTACGCGACGGTCGCCCTATGCACACTGTTATGTGTGGCAAAGAAATGCCGCCGGCTCTTACACAAATGATTGTTGCAGGCGAGTCCTCTGGTTCGCTTGACAGTTCACTGCGTAAGGCAGCTGAGTTTTTAGATGCCGAGACCAAAGCGGCGCTAAACACTTTCACTTCTCTGCTCGGGCCAGCCACGGTTGTCCTTGCTGGTGCCGTAGTTGGCTTCATTGTGGTGTCGCTAATGACTCCGATTCTTACAATGGCGAAATACGTAGGATAATAATGAAAAAAACGCGCAATTCTGGATTCACCCTCATCGAAGTTTCGATTGCGGTAGTGTTAATCGTAATTGTGTCGACTTCAGCAATCGCTTCGTTACGTATCGGTATGAAAGCTATGCACGGCACCGAAGTGTCAGCAAATGCTGCGATAGCCATCCGCGAGTTTCGCGAATACACCTATAAAGATAGTATTGATAGTCTCGATTTACGCAATGCTCAATCTTATTCGCCCGTATTAGGCGATGGATCGGTAATGCCGAATAGCACGGGCTTCATTCTTAATGTAACGGTGACAGCAGTCGATGATTATGACCCAACAATAGTTGTTGCAAGCAACGAATCCCGAACGCGCGTGGTCGGAATTGAAGCTACTTATAACGGCGCGAAAATCTTGGAGGCGGTATGGCTGTCAGCAGAACACTAAAGCGCAATGCCGGGGTTTCGTTAATAGAACTAGTGGTAACTGTCGCTATCCTTATTGTTCTATTCAGTCTTGCTGTGCCAGCTGTACAGAATGACGATCGC
>Ga0302120_10001043_pt1 | contig 12888 bp, 8 predicted proteins | sample AG5_Bottom_MG_FD_203118 | JGI IMG/M metagenome (GOLD analysis project Ga0302120, IMG submission 203118) | Marine microbial communities from Western Arctic Ocean, Canada - AG5_Bottom | ecosystem: Environmental > Aquatic > Marine > Oceanic | place: Canada: Western Arctic Ocean | collected 2017-10-01 | reverse complement strand
ATACAGTCTTCATATCTGGAGTGAGGGAAGCACCCGAAAATTTAAGCGTACAACCAGCTAATGCCGCCAGACAGGCCGCAATAAGAAGAAAAGAGAAAAGGGTGCCAGGTACAGTGGTCACGAACTGTTTAGTCTTTAATATTGTATTCTTTGATTTTACGATAGAGTGTACGCTCTGAGATGCCTAACTCAGCTGCAGCATTTTTATTGCTTTTATGCTTCTGCAACGCCTTACCTATAAGTTCGATCTCCTTATCCCTTAAGGATAGGGATTCTTCCTCAATCTCTTGTACCTCAACCGCCACTTCATCGCTAGTACTGCCTGATTGAGAGCTGTGTGTTCCCTGCATTTGGCTAAGGTCCATTGGCTGGGGTTTATGATCACCCGACTCTGCCGCCTCAAAGCGTTGAACCAGCCTGCTCAGTAGTTCAGAATTGTCGGTCTGGATGCTTACTCCTCCTTCCTGTCCCTGCAGCATGCCAAAGACTAACTTTTTAAGATCTGTGATGTCCGCTTTCATGTCAAACAACACCTTATACAGAATGTCTCGTTCCGAGAGGTCTTCGTTCTCGGCACCACCCTTGAACAAGACAGGAAGTGACGCAGTTGACTCTGCAGGCAGGTAGGTCAATAAGGTCTCTCTTGAGACCGCCCTGGTTTCTTCAATTACCGATACCTGCTCCGCTACATTCTTAATTTGACGCACATTGCCAGGCCAATAATATTGGGTCAGAACTTCCTGTGCTTCCTCTGACAGCCGTATCGCAGGCATCTTGTATTTATCGGCAAAGTCCAGCGCAAATTTTCTAAAAAACAGGTGAATGTCTTCCTTTCTTTCTCTTAGTGGTGGAATGTTGATCGGCACTGTGTTGAGCCTATAATACAAGTCCTCCCTGAATTTCTCTTTGGCGATTGCCTGAGGAATATTCACATTGGTCGCCGCTACAATTCGCACATCTGTTTTTTGAACTTTTGAGGAACCAACTTTCAGGAATTCTCCTGTTTCCAATACCCTCAACAAGCGCACTTGTGTTTGCAAAGGAAGTTCTGCAACCTCATCCAAAAAGATTGTACCGCCATCGGCAACTTCAAAATAGCCCTTACGTGCTTCGAACGCACCTGTGAAAGATCCTTTTTCATGCCCAAAGAGCTCTGAGTCAATAGTTCCTTCTGGAATTGCACCGCAGTTTACTGCAATTATTTCTTTGTGTTTTCTGGAACTCAGGCTGTGGATTATTTGGGGAAATACTTCCTTTCCAACACCGCTTTCACCAGTGATTAGTACAGAAATATCTGTACCGGCGACCTGCATGGCGGTGTCTATTGCCCGTTCCAGGGCTGGGGAGCCGCCAATAATTTCAAATCGTTGTTTTATCTGTTGTACATTCATGTCTTATGCTACGTTTGCCTCCGCTTCAACAACCCTACCAATCAAGGTAGCTGAGGTGCATTCGGAAATTTTGACATATACGTACTCTCCCGGCTTGTATGCCTCCCGTGGAAAAACGACTACGGTATTCTGTGAATTTCTCCCAAAAAATTGGTCCTCAGAGCGCTTTGATACCCCTTCAATAAGTACTTCATAGGTCTTTCCAACCCTTCCCTTGTTGATGCCTAAAGAGTGCTTGTTCTGTAGCCTGATGATTTCTTCCAGCCTGCGGGTTTTCTTTTCTTCTGGAACATCATCTGTAAATTTCCTTTCAGCCATTGTTTTGGGACGCTCCGAGTACTTGAACATATACGAGAAGTCATACTTCACCCAATCCATCAAGGATAGCGTCTCCTGATGGTCTTCCTCTGTTTCGGAGCAAAAGCCCGCTATAACGTCCGCTGAAATTCCACAACCAGGGATGATCTCCCTGATGGCACTTATACGACCTTTATACCAATCGCTGCTATACCCGCGGTTCATTTTCTCCAGGATCGTGGAGCTGCCTGATTGAACAGGCAGGTGTATATAGTCACAGATGTTTTTGTATTGGGCCATGGTATGGAGCACTTCATCGGTCATATCCTTGGGGTGGGAGGTGGAAAAGCGTATCCTTAATTGCGGGTTGACCTGGGCAGCCATCATCAGTAATTGTGCAAAATTTACACTCTTTGCCTGCTCTTCCGCACTCAGGTTGTTAAACTCCTTCTTTAGCCCTCCACCATGCCATAGGTAGGAGTCTACATTTTGACCAAGCAACGTCACTTCCCGATAACCACTGTCAAATAAACTCTTCGCTTCTTTAAGGATGGATTCTGGATTTCTGCTTCTTTCCCTCCCCCTGGTAAATGGGACTACACAAAATGAGCACATATTATCGCATCCCCTGGTAATCGAGATAAAGGCAGTGACGCCATTTCCGGCCAGGCGAACTGGTTCTATTTCTTCATAGGTCTCCTCCTTCGAGAGGATTACATTGATCGCTTGTTTGCCTTCACTCACCTCATTAACGAGGTTTGGGAGGTCCCGGTAAGCATCAGGCCCTGCCACGATATCAACCAATTTTTCCTCCTCAAGCAGTTTCGACTTTAAGCGCTCCGCCATACATCCCAGTACCCCTATAACTACACCGGGGTTCTTCTTCTTGAGCGCATTGTATGTCTTAAGACGGTTCCTGACCTTTTTTTCAGCGTTATCCCGGATAGCACACGTGTTAACCAGAATCAGGTCTGCTTCAGAATAATCAGGAGTGAGCCCGTAACCCTGCTCCTTCATGATCGAGGCGACAATTTCACTATCTGAGAAGTTCATCTGGCAGCCGTAGCTTTCGATATACACCTTGCCCAGGTCAGCTCCAACAGCTGATGTGCCCGACAAAGCCTCGCCTTGTCTTTTTTCTTCTAACTGTACCTTATTGTTCATATTAAAAGGATGCTCTTTTAAGTTTTTTCTCCACTGGCAGAAATCGCAAAATTAGTGAAATTTTGCATTATGACAAAATGTCACATATCATAAATCATGGAGTCTTAAAAATGAACCTGTCTAACGTACCTTAAATGATTGTGTGAAATGATTGTAAAATGTGTTGGAAATAGAAATTCTAATTATTAGAGTAAGCGGTCTTTTACAATAATAAATCGCTTGCATATTTGGAATTACCATTTTGATTTCACTTTCTTTGTACTCTTTTCGCAACCGGATTTTCAAGTTTTTGAAGAGCCAGCAGGTGATCGTTACAGCTGTAAATTTTGCGTATTAGAAACTAAAATTGATCTGGAATTCAGGAGAATTTTATAACCTTCTTGTTTAATTCACGTAACACGGCTTCATTAAATAAATTGAAATGGCAAAAAATTTAGTGATAGTAGAGTCCCCGGCTAAGGCCAAGACCATTGAGGGCTTTTTGGGTGAAGGTTATGTAGTGAAGTCGTGCTTCGGCCATGTGAGGGATTTGCTTACGAAAAAGCTCTCTGTCGACGTGGATGACCACTTTCTTCCCACATATGAGGTTCCCGATGATAAAAAGAAAGTGGTAAGCGACCTGAAGAAGTTGGCGCAAAAGGCAGAGTTGGTTTGGCTTGCGACAGATGAGGACCGTGAAGGAGAAGCCATCTCCTGGCATTTGGTGGAAGCATTAGGCCTTGTTGATGAGAAGGTTCGAAGAATTGTGTTCCATGAGATCACAAAAACTGCAATCCTCAAAGCTATACAAAATCCAAGAGGCATTAACCAGGAGCTAGTGAATGCACAGCAGGCACGGCGTGTGCTCGATAGGCTGGTAGGGTATGAGATCTCTCCGGTATTGTGGAAGAAAGTTAAACCGTCGCTCTCAGCGGGGAGGGTTCAGTCAGTGGCAGTACGGCTAATTGTGGACCGCGAACGGGAGATAAAAGCATTTGAATTAAGTTCCTATTATAAAGTAGTGGCAGAATTTTCAGTGGATTCAAATGGGGCCGTTAGTACGTTTAATGCGGAGCTGCCCAAAAAATTGAATAGTGTCGAGGAAGCCAGAGCATTGTTAGAGCAGTGTATGCATTCTTCATTTTCAGTTGAGAACCTCGAAGTTAAACCGTCAAAAAAGAGTCCGGCGGCTCCCTTTACCACATCGACGCTCCAGCAAGAGGCCAGTAGAAAGATGGGGTACTCGGTAGCACAGACCATGGTAGTTGCTCAAAAGCTCTATGAGGCGGGAAAGATTACCTATATGAGGACGGATTCAGTGAATCTTTCTGACCTGGCGGTATCAGCAGCGGCAGATGAGATAACTAGTTCCTATGGAGACCAGTATGTTAATTCACGCACATTTACCACAAAATCAAAAGGGGCTCAGGAGGCACATGAGGCAATACGGCCTACATATATGGAAAACCATACTGTGAATGGGGATTCTTCCGAGCAGAAGCTATACGAGTTAATATGGAAGAGGACGTTGGCTTCACAGATGAGTGATGCACAATTGGAAAAGACGACTGCCACTATAAATATTTCCGGTTCGGACGAGAAGTTAGTTGCCAGGGGTGAGGTGATCAAGTTTGATGGATTTCTAAAGGTTTACCTGGAATCAACAGATGACGGGGATACCACTGTAAATACTAAGGAGGGCAAAGGTCTGTTACCACCACTTCCCATTGGGACATCGCTCGGATTGGAAGAAATTAATGCCACCGAGCGGTTCACCAAACATCCACCACGATATACGGAAGCCAGCTTGGTGAAGAAAATGGAAGATCTGGGTATTGGTCGTCCGTCAACTTACGCACCAACAATCTCCACCATTCAACGCCGTGAATATGTTGTAAAGGAAGATAGAGACGGAATAGAGCGCGAGTTCAAATTCGTGAAGTTGAAGATCGGTACTATTGAAAGTGGAGTAGGAAAAGAGAATACGGGATATGAAAAGTCAAAATTATTCCCGGAGGACATTGGAATGGTCGTTACCGATTTTCTGGTAGAGCATTTTGGAGATGTTTTGGATTACCATTTCACAGCCAATGTGGAGAGGGAGTTTGATCAAATTGCGGAAGGGCAGAAAGAATGGAATGAAATGATCCAGCAATTCTATGGGCCGTTTCACCAGGAGGTAGAGCAGACTACGGAGACAGGTGAGCGCGCATCAGGGGAGCGTGAGCTGGGGACTGACCCGGAAACCGGGAAGCCTGTGATCGTGCGTATCGGCCGCTATGGGGCCATGGCACAAATTGGACACCCTGATGATGAAGAGAAACCAAAGTTTGCAAGCCTACTAAAGGCCCAAAGCATAGAGACCATTTCTTTTGAAGAGGCGATGGATCTATTTAAATTGCCCAGAAAGGTGGGTGAGTTCGAGGGGCATGAGGTCATTGCGGCTGTGGGTAGATTTGGCCCTTACGTGAGGCATGATGGTAAGTTCTTTTCCTTAAAAAAGGAAGATGATCCCATGACCGTCACACAGCAAAGATCCATAGAGTTAATTGAGGCAAAGCGCAAAGCTGACAAGGAGAGGGTAATTCAGGCTTATCCCGAGAATAAAGAACTGCAGGTGCTGAACGGTAGGTATGGCCCCTTTATTAAAATTGGAAAGAACAACTACAAAATCCCCAAGGACAAAGATCCGGCAACGCTAACACTTGCTGAGTGTTTGGAAATAGCTGAGAATGCCCCTCCAAAGAAAGGACGGGGAAGCAAAAAGAAACAATAGTATTTACCTCTTATGGAGATAGCGCTGTATTTCGAGCCCATTAACACCTCGAAAATCGAAAAGGCCGGAGACTATATGCCTACACAGCTGGGTTCCGTAATCGATATCCACGATGCAGAAGGTAAGTTTCCCGATTTAGAGAAGGTTGACCTTGCCATAATTGGTGTTAAGGAAGATCGCAATGCCGTCAGTAATGAAGGCTGCTCTGAAGCGCCAGATGCTGTGCGCAATAAGCTGTATGAGCTCTTTCAAATTGGAGAGATTTCGATCGTTGATCTTGGAAATATTATCAGAGGCAATACAGTCGAAGACACCTATTTTGCGTTGTCGGCAGCAGTTGAAGCCTTAATGGGTAGCAATATTGTTCCAATAATTATTGGAGGAAGTCAGGACCTGACCTATGCCAATTATGCAGCATATGAGAATCTGGAGCAAACTATAAACATGGTGGCGGTGGGCCCAACATTCGATCTCGGTGTTGCAGGCCAGGAGTTGAACGCCCAAAACTACCTGAGCAAGATTATTCTTCATCAACCCAACTACCTGTATAATTACAGCAATATTGGGTACCAAAGCTATTTTGTAGATGTCCATGCACTTGATCTTATGAGAAAGCTCTTTTTTGATGCATATCGACTTGGAGTAGTGCAAAAGGATATTAAAGAAGTGGAGCCCATAGTCAGAAATGCAGATATGCTGAGTTTTGATATTGGGTCTATCAGGCAGTCAGATGCCCCCGGTAACGAGAATGCTTCGCCAAATGGGTTCTATGGGCAGGAAGCATGTCAGATTACTCGTTATGCCGGAATAAGCGACAAGCTTACTTCGATTGGATTTTATGAGATAAATCCTAAATATGACAATTTTGATCAGACTGTACATCTGGTTGCCCAAATGATTTGGTACTTTGTGGATGGGTTTTACAATCGAAAGAAGGACTATCCTGTAGGCGACAAGTCAAAATATACCAAGTATAGAGTGGTTATTCAGGATGGTAAACACGAAATAGTGTTCTATAAAAGCAAGAAGAGTGATCGTTGGTGGATGAGTATTCCATATCCTGAGAGTGAGGAAATTAGATTTGATCGACACCTGCTTGCTCCGTGTTCCTATGCTGATTATGAGAAGGCTTGTGAAGACGATATCCCGGACAGGTGGCTTCTCGCTTTTCAGAAGCTGGGATAAACAAATGTGTCGCCACATAATTACAATCTAATTGGTTGTAACTCCGGCGTTCACCTCTATAATGTCAGGTGCATCTTTGTTATTAACGAATAATTTTCTGTATTTTAGCGTTTCGATTTAAGATATGAGGACCAGGTTATCTATTGTTTTAGGACTAGTGTGTATTTTGGGGAGTATTGCTATGGCTCAGCAGGAACCCCAATTTCAGCACAATATGTTCAACCATTTGACTACAAACCCAGGTTATGCTGGGAGTAACGGAGCAATATGTGCCAATATCCTGGTCAGAGATCAGTGGGTTGGCTTTGTCGGTTCACCACAGAAAGGGTTGCTGAATGTTGAAGCTCCGGTCAAGATACTGAAAGGTGGAGTGGGCGTTACAATTATTACGGATGAACTTGGACTGCAATCCACAATGTACACCAAACTTGCCTATGCATTCCGTACTTCCCTGAAAGCGGGTGATCTGGGAATAGGTATTAGGGCAGGATTCACAAATACCCAGATTGATGGAAGTAAGTTTGAGCCATTTGACAAAGGCAGTGACCCTACGATTCCACTAGACGATGTATCAGGAGGAGCTCCTACTTTTGGGTTTGGTGTTTACTTTAGCAATCCAGGGTACTATTTTGGGGTGTCTTCCACACAGCTCACTGAATCTGTCGCTGGACTATCTGATGAACTTGATTATGACCTGAAAAGACACTATTATGCCTCGGCAGGTTTAACCACAAGGCTTACTGCTGACTTGGAGCTAAAACCTTCTGTATTTTTCAAGTTCAATGCTGGAGTTCCACCTCAGCTTGATCTGAGCGCATTGCTCATGTACAATAATCAGTTCTGGGCGGGCGTTGGATACAGAGCAATGGACGTTGATGCAATTCCTACTTATGTTGGAGTTTTGTGGAACAACTTGAAAATTGGATACTCATATGATATAGCGTTAAATGGATTGAGAGGATTCAATAGTGGTTCACATGAAATTTATGTTGGTTATTGCTTTAAGTTGAATGAAAAAGTTACAGCCCAACGATATAGGAATGTGAGGTTTTTGTAACTAAAAAGTGTTCCCTGCGTTACAAGGGATTCATTTTAGGTACAAGTCCATTATGGATTGACGAATTAAAGAGACATTATAATTTGCACAGCTAAACAGGAGGAAATATGAAAAAGCTAGTTTTTGTTATTATAGTGATGCCAGCCTTATTGTTCTGGGGATGTGGTTCAAGCGGTTCAGGGGAACTGTATGGTGTTCAGGGGCGTTTGCCTTGGTTTCAACCCGATCCATATGGTATGCTATACCTGCCTATGGGTGCTTATCACATGGGGCCAAGCGATCAGGATGTGCCTTATGCACAAACTTCTGCTGCCAAGTCAGTTTCTGTGCAGGCCTTCTATATGGACCAAACAGAAATTACCAATAATGAATATCGTCAGTTTGTATACTGGGTGAGGGATTCAATTGCAAGGAGAATATTGGGTGAGGAGGTTTCTGAGGAATTCTTCCACATGGTGGATGTGTTTGACCAGGAGCTGGATCCACCTCAATTGAATTGGGATGAGCCTATTTACTGGTCAGATGATGAGCAGCGCGAAGCATTGGATCAGATGTCACTTCCAGAACATGAGAGGTTCTATCGTAGAAAGCGTATTGATACGCGGAAGCTCAACTTTGAATACTATCGAATTGACCTTAGGACTGCTGCTGCAAAGAGCAATAGGGAGCAGGGATTGCAAGATCGTTCGGTATTTATTATAAAGGACATTATTGGAGTCTACCCGGACACGTTGGCTTGGATTCATGATTTTACTTACTCATTTAATGAGCCGATGACCAGAATGTATTTCTGGCACCCGGCGTATGACAATTACCCTGTAGTAGGTGTGACTTGGAGGCAGGCACGAGCATTTTGTTACTGGAGGTCTGAGTTGCTAAATAGTTTCTTGTTAGGTAATGGAGGAACGATGGTCAATGACTTTAGATTGCCAACGGAATCAGAATGGGAGTACGCTTCACGTGGAGGTTTGGATCTTTCTCCATATCCTTGGGGTGGCCCGTATATAAGGAATAGCAATGGATGCTTCCTGGCTAACTTTAAGCCTATGAGAGGGAATTATATTGATGATGGTGGTTTCCATACAGTTGTCGTGACCTCGTATTCACCGAATGAATTTGGTTTGTACTGTATGTCAGGTAACGTAGCGGAGTGGACGAGCAATGCGTACGATGAGTCCGCATACAATTTCTCACATGACCTCAACCAAGATTACCTGTACGAGGCGAAGGATAGCGACCCACCTGCGCTGAAGAGAAAGGTTATACGCGGAGGTTCTTGGAAAGATATTGCGTATTACCTCCAGAATGGAACCCGCACATATGAGTATCAGGATACCGCAAAGTGCTATATCGGCTTTAGAAGTGTGATGACTTTCCTCGGAAGGGCAAAGGGCGACGAAATCTAGTCTAAATTTCCAAAACGGGTGCTGTAGTATACATTCTGAGTTATGTGGATTCGGACTAAGGGATTTTAACTTTATATTATTATAATTGCAATTCCATATTTAAGTAAATAATTTTCTAATCTATTAAGATATATCATGGGACTAATTAGTGCGTTACAGAGCAATAAGGGTAAGCAATTCATGTCATATCTATATGGATGGGGGGCATCAGTCGTAATACTTGGAGCACTATTTAAGATCCAGCACTATCCTGGTGCGAGCTTCATGTTGATTGTTGGGCTTGGAACTGAAGCTGTCATTTTCTTTTTCTCAGCTTTTGAGCCAATGCATGAGGAACTGGATTGGAGTCTGGTATATCCTGAGTTGGCGCATATGGAAGAAGGGGAAGATGAGTTGGATGAGGACACTGATACAATGGCATTAAGCGGAACCATCACTGAACAGCTTGATAGAATGTTGGAGGATGCTAAGATAGGGCCTGAGTTGATTAGCAGTCTTAGTGCGGGGATGAAAAACCTCAGTGAGAGTACTTCCAACCTTACGGATATGTCAGATGCAGCGAATGCTACGGCCGAATATTCTGATAGGGTTAAGCAGGCTTCTGAATCTATTGGGTCGCTTAACGATGCGTATACCCAGGGCAATCAAGCTATGAATGATTTAGCAATTGTTTCAAATAGCGTCAAAGATAATTTGGGCAGTATTGCTTCTTCGACCGAAGCATATAGTACAAGTATGACATCTGCCGCGTCTAGTATGGATCAAATGAATACGTCGTATGGAAGAGCAGTGACAGCACTTGATGAAATTGCCTCTTCATCAGAGTCAGCTAAGGGCTACAATAGTGAAATGGAGAAATTGACAAACAATCTGTCATCACTGAATGCGATGTATGAGACAGACTTACAGGATTCCAGCGCTAAGTTGCTGCAATCTATTAATGATCTGTCAGGAACGTCTGATGCCTCTAAGTCTATGATTGAAAAGATGAATGAGTTAACAGGAAGTTTAGGGACCCTAAATGCATCGTATACTAATGAGGCACAGGAGTCCAGTAACCGGGTGAATCGTGTTCAGGAGTTCTATACTGGACTGACAGATGTAATGACCAATTTAACATCTTCTGCAGAAGGCGCTAAGCGCTCCAGAGATGAAGTGTCTAAGCTTGGTGATAACCTGGCGGCACTGAACAGCATCTACGGCAATATGCTCGCGGCTATGAATATTCGGCCTGGTGGTGGAAACACTGGTGGTGGAGGAAATGTTGAGGAGTAATACTGAGCAACGGTAAAACTCTGAATATGGAGAATCAATAATCTAATACAAGTATGGCAAGCGGTAAATTATCCCCAAGGCAAAAGATGATCAACATGATGTACCTCGTGTTAATCGCGTTGTTGGCGTTGAACGTATCAAAGGAGGTGCTTGACGCATTTGTGCTTATTAATCAGGGGTTGGTTAGGACAACAACTAATTTTGCTGATAAGAACGATAAGGTTTATGCCAATTTTGAATCTGCAGCGGCTTCCGCTCCAGCAGCAGCTGGAAAGTGGAAGAGAAAAGCATTTGAAGTTAGGGATCATGCAAATGCTATTGTTGGATATTTGGAAGACTTGAAAGTTGAGTTGGTTATTAAGATAGAAGGTCTGGATCCTGGTGATAGAGAAATCGCTGCAGAGAAAATGAAGACCAAAGAGGGCGTTGAGAACAAGTCTGATACAGACAAGCCTGCTACCATGATGATAAATGACGGCAAGGGTGCCATGCTGCGTGGGGAACTTGTCAAATTCAGGGAGTTTATGGTAGATATGGTCAAGCCTGAGGATACACAGTTCAAAGACGCCATTCAGGCGGCTTTATCTACGGATGATCCCATTCCGATTGGAGACAAGCCTCAAATAACGTGGGAGTCGGAGTTTTTTGAACACCTGCCAGCTATCGCGGTAATTTGTAATATGTCCCAAATGCAGTCTTCTATCAGAAATGCAGAGGCAGAAATAATTGGGTATTTAGAAAAAGAAATTGATGGGGAAGCCATGAAGTTTAATAAGGTTGAAGCCATTGTAATAGCACAGAAGACCTATGTCACCCGTGGCGACACCTTCAGAGCCGATATATTCCTCGCAGCGTCAGATTCGCTGACAGCGCCTACGGTGACAATTGGTGATGTGGACACTGTAGGGCCGGGACAATATATTATGAATGGAGAATTCGATTCATTGGTCATTGAGGCGGGTAAAGGTAAACTAAGGCTTCCTGGGGATAAGACAGGGGAATTTGTATATGAAGGAATTGTTCATCAAAAAACCACATCTGGGGAGAAACTCTATCCATTTAGGTCTGCATATACCATTGCAGAGCCAAGTATTAATGTTTCACCTGATAAGATGAACGTGTTTTACATCGGGCCAGATAACCCTGTTACGGTTTCTGTATCAGGATTTACTGCCAAGCAGGTAAAGCCTGCCCTAAGCGGGGTTAGGGGAAGTATCAGGGCTTCAGGTAAGCCCTCTAAATATATTGTTACGGTGCAAAACCAGGGCAAGTGCAATATTTCTGTGCAGGCAGAGATATCACCTGGAAAGTGGAAGAATATGGGTAAGAAGGAGTTTAGGGTGAAGAGAACACCTCCTCCGATTGCTTCATTTATGGGTGTAGATGGCGAAGGAGGGTTGACTCCGGGAAAGCTTAAGGTTGGCCAGGGAGTTATGGCCAAGATGGTGAACTTTGACTTTGAGCTAAAGTACTTTGTTACTTCCTTCGACCTGTCTGTGGATGTTGGCGGTGGTGTGTTTCAAACGTTGCCATCTAAAAATAACAGGTTGACACCGGCCATGAAGAAATATCTAAAAAAGGCTAAAAAGGGACAGCGCATTATTTTTGAGAATGTTAAAGCCAAGTCAGCCAAGACCCCAATAGAAAAAATACCTGGCATCACAATCAAGGTGAAATAGTGTTAGGGTGTTGTATTCTAAAGGGAAGTTTTGTTGAATAGATAATGAAATTTTAGTAACTATTTGGGGCCATTCTCGTTAAGTGATTGGTTTTGAACGAAAAAATCAAATTATGAATTCAATAATGAAAGGACTAAGTACATTGGCGGTGATCATAGTTTGTGGGCTATCAGCAGGTGATGCTGTGGGCCAGGCGGATGTTCTTGATGGAGTGTATATTCCGGAACACGCCCCTACGAGAAAGGTAATACCTTACGCATCATTGCGTGAGGCGGATGTTATGTGGACAAAGCGCATTTGGCGAACTATTGACCTTCGTGAGAAGATCAATCATCCCCTGTACTACCCGGAAGAGCCTAAAAGCAATTTCAAGTCACTTTTTGACGTCATCAAGGATGGTATTGTTGAAGGTACTATCACCGCCTATGATCCAATTGATGATGAGTTTAAGAGCCCTTATACCAAGGATGAGGTGCTGGCAAAATTATCTAAGATCGATACATCGTTTGTGGAGAACTTTGAAACCGGGGAATTAGAGGAAGTTATCGTGCCAACCGATGTTTTGGCTACGGATATGAGGCGCTATGAGATGAAAGAAGACTGGTTCTTTGACCGACAGCGATCGGTGCAGGAAGCGCGGATTATTGGCATATTACCCCTGGTGGCAAAGAAAGATGAA
>Ga0302120_10001035_pt1 | contig 12929 bp, 10 predicted proteins | sample AG5_Bottom_MG_FD_203118 | JGI IMG/M metagenome (GOLD analysis project Ga0302120, IMG submission 203118) | Marine microbial communities from Western Arctic Ocean, Canada - AG5_Bottom | ecosystem: Environmental > Aquatic > Marine > Oceanic | place: Canada: Western Arctic Ocean | collected 2017-10-01 | reverse complement strand
TCCAGGTCGCCTGGATCTCCGGACGCAACTCCAAGGTCACCGCAATGCGTGCCGCCGAACTGGGCGTCTCCGAGGTTCACGGCGGAATCCGCGACAAAGCCAGCTGCTTGCAGCAAGTGCTGGATCGCCTGTCGATCGGTGCCAGCGATGCGGTCTATGTCGGAGATGATCTGATCGACTTGCCCCCGATGGCGCTGGTCGGGGTCGCGGTGGCCGTTGCCGATGCGCATCCAGTGGTGCAAGAGGCGGCCTGCTGGGTGACCGGACGAGCCGGCGGCCAGGGAGCGGTACGTGAGGTCTGCGAGTGGATCCTCAAGGCTCACGGGGTCTGGGAAGAGCTGGTGAATCGCCAGCTGACGGGGGATACACCTTGAGACGCTTGGCCTTTTTTCTCGGGGTGTTCTCGGTCGGCTTAGTGGTGTTTCTGCTCCTCACCGGTCAGTTCCAGGGGACAGAGGAAACGTTCGAGAATATCGAGACCGAGCCGCCGCTAGAGACCATCGAACAGAATCATGTCACCCTCCCCTTCTACGATTACTCGCTGGGTCGGCTGCGATTCACTCTGCGAGGACTGATCGACCTGAGCTCAGGTCTGGTGCTGTCTCCCGACAACCTGGTGAATCAGAGTGACTTGCTCGATGCGTCGATCGAGATGCCGGTCTACGCCGTAGGACGAACCGAGCCGATCGACAAGATCATCTTCGAGGCGCAAAGGGTGGTGACCGATCCCGGCGGCGAGGAGGCGCAAGTGGTCGGAGACCTGCGAGTCATCGGTGCCGGCGGATCACCGGAGATGCGAACCCGTGACATGGTGATTCGTTGGGCCGATGGTGAGGATATCCGCATCGAGGGCCACTCCCCGGTAAAGGTCGTCTGGCCCGAACTGGAGCTCTTTGGTTCCTCTGGCATGCATGGCTCGATCGGTTCCGGCTCGGGTCTGAATAGCCTGAGTTTCGCGCCGCCCCTCATCATCGCCATGAAAGGCATGGTGAACGAGGATGGGGTCGTCACCGAGCAGGGCCTCGATGGAGCGCCGGGGCGGCAGATTCGAGTCCTTTGCAACGGTCCGATGACCCTCAAGGGGACCGAGAACTGGGTTCGATTTGACGGCGGAGTGCAGGTGTTCGAGGCACAACCTGACGACCCGATCGTGCCCCAGCAGGCCGCTCCCCCTCGGCACATATTCGCCGATTACCTCGATCTTCATCTCGAGCCCATCACCCGTCGGCTGGTGCGAATCCAGGGGAGTCGTCGCGAGAATCCGATCACCATCCACCTGGGGGGCGGAGTACGAGTCGAGGGAAATCAGCTCCACTGGCAAAATGGCGAGGCGCGGGTGCGACTCTCTCAAGGGGTGCTGATCCACAGTGATCTGGGCACCTTCGAGGCGCAAGAAGCGACGGTCCTGACCCAGGATGGGCGCTGCATCATCAGCGGTGGAGTCACCGGAAAACTGGTCGGCCAGGCGATCACCATGGGCTCCGGCGAATCGCAGAATGAGGGGCTGTGGCATGTCATTGCTGAGGACGCGGAGTTTCAGTTCCAGGATGGCGAGTTGCTCACTCTGACTGCCCGGGCGGCACAGGGGCAAATGGTGGTGATCGAGGAGCAACACCCCGAGGGAGCGAGAATCGAGGGAGAAGAGCTGCGTTGGCTCGCCAACGAACAACAGATCGAGGTTTTCTCGGCCGCCGATCAGCGGGCGGTCTTCAGCGCAGGGAACAATCGTATCGAGGCGAAATCGGCGGCACTCTCCATCGGCAAGCCAAGGCTGGTCTTCGCTGGAGGAGTCCAGGCTCAACTGGGCGAATTGCCGACCGGTCCTACCAGTACGGTGCCGAAGTGGCTCGGGGAGAATCCGAGCAGCCTGGTCGAAGCGGACCAGCTGACGTTGCAATGGGATGCCCAACAGCGTCTCAAGCAACTCGATGCCGTGGCAGGTGAAGAGCCGTTGAGTTTACAGATCCAGGGCCTCGAATCGCTGCGTCTTCAAGGCTCTCAGTTGCAGTGGCGAGGCATCGATGGAGTGGTGCGGATCGAGGGGGCCGGTCGTCAGCAGATCCGCCTCGGTGACCGGGCCGAACTGACCGCCGATCGGCTGCGTCTCTCGCTGGCCGAGAGCCAGGCCAGCGGCGAAGGAATGGTCGAGGCGAGGATTGGCCCCTCAGCAGCCAGCCAGGTGGTGATCGGTTGCGACGAGGTGGTGGTTTCATTGGCGACCGATGCGATGCCAGATACCAGCGCTGAAGGAGCCACAGAGATCCCTCCGGGCAGCGTCATCGCGGTGCGGGCTCTGGGCCATGATGGTCGCAAGGTCGAGATCGATGACGGCACCATCCTGGCCCGCTGTGAGGAGTTGCTGTGGGATGCCGTCAAGCAACGTTACCGGTTTCAGGGTAAAGGGTTACAACAAGTAGAGGTGGCTGGCGAGGAGCAGGATCCAGACATCATCGAGGCGCAGATGATCACCCTCGATCCGGTGGCAGCGACCGCCCTGTTACAGGGCCAGGCGGCAGCCCGGGTGTACCTTGGAAATGCCTCCGCAGGAGAGGCGGTCGAGACCGACCGGAAACTGGCCTGGAACCTCTCTGCCGAGCGGATCGATGCGAAACTCGATCTGAGTGGGGAGCAGATTCGACTGGTCGATGTTCAAGCCAGCAATTCGGTTCAACTGCAACAGCCGCAGGGATCGATCGAGTTTCGTGGCCAGCACTGCCACTGGGACCAACTCCATCAGCGACTGGTACTCTCGTCGCAGGATGGACAGGGATTGCAGACCTTTGTTCGTGGTACTGATCCTCAGGATGAAGTGGTGGCCAGAGAAGTGGTGATGGTGCGCTCGACGGTGCCGGGCAAGGACACCCCGGAGCGGCTGGAGGTGTTGCTCTCTTCGGTTCTGAGTGCGACTTTCCAGCTGGATCCTGGCGCCGAGGAAGAGGTGGGACAGTTCCAGCTGAGAGCCGATGAATTGTTACTGGTATTGAGGGAGCCACTGGAAGGGGGGTCGATCCGCCCCCACGAGGTGCTCGCTTGGGGCTCGACCGACCTGCGAGGAGGTCCCTACCGGATCCTGGCGGAGCGTGCCCGAGTACTGCTGAGGAACCGTAGCGTTGAACTGGAAGGCGGGGAGCGTCAGCCGGTCCAGGTGTTGCGAGACGGCACCTCCGACCTCCCTCCCTCTCGCTCGGTCAAGTTGACCTGGGGCTCTCGAGGCTACCGGGTCGAGAGTATGCCCCGGGGCGGCGGCTGGTCGATCGGTGATATCGATGCTGCTCTCGAGCGAATGGACCGCAAGGATCACAGTCCTTGATCGGCGCGGGCACCCCCGGGTCGATGGCTACGGGCTTCCAGTTGTAATGCGTCGCCCATCGGCCGTATCATGCCGAGTCGCAGATGTTTCACCTCGTCGAAAGGGCGCCCGATGCTGAGATCCAACAGGTGGTGGTTGTGGCTGACTCTTGTGCTTTTGGCGCTGTCGGCCGGTTGCACTCGGGTCGACAAGCGGATTGATCCCGAATACGACATCGGGGATGCACAGTTGTTGGTGATTCCTTTCCAGCAGAAGTCGAAAGCTCCCTCGGTGTTGCGTTGGCATTACGAATCGGTCGCGGGGACCACCCTCGCCCGAGCGATTCGCATGCAACTTCCGGCGGCCTGTGATGGGGTCTATCTGGTTCCCGATGATCAGGTCTCGGAACTGGTGTTTCACACCGATTCTGACCGGGTGCCGTGGCAACGAATCGGTCAACAGGTCGGGGCTACACATGTCTTGACCGGTCGTATCGAACGATTGACCTTTCGCGATCGCCGCAGCCTGGGAATGCTTCAGGGACGGCTGGAGGGCTACTGGGATCTCTTTCGGGTGGCGGACGGGAGGTCGGTGCTGAGGCGTGAGTTCGACGTCCGGGTGCCTGAAAATCCCGAAACTGGCAGGATCTACGTCTCCTTTGAATCCTCTGAAAATGAACTGCAAGGGACACTTCTGGCTCGGCTAGCCGAGCGGGTCGCTTCGGTACTTTGCGGAGAGAATGTGGAGAAGCTCGATTGAACTCGTGGGAGAGTGGTCGCTCTCCTTGCTGAAGAGGGTCACTGGCGACTACAATCTCATTAACCCGGGACAGGTCTCGTCGGTACCAGGATCCGCATCCTGTTCGAGTGCCAGAGGTGACCTCGCTCCCCGGACTTCGGTCCACGGACTTCGATGGAGGATTCTGATGACGCAGAGCATTACTGGCATCTGCCTGGCGTTCATGCCGGGACCCTTTGAAATGGGCGTGATCCTGTTGGTCGCATTGCTGATCTTCGGCAGTCGCTTGCCGTCGGTGATGAGGAACATGGGCAAAAGCGTCACCGAATTCAAGAAGGGTGTTCGCTCGACCGAGGAGGATCTGCACACCACCATCGATCCGCCGGAGACTCCCCCCACTCTGCACGGTGATCCGGATGTCACCGACTCCAAGGGGAACGATCAAATCACCGAAGAGTAGCGCTGTACCTCTGTAGCGCTGTATCTCTGTAGCGCTGTATCTCTGTAGCGCTGTATCTCTGTAGCGCTGTATCTCTGTAGCGCTGTATCTCTGTAGCGCTGTATCTCTGTAGCGCTGTATCTCTGTGGCGATCCGCGGATCGCCAGTCCGGTCAGCGCCCCTCTGCCAGCCGCTCGGCGAGGAACTCCGGAAGTCCCGACTGACGGATCTTCTGCTGTACCGCCTCGATGTCGTATTTCACCCTGAATCGTTCGATTCTGCGCTCCTCAGGCTGGTAGATCACCAGGCTCGCAGCCGGATTGCCATCTCTTGGTTGTCCGACACTGCCCACATTGACGATCGCCTGGAGCCCTTCTTGCAGTTCCACCACATCATCGGTGTTGTAGCGGATGACGTCGCTCAAGAGGAAGCTGACCGGCACATGGGAGTGCCCGATGAAGCAGACCGGGGTCTGTAGTTGCTGGAAGGAAAGGTGAGCATCCCAGGTGGTCTGGATGTAGTCGAACAGGTCCGGTTGATCGAGGCTGCCATGGACCAGCGAGAAGTCGCTCTCGTGATGTACCAGCGGCCAGCTACGAATGTACTCGAGTTGCTCTTCGTCGAGTTGGGAACGGGTCCATAGCGTGGCTTGGCGGGCGATGGGGTTGAAGTAGTCGAGATCGAGGAGATCGAGCACTGCATGTTCATGATTGCCGGCCACGATCACGTCGCAGCGGTCTTGAATGAGGCTCAGGCAGGCTCCGGGATCGGGTCCGTATCCGACCACATCGCCGAGGCACAGCGTCCGATCGACCCCCTGCTGGTCGAGCAGCTCGAAGACGGCGGAGAGAGCCTCCAGGTTGCCGTGGATATCGGAGATGACCGCGATTCTCAAGGAGATCTCCTGTTCATGGTGGATTCTAACATTTCTTTGTCTTCTTCATCCCCCCCGTTGGTTTTGCCGGGGAGTGGTCTCGGGCCACATGTCGGCTGCTATTCTAGTGAAATCCCTCGATATGAAAAGACTTCTGAGGAGGAACATCGGTGGGCGGCTTCATTATCGGCCGATCTGTTCCACGGGGAACAGTCGCCATCGACGGTGCTCGCCACGCTTCGGGGTTCCACGGGGAACATCCGGAAAGTAAGGACCCATCGGACAGGCTTGTCTCAAGGAGACGGGGCGGATACTCTCCCTCCTGGGGCCCCCACAGGGGCTGGGGAAGCAGGAGGAGCGTACCTTTGGCCAGAGTGATCGCCATTGCCAGTCAGAAAGGTGGAGTCGGAAAGACCACCACCGCCGTGAACCTGGCCGGATACATGGCCCTGGCCGGGCACTCCTGCCTGCTGGTGGATCTCGATCCCCAGGCCAATGCCACCTCGGGACTCGGTATCGAGTCCCCCCCTCGCTCCTCTCTTCCCGCTCTCCTCGACGGTTCGCTCGACTGGAAAGAAGTCTCCGAGGAGACCGCCATTGCGGGCCTGCGATGCTTGCCCAGTACCGTCAATCTGGAGGTGCCGGTGGCCACCGCTGAAGCGCGTGGCAGTGGAGCCCAACGGCTGCGGCAGCAGTGGCTCGACGCACCCCCCTCGCAACTCGATGTCGTCATTCTGGACTGCCCCCCTTCTCTCGGGCCGTTGACCGATCTGGCGCTTCACATCGCCGACTCGGTGCTGGTTCCAGTACAGTGCGAGTACTTTGCGATGGAGGGGTTGGCCCAGGTGCTGGAACTGGTCCGTCGAGCGGAATCCTCGCTCGAGCGCAAGATCATCCTGGAGGGGCTGGTCCTGACCCTGTTCAGTCCCGAGGTCGATCTGTGCCACGAGGTGGCGGAAGAGGTCCGACGCTACTTCCCCGAAGATACGCTGGATACTCCGGTCCTGAGGGATCCGGCCCTGGCAGAGGCGGCCAGCCATGGCCAACCGATTTGTCTCTATCAACCTCGCTCCGCTGGAGCCTGGTCTTACCTGAACCTCGCGAAGGAGGTCCTTGAGCATGAATGGACGGAAACTGGGACGAGGGCTTGATGCCCTGATCCGGCGCACTGAAGAGATTCCCGCCGGTCAGACTCCCCCCCCCGAAGCTGCGCAGGAAAGTACTGTAGTCGTGGTTCAGATCGATCCGGCCTTGATCCAGGCCAATCGAAATCAACCTCGTACTCAGTTCGAAGATGGAGCCATCGACGAACTCTCCCGGTCGATCGCCACCGACGGCATCATTCAGCCGCTGGTGGTGCGCCGGGACAGCGATGGAAATTACGAACTGATCGCCGGCGAGCGGCGCCTTCGTGCCTCACGGAAGTTGGGGCTGGAGCAGGTTCCGGTGATCATCCGCGAGGTGGACGACCAGCGGATGTTGCCGTTGGCGCTGGCGGAGAATATCCAGCGAGAGGATCTCAACCCCATCGAACTGGCACGAGCCTATCGCGCGCTACAGCAATCGTTCGCCCTGACCCAGGAGCAGCTCGCCGAACAAGTCGGCAAGAAGCGCTCCAGTATCGCCAATACCTTGCGCTTTCTCGAGCTGGAAGATGAGATCCAGGACAGCCTGATGAATCGCCTCATCAGTGCCGGACATGCCAAGTTGTTGCTGTCGGTGAGTGATCACAAGGAGCGTCGCCAATGGCACCAAAAACTACTGTCCAATAGTTGGACAGTTCGTGATCTGGACCAGGCACTGCGACAGAGTAAAACCCATCCTTCTTCCCCACCAGCAGGTAAAAAAGTGCCCACAGGTGGCTCAAGTGGTGCTGGAACCCACGTTGTTGCGGAAGAAACTCGATTAGCACTCGTACTCGGAACCAAGGTGTCGGTGCTGGAAACCGCCGCCAAAGGGCGTGGAAAGATCGTCATCGAGTTCTTTTCGACTGAAGATTACGAACGATTGTCGCGCATCATCGTCGGCGGCAGCGAGTCCTGAGCCGTTTCTCGCTGGCGCATTGGTGCTTCGGGATGGAATGCTTCTGGGACCCCTTTCCCGTATGCCACGACAGTGGAGGCTTCCGATGATCCTGATTGCTGCACTACTCCTTTCGATGGTTCTGATGCTGTGGGGCATCGGTCACCTTCGTGGGGATCTGTTGACTCGCGGCCCGGTCAAGTTGGCGCTGTCCCCGGCGCTGATCTTCGATGGGTTGGCTCGGACACTCTCTTGTCTGGCCACGGCAACTCCGGTGATCGGCCTTTCACCTTGGCGTGATGGTGCGCCGTTTCTGATCGAGGGACAGTGCACTCTCCAGCGACTGGGGGTGCCGTTGACCACGGCTCTTCGCCTCTCGGTGCTGCTCTTGGGATTCTCTGCTGTAGTGTTGTGGTTGCCGGAAGCGACCTCGACAGTCCCCGATCCCGGCTCCTTACAACAGTCGTATCAGCTGGGAAGTGGCCACCTGGCGGCCAGGGTTTTATCGGCGCCTTTCGAATTGCTGGCGACCGGAGTCACCACCTGGTTGTTGGTGGCGTGGCTCGGCGCAATGGTGCTGGCGGCAGGACTCCGTGGACGAGATACCGCAGCCGCCGTACTGCTGGGAGCAACCCTCTTCGGCAGCCTCGAGGTGGCCGCTTGGCTCGGACTTCGTTTTGGAACCTTCACCAACGGTTGGTTCCTCAGTCGCTTCTATGAGGCGGAAGCGGGGCGATCTCTGATCTTGTTGATGCTGGTCGAGGTTGCGGTCCTGCTCGTCTTGAGTGCCATGCATCTGATTCCGATGCTGGTTCAAAAGATCCGTCCCGGGGCCGAAAAAGACTCATCTTCCGAGCCGGACCGTCTCGTACCTCACTTCTGATTCTGCGGACCCCTTGCCGATCTGGCCTCTTCGCCTATCATCCCCTGTTGCCCTGAAACTCCACGCAGTTCGTGCTGAGTCGAGGGCAGTGAGCGATCTGGGTCGAAGAGGTGGTCATGTCTCGAGTCTTACTGACACTGCTGATGGTCTGCATCTTTTCTCCATTCCTTGCGGGGCAAGGGGAGGAGGTCTCACCACCCGAGACGAACTTATCTCCGGGTAGCGAACTGATCCGCCTGAGCCTCGAGCAGTCGATCCTGCTGGCACTGGAGAACAATCTCGATCTGGTAGTGCAGCGACTCACTCTCGCCAGCGCAGAGCGGGATCCGCTGATCGCAGAGGCCGCCTTCGATCCGCTTTTCAGGACCGGTTTCACCATCAGTAAGTCGAGTACTACCTCGACCAGCATCATCGAGGGTGCGGCAGTGGGGGATCAGAGCGAACGCGACAATCGCACCTATTTCCTCGGCTTATCGGGGCAACTCCGGTATGGAACCACCTGGAATCTGCGCCTCAACGGCAGTCGTTCTGCAACCTCCGCCGTCAGCGAGTTCTTCAGTCCGCTCAACTACCGTGGCGCCTACGACCTCTCTCTGAGCCAACCGCTCCTTCGTGGCTTTGGCCGCAGTATCACCGAGACTTCCCTGCGAATCGCGATCCGCAATGTCGAGGCCTCGCGTCTGGCGATGAGGCGTGCGGTCGAGACGACGGTGTCGTCGGTGGTTTCTTCCTACTGGGATCTGGTCTACGCGAGAAGAAATGTTGAAGTGCAGGAACGTGCTCTGAGCGAGGCGAACGAACTGCTCGAGATCAATCGCCGTCGGCTCGAGGTGGGGACCGGTACCGAACTCGATGTCATCAGCGCCGAGGCCAATATCGAGACGCAGAAGGCCAGCATCATCGATGCGGTCAATCAGTACCGTGATCTGCAGGATGTGTTGCTCGACAAGGTCAATGCTCCTGAGTTCAGGATCGGTGGAGACTCCGGCCCGATGTTTCGTGACCTGGAGGTGATTCCTACCACCTCGCTGGAACTGCCCGATTTTCCGGTGGTGATGGCCGAGGCGGTGGAGGCGGCTCTGATCACCCGTCTCGAGCTGCTGCAGCGCGATATCGAGATTGCCAACAGCGAGGATCAACTGCTCCGCAGTGAGGATCAGTTACGCCCCAGCCTGTCGGTGGATGGAGGCTGGAATCAACCTGGAAACGACATCAGCTTTGATGGCTCCTGGTCCGATGTCGGCGATGACTACTCCTGGAATGCCGGGGTCAATTTCGAGTTCCCACTGGGCAATCGTGCCGCCCGCAACCAGATGCTCCAATCGCGTGAGAACCTACGCCGTTCCCAGGTCTCGCGAGAGCAGGTTTCTCACGCGATCGTCCTGGAAGTGACCCGAGCGGTGCGTGAACTTCTGAGTGCACGTCAAAGCGTCGAGACGACTCGTGCGGCGACCCGGTTGCGTCGCAAGGAACTCGATGGAGAGACGAGGCGCTTGGAGGTGGGGGTCTCGACCGCCTACCAGGTGTTGCAGGTGCAAAATAGCCTGCTGCAATCGCAGGTTTCCGAGTTGCAGTCGAGGGTCCGATTACGCAAGGCGATCGCTACCTATCGAAATGCCACCGGCACCATCCTCTCGGGCAGAGGTATCCAGCTCGACTGATCTGACGGTGGGGGGAGCACAGCGTAGCCAGCGCTGCTGCCTGTCGCATCAGTCAAGAAAGCCCTGTTCTCTGCTACTGTTGCATTCACCTCATCGGGAATAGGATAGGTGCTGAACCTGAATTCCTGGCGAGGAAGGCAGGGGGGATGAAGTGATGTCAGACCAACCTAAATTTAACATCCAGGTCCTCCCGGTCCTCCAGGTGCTGATCCCGGTGCTGATCCCGGTGCTGATCCTGGGGCTGATCCTGGCTCCTCTCGAGCGGATCGATGCGCAGGAGTTCGAGATCAGCCTGGCAGTCAGCACCCTCAATGGCACTGCCTACAATCTATTGGTGGGGATGGCCGAGGGTGCATCCGATGGCTACAACCCCGGTGAAGATCTGTATGCTCCGCCCGCTCCGCCGACACCGTCCTTCTATTCGAGCATCAACTACTCCAACGATTCCTGGTTCTCCTGCATCATCGCTGCGGATCCCGATCCGGTGGTCTTTATCCTGGAGTTGCAGTTCTTGATCACCGATCCGATCCTTATCGAGTGGGATCTGGGAGGGTTCACCGCGGGTGGGGAATACACCCTTCGCGATGCCGTGGGAGGGGGATTCATCGATGTCGATATGACATCTCAGGATTCTTTGCTGGTCGACAACATTGCAATGACCAACCTGGTGATCGCGATTGTGCCGCCGCCGGCAGAGACCTTCATTCGTTCCGATGTGAATCTTGACGGTTCGATCAACCTGGCCGATGCGGTGAGATTGCTCGAGCACCTCTTCATGACGGTGGCCATCGATTGCCGCAAGGCGGCCGATGGGAATGACGATTCCTCAGTCAATCTGGCCGACGTGATCTTCCAGCTGGCCTTCCTCTTCAACGCCGGTTCAGCGCCCCCAGAACCGTTCCCCGGCTGCGGGACCGATCCGACCCCGGACCCCCTCGAATGCCAGGTCTACTGCCCCTGATCAGACTGACGAGTGGCGGCCATCGGGCATTCTCTCCAGATAAAAGGGGGGATCACAGATCTCAAGAAGTTTACATCGTTGGTAACCTGTTTGTATTCCCGAATATCGCTAGTTAATCCAGATGCCTCAAAACAGCCAGCAAAAATCGTTTAAACAGGCCATGTAAAGAACTCACGGCGGCTCGCCTATCTGGAGCCGAGGTTAATCCACGTGTATTTTTTAGGATATACGAATGCTATTGTAAGCAACTAGGGCTAGAAGATTTACGGGCAATACGAAGATAACAAGGTTAACAAGAGGGCTTATTGCTGCTCACGGGCCTGATACGCCTCGATCCTTTGATGGGGGTCTCGGGAGACGCTTCCGCGATCATCGGGAACCTGGTACTGCAGCGCCAGCTTCTCCAGCTCCTTCTCCAGTCTTTTGCGTGTCGCGGCGTGGGCCGGGTCATCCGCGATGTTCTTCATCTCCTGGGGGTCTTCCTGCAGGTCGTACATCTCCCACTCGCCCAGATTGTAGAAGTGGATCAATTTGTAGCGCTCGGTGCATACACCTCGGTGACGTCGCACCATGTGAGCGGTGTGTTGGTTCTCCAGGTACTCGTAATACTGGTAGTAGAGACTCTCTCGCCAGTCACCCGGTTTATTACCGAGCAGCAGTGGCACCAGGCTTACCCCTTGCATCTCCTGCACCGATGAGTCCTTCGCTGAAACGCCCGCAAGATCGAGGAAGGTCTGGGCATAGTCGAGATTGCTGACCAGGCTTTCCTCGACGGACCCGCCATCGACGACACCGGGCCAGCGCACAATCAGTGGCGTCTTGTAGCACTCTTCATACATGAAGCGCTTGTCGAACCAGCCATGTTCGCCGAGGAAAAATCCCTGGTCTGAGGAGTAGATCACGACAGTTTCGCGGCTCAGGTCCAGTTCATCGAGGGTCGAAAGCATGCGGCCGATGTTGTCGTCGACCGCCTGGATACAGCGCAGGTAATCCTTGAGATAGCGCTGGTACTTCCAGCGGACCAGCTCTTTACCGGTCAACTCGAGTTGCTTCAGTTCGGCATTCTTCGGCTGATAGGCAGCGTTCCAGGTCGCCGTCTGGGCCTCGTTGAGACCACGCTGTGGGACCAATTTGAGGTCGTTCTTGGTCAAGGTGGTGGCGATTTCCATGTCCTGGATCCGTGCGGCGGTACCCCGACCACTGTAATCATCGAAGAGATTGTCCGGTTCTGCGATGTCGATGTTGTCGAACCGATCGAGATAGCGGGGGGGAGGCTGCCAGTGACGGTGGGGGGCCTTGTGCTGGACCATCATCATGAAGGGTTGATCTCCATTGCGCCCCTCCTTGAGCCAGTCGAGGGCCAGGTCGGTGATGATATCGGTGGTGTAGCCGGAATGTTTGCGGTCGGCATGGCCCTTCTCGTTGTCGGAAGGACTACGCATCAGCGGATTGTAATAGGGGCCCTGACCGAGCAGGCGTTCGTAATGATCGAACCCGGTGGGTTCGGTTTTCAGGTGCCACTTGCCAAAGATTGCGGTCTGGTAGCCAACCCTTTGCAGCAGTTTTGGAAAGGTCATTTGCGAGCCATCGAACCGTTCTGCGTTGGTCAGTACACCGTTGAGGTGACTGTGCTTGCCGGTCAGGATCACCGCCCGGCTCGGCGCACAGATGGAGTTGGTGACGCCACAACGACGAAACATCATCCCGTCTGCCGCCAGTTGATCGAGGTGGGGAGTGATGTGGTCGGGAAAGCGGCTGCCATAGGCACCGATGGCATGGGATGCATGATCATCGGTGAAGATGAAGAGGATGTTGGGGGCTTTTGCCGGCCGCTCTGGATCGATGGGCCGGGCGCTCCCTGCCCCCACACAGCCAGCCAGTGACAGCGAAAGCCCGCTTACCAGAACCCCGCTTACCAATACGCCAAGAGCGGTCAGAGATGGGCGAGTGGCCAGAGATGGACAAGTAAGTTTCATCGTAACTCCCTTCAGTACAGGAGGACCAGCATAGCCTGCCGCTGGTGCGGTCGCACCTGAGGGGACAGCCCATCGGCAGAATCGGC
>Ga0302120_10001031_pt1 | contig 12967 bp, 15 predicted proteins | sample AG5_Bottom_MG_FD_203118 | JGI IMG/M metagenome (GOLD analysis project Ga0302120, IMG submission 203118) | Marine microbial communities from Western Arctic Ocean, Canada - AG5_Bottom | ecosystem: Environmental > Aquatic > Marine > Oceanic | place: Canada: Western Arctic Ocean | collected 2017-10-01 | reverse complement strand
TGATGGGGACGGGATTGGTATCGAGGGTCATGAGCGCGCTCATGAGGGGGTAATAGCGCTTCTGCATTTCGAGCGCTTCGTCGAAGGCTCCCTTGCGGCAGGCGTTCACGAGGCGCGCCATGACCTCGGGGACGAGGTTGGCTGCCACCGAGACAAGGCCCACCGCCCCGACGGACATGAAGGGAATGGTGAGCGGGTCGTCGCCTGAGACGATTGTGAAATCGTCCGGGACCGCTTGCACAAGTTGGTTGACGCGGTCGGAGGAGCCGCCAGCTTCCTTGATGGAGACCACCGTTTTGCAATCGTTGGCGAGGCGGGCGACGGTCTCGACGGGAATGTCGATGACGCTGCGTCCCGGCACCGAGTAGAGCATGAGGGGCAAGGAACTGGCATCGGCCACGGCCTTGAAGTGCTGATAGAGGCCTTCCGCGGAAGGCTTGTTGTAGTAGGGGCAGACTTGCAGGGAACCGTCAGCCCCTGCGCGCTCGGCCTCGCAGGTGAGATGGATGGCCTCCGCGGTGGAGTTTGCGCCGGTTCCGGCCACGACCTTGAGGCGTCCGCCTGAAAACTCGATCGCCCGTTTGATGATCTCGATGTGCTCATCGGGCGTGATCGTGGGTGATTCGCCGGTGGTGCCGACGGGAACAATGCCATCAATTCCGGCTTCGGCTTGACGATCGATGAGTGCTTGAAAAGCGTCGTAATCGACTTGGCCGTCACGAAACGGAGTGACGAGGGCGGTGTAGGTGCCTTCGAACATGGGCGATTAGATGCGCGGGCCGGGCACTGCAAGCAAGGGCAAAAATGGGGTGGGCTAGTTTACAACTCGATCTCGCCGTCAAAGACGAAGTCGGCCGGGCCGGTCAGGGTGACGTGATGGAAGCCTTGGTCGGAATCGCCCTCGAATCCGATTTGAAGAGTTTCGCCACCTTGCACGTCGACATTGACGGGAGAAGCGGCGCCCTCGAGAAGATGATAAATGATGGCACAGGCCACCATGCCGGTTCCGCAGGCGAGAGTTTCGTCTTCCACGCCGCGCTCGTAGGTGCGGATTGCGATGTGACCGGGGGCCACTTCCTGCACGAAGTTGGCGTTGGTGCCCTTGGGAAAATGGGCATGATGACGCAGAGCGGCGCCGAGATTGAGGAGGTCGAAATTTTCGAGGTCCGCGACGAAGGCGAGGGCATGAGGGACCCCGGTATTGAGGATGTAGGCTGGGCTTTCCAGACCCTCCACCGTGACTCCGGAATCCAGGTCGAGGTCGAAGGGGTCGGACATCGCGACTTCCACTTCACGTCCAATTATCTTGGCGGACAGGGTGCCCGCAATCGTTTCAAAAGTGACCTCGTCCCGACCGTCGTTGAGCAGGCGGGCGGTGTATCGCCCAAAGCAGCGCGCCCCATTGCCGCACATTTCGACCTCGCCGCCGTCCGCATTGTAGTAGCGAAACTTGAAGTCCGCGCCGTTCTCAGCGGGTTCGGCTGCGAGCAGGCCGTCTGCGCCCACTCCACGATGACGGTCGCAAACCATGGCGACCTGCTTATTGCTGAGTTCGATCGCAAGGTCGCGGTTATCGATCATGACGAAGTCATTCCCGGCTCCGTTCATTTTTGTGAAGGGCAGACGCATGGCGAGGGCACTATTCCTCCATTGTGCTGCGGGTCAAGTCCGAGCAGCTAATTAGGCGGGCAGGGTGCACAGGGTCAGGCGCCCTTGGCGGCCTCGATGAGGGGCTTGGTGAAGGCGGCTACCTTGGCGGCGATCTTTGGGCTGTCGGCATTCAGTTCGACCTGTTTCACGATCGCGGAGCCGACCACGATGCCGTCGGAAACGGCGGCCACGAGGGCTGCTTGTTCGGGAGTGGCGATGCCGAATCCGACGCAGACGGGAATGTCGGAGTGTTGTTTGATGGCCGCAATCAGTTGGCCGATTTGGTCCGAGGGGGCGCCATGTGAGCCGGTGACCCCGGTGCGGGAAAGCGCATAGATGAAGCCTTGTGCACTCTGGGCGAGAAGTTTCACGCGAGGGGCCGGGGTGGTGGGCGCGATCAGGCGGATGTGATGCAAGCCTTCGGAGGAAGCGAGTTCCGGATTCTGAATGGCTTCATCGGGGGGCAGATCGAGGAGGAGGATGCCGTCCGCCCCTACCTCCACGGCGTCCCGGTGGTAGGCTTGGAAGCCGTAGGTATAAACCGGATTGAGATAGGTGAAGAGGATGATGGGAACCTGGTGTGTCTCGCGGAATCGCTTGATCAATTCGAAGACCATCCGAGTATTGCAGCCGGCTTTCAGGGCGCGGCCGGCTGCCATCTGGTTCACGATGCCATCCGCCAAGGGATCGGAGAAGGGGACACCCAGTTCGATGACATCGACACCAGCATCGGCGAGGGCCCGAAGAATCTCGAGAGAGCGATCGAAATTGGGGTCACACGCGCTGAGGTAGGCCACGAAGGCCTTCTTTCCCTCGGACCGGAGTTGTTCGAAAGTGACGTCGATGCGATTGCTCATGCGGCCCGAGGCATAGGAGAGAGAAAGGCAGGAGGGAAGAGCGATCTCGTGCGGGCTCTCGGGGGGCAGGCTCTGAAAATTGGAGATTTGTTGGGAGGGGACGGTCGAGGCTTCCCGCGGGCCGCCACGATCCGCTAGCGAGGACTGACCTTCTATAAGTCGTTCGGCGGGGATTTTTCGGCTGTGGTGGGGATGCTGAGGGAGCTCCCATTTGGAGGAGCCGGGCGTGACGGCAGAATCCGAGGTATTCCCGCGCGCCGTGGTTACCGGCGACGATGGAGGGAAGGTTGAGATAGGGGAAGAGGGGGTGGGGCCCGGATTACAGAATCAAATCCAGAGCGGCCAGGGCGGAGGTGATCCAATCAGGGGTCGAGGAGAGGATTTTCAGGCGGGGTGACGATTTCGTATTCGATCACGCCGGCAGGCATTGAGACTGGGAGCCCCACGAGGTCTCTCCAGATGGTAGACAGGAGGCGGTTCACCGCCCCCAGTTTGGCGATCGCGTAAGTGACCTTCCGGCCTTTGGCGAGGAGGGTGATCTGTTGGGCGGTGCCCGTAGCGCACGCCCCGCAGGTGACGAGGGCTGCCAGGACCACTGCGCACAAGAGCCGAACTATGGGAAAAGATATGTCTGAGGGAGGCGAGGAGGGGCACGGGGAAAGAGGGCGCTGGCTTGTCATTCGCGTCCCGGCGTGATTGAATTCATCCCAGAATGCGCGCACGCTTGATCAAGGAATTCCGCTTCGAAGCAGCCCACACGCTGCCGAGCTTGCCCGATGGGCACAAGTGCCGGCGGATGCACGGACACAGCTTCAAAGTGGAGATTTCGGTGGAGGGCGAGGTCGAGGAGGAAATCGGCTGGGTTTATGATCACAAGCGGATCAGTGATGCCATGGCGCCTCTCCTGAAGGAGCTCGATCATGGCTATCTCAATGATATTGAGGGACTGGAGAGTCCAACCATCGAGCGCATGGCGGCTTGGTTCTGGCGAAAGCTGGAAGGAGACCTGCCAGGGCTGTGTGAAATCGTGATCTTTGAGACTCCGACCGCCCGCTGTGTCTTTCGGGGTGAGTTTTGATTGGTTTTTGAGTGGAGAGAGGCTACCTAGCGCGCGACATGAAATTCTGGAGCCTGATCCTTGCCGCTGCTGCCTTTCTCTTTGTGGGTGCTTGTGAGCGCCACACTTGGGATGATGAGGACGCCAACAAGGACGGCAAGATCGACCAGAACGAGAAAGGCACATCTCGGCTCTACCAGAAAGATAATCACGGAAGTGAGCCTGAGGGAGGCCACCCTGAGGAGGGTGGGAAGGGCCACGGAGAGGGGGCCGAAAAGGTCGGCAACGAGGCCGAGAAAAAGCACGACTAAGTCTCGCGGTCCTTTTTCCTCTGGTAAGTCAGGAAGCACTCTCCGTTGTCGAGAGGCTCGAAGTGGGTGAGCTCGAACTCGAGTGACGCGGGCAGGTGAGCGCCCAGATGTCCGGTGATGGTGGGGGCGTCCGCTCCCCCGAACAAGGTATGACCGGCGAAGGTGAGATTGATTTCATCGATGGCCTCGAGCTCTGCGAGGGCCTTCACAAGAGTGCCGCCGCCTTCGCAAAGCATGGTTTCGACCCCATAGTCGGTCGCCATGGTGGTCAGGAAGGCGGCGAGGGAGGATCGATGCACGGTGGCTCCGGCGGCTTCGTAAGAGAAGGAATCGTAGTCTTCGGTGGCCTCAGTAGCGAGGAGGTGCAAGGCGCCGCCCTTGGTGTGAAAGACCTTGTGACCGAGAGCGAATCTGCCCGCCCGGGACACAATACAGCGCAGCGGCTGGCCCGAGGGCTTGAGTTTGCTGGGGATCGTCATGGACATGGCGTCGGCCTCCAGGGTGCCGCGCCCGACGAGGAGGGCATCAGCGCGCCTGCGAATTTCCAGCAGGCGTTGCAGGTCCCGCTTGGAGGTGAAGTGGGCGGGGTCCTTGTTGACGGTGGAGATCTTGCCATCTGCGGTGATGGCAAAGTTGATGAGGATGGTAGGGCGCGGCATGGAGGGCGGACGGAGCATGGCGGCGTAAGATCTTATGTCAGAGTGAAAATTTGGGAAAATGCAGGTTGAGAGTGAACGGGCAGGGGGTAGACTCCAAGCAGAACGATATGAGCGATTCCCCAAAGATTACCTGCTACCTGAAGACCTACTGCGGTTGGAGCGAAGGCGTTCGCGCCATCATGCGGAAGTATGACTTGGAGTTTGAGGAAAAGGATATCATTGAGAATCCAGCCTTTCGATGGGAGATGGAGCAGAAAAGTGGACAGTCGCTCTCCCCTTGTGTCGAGATCAACGGGGAGATGTTTCCTGATGTGAGCGGCGAGGAAGTGGAAGCCTGGATGGTGAAAAACTCCTTGGTGTCTGCGAGCGAAGTGGAGCCGGATGCCCCGATCGATTCCTCCTGCTCACCCGAGCAACACGAAGCGCAGGCGCGCGCGAAGGCAGCCGCCGTTGAGTCGGATAGTGGCGCGGAAGGAAAGATCGTCTTCTTGGATTAGAAAGAAGGAACCCTGCTCTCCCGGGAGGCCGGGTGGGATCCTCATTGAATCGGAGCCTTGAGCAGCAAACAGGTCTAGATCCCGCCGGAAACAAGTCTGGTTGCCGGTCTGATCAGGACTGTGCTCTGCGTGCTTTCACCGCTTCCGCAAACCCTTCCAGGACCGCCTCGGTGGTCGGCCACGAGATGCAGGCGTCGGTGATCGATTGTCCGAAGACGAGTGCGCTGGGATCGTTGCCGAGCTTCTGATTGCCTTCCACCAGGTTGGACTCGACCATGACCGCGGCGATGGACTTGGTGCCGCTCGCAATCTGGGAGCCAACCTCACTGGCGACCTCCGGTTGCCTGCGGTAGTCCTTGCGTGAGTTGCCGTGGGAGCAGTCGACCATGAGATGGGGGGCATGGCCGGCTTCGGTGAGCTGAGCTTCGGCCTGGGAAATACTATTGGCATCGTAATTCGGTCCCTTGCTGCCGCCGCGCAGGATGAGGTGACAGGCCTGGTTTCCGGTGGTGGTGACGATGGCCGAGACACCCTGCTTGGTGACGGAGAGAAAGTGGTGGCCTTCGCAGGCGGCGCCGATCGCATCAAAGGCGATCTGGTTTGATCCACCGGTGCCATTTTTGAAGCCGACCGGCATGGAAAGTCCGGAGGCGAGTTCGCGGTGGATCTGAGACTCGGTGGTGCGTGCTCCGATGGCCCCCCAGGAAATGAGATCGGCGAAGTATTGGGGGGAAATCGTATCGAGGAACTCTGTGCCGGCGGGCACTCCGAGAGCGGCGAGTTCGAGGAGGAGCTCACGCGAGATGCGAAGCCCTCGGTTGATGTCAAAGGAGTTGTCGAGATGGGGATCGTTGATGAGCCCTTTCCAGCCCACGGTGGTGCGCGGTTTCTCGAAGTAGACCCGCATCACGATCTGGAGGTCGTCGGCGTAGCGGTCGAGGAGGGGCTTGAGGCGCGTGCCGTACTCGATGGCCGCGGACGGGTCGTGAATGGAGCAGGGTCCGACCACGACCAGGAGGCGGTCGTCCTGGCCTCTGAGGATAGCCTCGGCCTGCTTGCGCGCCCCCGCGACGAGGTCGGCGGCGACGTTCGTCATGGGAAGATAGTAGGAGAGAACCGAGGGAGAGATGAGGGGATCAATCCCGGCGATGCGAAGGTCGTCAGTTTCGGGTCGTGGCACGGCGGGAGGGTGTGAGGGGGAGGGCGGCGATGCAAGGGGCTTTTCGAGCGGGGGATGGGCCTGGGAGATTCGCCGGCGGGGAGGACGATCGAGGCCGGGAAATTGTGGAGCTTCCCTTCTTCATGCCCGCGATTGCCATTCTAACAAAGAGCTGGAATACTGCCTCCATGAGTCAGCATGTGCAGCCGACAAAGGTGCCGCAGGAGAAGGACTTCACTGGCGGAATGGTTCCGGACCCTTCCTGTGCCTATGTGGGGTCGACCGGAGAGAAGGAGGTGGACGAGCGGATCATGGCGCTGGTGCAGGAGACCCACAACGTGTCGGACCATTGTCTTTTGTCCGAGATGATGATCACCGCGGTTCGGATCTCGCGCGGGGCAGTGACGGGGGGCGATTTCAAGCTCATGAACCGGGCGCTCAAGGAGATGCGCGAAGCCAACGAGGTGTTCTATCCCTACCGCAATCACCGGAAAGTCGCCGTCTTCGGGTCGGCGCGGACTGAGCCGGACGACCCCGAGTATCAGACCGCCGTCCGCTTCTCGCGTCGCATGAGGGAAGAGGGATTCATGACCATCACCGGAGCGGGCCCGGGCATCATGGCGGCCGGCAATGAAGGGGCCGGCCGGCAGGATAGCTTTGGGCTGAACATCGCCTTGCCCTTTGAGTCGACCGCCAACAGCTTCATCGCGGGCGATGCCAAGCTCATCAATTTCAATTATTTCTTCACCCGCAAGTTGTCCTTCGTGAAGGAGGCCGATGCCGCGGTGGGATTACCGGGCGGTTTTGGCACGATGGATGAAGTGTTCGAAGCGCTTACTCTGATCCAGACGGGCAAGGCCTCGATTTATCCCATCGTTCTCCTCGATGCGGAGGGAGGGACCTACTGGAAATTCTGGAAGCAGTTCATCGACGAGCATCTCGCTCGCTTGGGCCTGATTTCCCAGAATGATTTTTCGTTGTTCAAGGTGACTGATGACGTGGAAGAGGCGGTGTCGGAAGTGGTGAACTTCTACCGGATTTTTCATTCCTACCGCTACGTGGGTGATCAGATCATCATTCGGCTCAACGAGGCGCTGAGTGAAGAGGCGGTGGCCTCATTGAACGAGGAGTTTTCGGAGGTCGTGAAATCTGGAACGATTGTTCAGCAGTCCTGCCTGGAGGAAGAGGATGACGAGCCGGAGATTGGCCGGTTGTCCCGAATCGTCTTTCGGCACCGGCGGCGCGACTTCGGGCGCCTGCGGCAATTGATTGATGCGGTTAATGTCAGCGAGACTGCGGCCGCGAAGTAAGGAGGTCTCATGGCGGCGGGAGAACGAGCGGATACCTTGTTAGTGACGCGGGGGCTTTGTGATTCGCGCGAGCAGGCCAAGCGTCTCATCATGGCGGGGGAGGTCATGTGCGGAACGGAGCGGGTGGCCAAGCCATCCACCAAGCTCCCGGTGGATGCCGATTTTACTGTCTTGCAGCGGCCCAAGTATGTCGGGCGCGGCGGTCTGAAAATGGAGGGTGCGTTGGAAGGATTTGCGATCGATCCGGCTGGTTGGGTGTGTCTCGACCTCGGGTCATCGACTGGAGGCTTCACCGATTGTCTTCTGCAACATGGGGCCAAGCGAGTGCACGCGGTGGATGTGGGCACCAATCAGCTGGCCTGGAAATTGCGGAAGGATCCGCGTGTGGTGGTGAAGGAACAGTTCAACGGGCGCCATCTGGTGGAGAGCGATCTTGGGGAGCGGGTCGATTTCGTGGTGATGGATCTCTCCTTCATTTCGTTGTGCAAGGTGCTCCCGGCGGCCTTCGGGGTGTTGCGCGAGAGTGGTTCGCTGGTGTGTCTAATCAAGCCCCAGTTCGAGCTCTCCAGGGAGGAAGTGGGGAAGGGGGGAATCGTGCGGGAAGCAGAGTTGCGCAGCAAGGCGGTGGAAGGAATTCGACGGTTCGTGACGGAGGAGTTGAGGCGCGAATGGATCGGCCTCCTGGAGTCGCCCATCACGGGCACGGACGGCAATGTCGAATTTCTGGCGTGGCTGAGATGACTGCTTATTGCAGCCGGCTTTTGGCCGCCCAGAGTCCGAGCGCAGGATTGCTGATGTAGTAGAAGCGTTCTCCATCCGCAGTGGTATTCCAACCATTGCGTCGTCCTTCCGGCTCGTAGCGTGCAAGCATCTCCCCGAGGGCGGCGTAGGAAAAGCCCACCGCTTCGATTTGCTGTCGGGTGAGGTGCCCGGGGCAGTAGGTGATCTTGAATCGGTTGTCCGAGGAGCCGTGAATGAGGTGGGCTGCAGCAGAGAGGTTGTTGCGAAGGTCTTCGTTCTCCTCGACCAAACGCATCACTTCTTCAGGAGTTCGGTAGCCGTATTTCCTGATCAGGACATCGATTTCAGGATCCTCCCCGAAGGTGCGCACTCCGGGGGCGAGAATGATGAGTTCTCCTGCGTCTGCGATCGCCATGCGGGTTCGGTAGATGCCCTTGTTCCCGATCCAGGTGCTATGAAATTCATCGGGGTCCATGCTCACCACTACTTTGGAAAGCTCCTCGTCCAACTGGGTGAAGTTGACCTCTACTGCGAGGGTGGCTGCTTTTTCGAATGCTTCGCGATCACCGACGAAGAGCCCGCGAGTGACTAGCTCGCCCTGCTCGTTGGCGCCGATGACGGTCTGCGCGTAGATGATGGGAAGGTCCTGGCAGAAGTGATCTTCGGCGTAGTTCAGAATGCGCCGGAGACAAGTGTCGGAGCGTCCCATCATGCGTTCCATTCCGTAGATGGCGCCGATGTAGTGGCTTTCATTGATGCCATCCTGCCCACCGGTCCCCACGAAGAGATTCTTGTTGCCATTGGCCACCCCGATCACCTCGTGGGGCACGGCCTGACCGATGGAGAGGATGAGGTCGTGCCCTCCCTTCCAAACGAGCTTGTTGATCTGTGCCGGCCACGGGCGGGTCCAGATTCCGTCGGTGACTTCGGAAACAAACTCAGCGGGGACCTCGCCCACGGTGACCACATCTTCGCGCCAATTGTGATCCCGAACCAGGCTCCGCGGCACGGTGGGATACATGCGCTCGAGCTGCTCATCGGTCATGGGGAAGTGGGTTCCCAAGGCCGGGAGGACGTCCGCGAGATTTTTTCCGTAGTAATCAGAGGCGCTACAGGTGAGGACGCCCGACTTGCTGTAGAAGCGGGAGAAGTCTGGCGGGACCACGAGGACCTTTTGGCGCGCACCGAGCGATTCGAGGGCGGAAGTGAGGGCGGCGGCGAGATCGGCGTCGCTCAGTTCGGTGGTGGGAGAGCCTTGGGAGAAGAGGAGCACGGGAGTTTAGTAAACGCGGAAGGAGGTAAAATCGAGAGCTTCTCCGAGCCCGGCGACTTTCGGAGCAGAATTTTTGCATAGCGAAACGCCCGGATCGTCAGGGCGGTGTAGGCAAGAGCACCGGATGCGCACCGAGAGCATCGACCAGCACCAGTTGCCTATACCCCCTCAAGCCTAACCCCCGAATCATCAACCCGTAGAGGACGTGCCAGCTCCCCCCAATTCCCGCAAATCGCTACGGAAACAACTTTACAGCAACGACCGCTGACACGCCTCCATCCCCAACCCCCATGCGTCCGGCGCGGTTTTTTTGGAACCGCGCCGGACCCTGTTCGGGCATGGACCGCGGCGAGCGAGCGCTTTGAACCTCCCTCCTCCCTTGGGAATTTGATCTCCTTCAGGGTTTTGCGGGAAAAAATGAGGATTCAGGGCCTCCCCGGCACTTTGTGAAAAATTTCACAAGCGGGCCTTGAGTAGAGCGGGAAGGGAGGTAGTCTCCGCCCGGTGAGCGCAGAAATTGTCGGTAGTTCGCTTTCGCATGCCGCCTACGACTCGAAGGTCGAAGGCAACATCATCTTTACGCGTCTCGATGCCGCGATCAACTGGATGCGGAAGAACTCCCTCTGGCCCATGCCAATGGGCTTGGCTTGTTGTGCGATTGAGCTCATGGCGACCGGTGCGGCCCGATTTGACATCTCGCGCTTTGGCATGGAGGTCATGCGCTTTTCACCCCGCCAAGCTGACGTGATGATCGTTGCGGGCACGGTGACCTACAAGATGGCTCTCGCGGTGCGGCGCATCTGGGAGCAGATGCCGGAACCCAAATGGTGCATCGCGATGGGTGCCTGTGCGTCGAGTGGTGGCATGTATCGCAGCTATGCGGTTCTGCAGGGGATCGATCGAATCCTTCCGGTGGACGTCTATATTTCGGGGTGCCCTCCCCGTCCTGAGGCCTTGCTCGAAGGGCTGATGAAGCTGCAGGGCATCATCGATCAGGAGCGGCCGATCGAAGAACAGCTTGAGGACATCAAGAAAGCGCAGGTATGAGTGCAGCCAAAGATGTGACCGCACTCCGCAAGGAGTTTGGGCGGACCAAGGTGAAGCAGGTGATCGAATTTCGTGGCGAGCACACCGTGGTGGTAAAACTTGAAGCCCTGAAGGAGATCCTGGCGTATTGCCGCCAAGAGAAGGGTTACGACTTTCTCCTCGATGTGTGCAGCGTCGATAACATGGGCGAGGATCCGCGCTTCGAGATCGTCTACGAGCTCGCAACCATCGATGATCGCAAGCACCTGCGCGTGAAAGCCAAGGTCTCGGAAGAGGAAGAGGTGCCCACCGTGGTGGACCTCTGGAAGACCGCGAACTGGCATGAACGCGAGATTTACGACATGATGGGAATTCGCTTTACGGATCATCCCAACTTGAAGCGAATCTTGATGTGGGAAGGGTATCCTTACTATCCGCTGCGCAAGGAATTTCCGCTGGCGGGCAAACCCAGCGAGATGCCCGATGTGGCTTTTAGTGGCGTGGCTCCGCTGGCGGGTGGACCCTTCGTGACCGGTCCCGGATCTGACCGGGTGAGTGGTGAGCCGCGAGCCAAGGGCGAAAGCTGAGCAGGGGCCTTTTGCTTTGATTGAGCAGAATTGGCACGATACTGTCTGAGATCATGCGTTTGTTACGGAGCTGAAATCTCCTCGCGGATGCGGTCCTTACATTCATGAATCACCCTCGCATCATTCCGCGGGTCAGCTTGCACCGGCCTGGCTTCGATGTGCTTACCTTGCTCTGCGCGGTGCTCATCGTGATCCAAGTCATGGTCGAAGTGAGCGGTGGAGTGATGGCCCACATTTCAGGCGGGCTCTACGAAACATTTGGGCTCAGCAGGCCTGGCATTTCATCCGGGCGGGTCTGGCAGCTCTTCACCCATCCTTTCCTGCACGGAAGCTGGATGCATTTGCTGCTCAATGGGCTCATGATCTTTCTGATGGGAGGGCGCGTGTTCCACATCCTGGGCGGACGGGCCTTCGCGAAAATCTTCTTTGGGGGCGTCCTTGCGGGTGGATTGCTGCACGTGCTCCTGCAACCCAGATTCCCCTTGGGAGAAGATGGGAGCATGATTGCCGATGCGCCCCTGGTAGGAGCCTCTGCCGGAGCGATCGCGTTGCTCCTCGCGCTCATCATCTTATCGCCGGACTCCCGCATGTGGCCTTTCATGATCTCGGGAAGAAATCTCGGACGTGGCCTGTTGGTTGCGACCGTAATCCTCTTTGTCCTCACTCCCGGCTTGAACATTCCGGTGCTCAGCGCGGTGGGATTGTGGCTCACTGAGAAAGCGGGATTGGAAGCTCTCTTTGACATCAGCCACATTTGCCATTTCGGAGGTGGACTGGTGGGAATGGTTTATGCGCGCCGCCTCCTGCATTCGCCGGTGAGCTTGGAACAACTCCGTCGCGCCCGCAAACGACGCGAGGGCATCGCAGCGTGATTTGGGGGCAAGGGAGGAGCCAGTCCGCGGGAAGGAGGCAATTCTTCCTTACCGAGGCGTTGGACACCGTAGTGCAAATTGAGCGCAATTCTCGAGCGCGGAGTCTGGTGCGCAGCCTTGGATCGACCTAACGTTGGGATTTCCTAGCCTGTTGAGAGACTCCCGCCCGGCTCCTGTTGTAGCTCTTGGTCGGAGAATTGCTGTGTGTAGGAGCGGCTTTGCTTGGTTGCGGCGGCGGCGAACTTGGCTTGCTGGTCGGACGCGGGCTTCGAGTGGAAGTGAGTGCGGTGGGATTTGGGCGGGAATTCCCGGAAGGCTGGGCGTTGCCTGAGCTGCGGCTTCCTCTCGGGCTTGAACTACGCGGACTGGAGGAACGCGGACTGGAGGAACGCGGACTGGAGGAACGCGGAGCCGAGTGGCGGGGTGAGGACTGGGAACTGGAGGGATTTCGCAAGGTCCGGGAAGAGGAAGAGTGTTCGTGCCCGCTTTGCACTGGCGCGCTGAACCGTCCCAAGTGCCCGTAGTTGGTGTCAGTCCGGGTGCGAGCGTAGCTGGATGAGCGAGCCCGGTGTGTGCCCGCGTGCTGATTGCCATGTCCGCGCTCATGACCGTGAAGCGGGCTGGAATAGTTGCGGTAGTAGGCATGGTAGTTGGTGGAGTGGCCGCCGCGGCAGGGATAGTGATTGCAGTGCGAGCAGCGCGTGTGGCGGTAGCGGTAGTGGTTGTTGCTGAAGCCGACGTAGAAGTCGCTGTAGACGCCGTCATAGTAGCCGCCGTGGTAAGAGGTGCTGGAGTAAGCCGTGCCATAGCCTTCGGAGAGTGGATCGTAGGCACAGGAACTGAAGAGGGCGACCGAGAGGAGGGCCGCGAGGGAGAGAGGCAGGATGCGCTTCATGACTTTTGGACGGTGATCGTGAATACTCTATTCGGGGGAAGATGGACTTGAGGAGGGGGCGAAGGATAGATCC
>Ga0302120_10001029_pt1 | contig 12979 bp, 7 predicted proteins | sample AG5_Bottom_MG_FD_203118 | JGI IMG/M metagenome (GOLD analysis project Ga0302120, IMG submission 203118) | Marine microbial communities from Western Arctic Ocean, Canada - AG5_Bottom | ecosystem: Environmental > Aquatic > Marine > Oceanic | place: Canada: Western Arctic Ocean | collected 2017-10-01 | reverse complement strand
TCAGGAGAAGAATGGTCAGATTGCGGTGCAGCATCAGATCCACTAGATGATGAATCAACGCCTCTAGATACTGATGGCGATTGGTGGTGCGATGAGCAAGATGATGATGATGATAATGATGGTTATCTTGATGAAGATGATGCATTCCCAGTACACGCATCATCTCATATAGATACTGATGGTGATGGAATGCCTGACTACATGGATTTAGTCCTTGGAGATATGGGCGATGACTTTGAATCAGGAAATTTCTCTGGGATGGATTGGAATGCAAGAGATGCTCATCCAAACTATGGTTTTAATGATACACATGGAGATATATTCTACTGTACCGATGGTCTTCCAGTCTCACACTTCGATAACAATACATTCGTACCATCTCACTGGATAAATGATGGCTGGGATGACTGTAATGATGCTTCTGATGAATCCGTAGATATGGATGCATTCGGCCCTGAACTAACTGGATGGGCCAGTAGCGGCTTTGGAATTGGCACTGGTGCCTTCGTAGATGGATACGGAGTTAGAGGAATGGGATTAGGTGCTAATGAATTAGCATCACTATCAATAACAACGGAAACCGCAGAAGGATATCTTATGTTTGATTTAGCTATCAGTACAGAGGAGAGGTATGATGAGTTATGTCTCATTATCGATGGTATTGAAGAAGGATGTGCAAGTGGACAACAGCCAATTTCATCATATTTGGATGAGAATGGAGATTGGTTAGATTTCATTTGCGACGCCCCTGGTGTTTATGGAGATGAAATACCCATTGACTGGGTACAAGATGGATGGGACGACTGCGGAGATGCAGATGGCGATGGAGTCGCAGATGATGAAGACCCATCTCTAAGTTTATGGACATACTTGGAAGGAACAGCCGAAGTGTACGTCAGTGAAGGAATTCACACATTTGAGTGGGAATTTTCTAAAGATGGCGATACAGATGCCGGATCCGATAGGGTCTACCTAGACAATATTGTTTTCCCCACAATGGTTCTAGGCGATTTAGATGATCTTGTCATAGATATGGACGATGATGGCGATGGCGTTGATGATGAAATGGATGCTTGCCCACTTGATGAGACAGAACAAATCGATACTGATGGTGACGGCTTTTGTAATAATCAAGATGCCGATGACGATGGAGACGGTATATATGACTTCAACGATGCTATGCCATTAGATGGCAATGAACAGTTTGACTTTGATGGTGATGGAATTGGAGACAATGCTGATCTTGATGATGATGGCGATGGATGTTTGGATGTAGATGATGATTTACCATTCGATGAATCATCTTGTGACGATTGGGATGGCGACGGAATCGGTGACGAGTCCGATGCTGACGATGATGGTGACAATGTTCTGGATGTAGATGATCCATTCCCATGGGATGGAACTGCATGGCTAGATAATGATGGCGATGGATTGCCTGACTTCAACGGACCTCCTCCATTCGCTGGTGACTTCGAAGGTGGCTCTATTAGTTCACCTTGGGATACATATGGTGATGCAGACTGGTCAGTAGTCGATGCAGGTACATCAATAAATGGTGCAATTATCAACGGTACTTTCACTGCACAATCTGGTGATATCGGAGACTCTCAAACTAGCAGTCTTGAAGTATTATTCAGTACAATTGCTGGCGATATGTCTTTCGAGTATGTTACTTCAACTGAATCAAACTGGGATTATTTGAGATTCTACCTTGATGGTACTTTACAAGCATCCTGGTCTGGACAAACATCTGGCGTACACGTCCAAGCAGTTTCTGCTGGATCGCACACATTTATGTTCCAGTTCTATAAGGATGCAAGTGTAAGCACTTATGATGATACAGTTTGGATTGATGATATAGTATTGCCTCTAGCGCAAATACCTAATACCAACAATGATACTGATGATGATAACGACGGTACAATGGATGATTATGACCTTGATCCATTGAATCCTTGTGTTGCATTAGATACTGATGGAGACGGTCTTCCAGACTTTATTGAATCAGGAATGTTTGATATGAGTGGAACAGGAGATGAAGATTATTTGGTCGATTGCGATGCACAGACAGATTACTATGCTGATACTGACGATGATGATGATACTTGGTCTGATGAAGATGAAATGGCCTGTGGTTCTGATGGCCTAAATGCATCTTCAGTCCCTGATGATGCTGATAATGACCTACTATGCGACGTATTTGATGATGACAATGACAATGACGGAGTAGTAGATTCTCTTGATGCATTCCCATACGATCATACAGAATGGGAAGACTTTGATGGCGATGGAATTGGAAATAATGCAGATATGGATGATGACAATGATGGAGTGAATGATGCAAACGATTCATTCCCATTCGATTCGAATGAATCTTCCGACTTAGATGGTGACGGAGAAGGAGATAACTCTGACAACGACACAGATGGCGATGGTACACCTAACGACATAGACTCGTTCCCAACTGATGGCGATGCATCAACTGATACTGATGCTGATGGAATAGATGACGAAGCTGATACTGATGATGATGGTGATGGAACACCGGATGTAGTAGATTGGGCACCTTTGGATGGTACCGAATGGGTCGATAGTGATAATGACGGTGAAGGAGATAATGCTGATACTGACGATGACAATGATGGAATCCCAGATATTCTTGATGCATTCCCTCTCGATTCTTCAGAATACGAAGACTTCGATGGTGACGGAATTGGTGATGAAGCTGATCCTGATGATGACAACGATGGCAGCCCTGATGGCGTAGATTCGTTCCCATTTGATGGTACAGAGTCTAGAGACTTGGATAATGATGGAACTGGAGACAATGCTGATCTTGACAGGGATGGCGATGGAGTAGACAATGCCGATGACTTATTCCCAGATAACTCTGCAGAATCCACCGACTTAGATATGGATGGAACTGGAGACAATGCTGATCTTGATGATGATGATGATGGTGATTTAGATACCTTCGATGCTTTCCCAACAGATTCAGCTGAGTGGGATGACACAGATGGTGACGGAATTGGAAACAATGCAGATACTGATGATGACGGTGATGGATACTCTGATGCTGAAGAACTACAATGTGGTTCAGATAGCGAGAACGGAGATTCCATACCTTCTGATTATGATGGTGATGGAACTTGCGACGCTCAAGACTCTAATGTTGACAAAGCAGATAATGCACCCGAACAAGCAGATCTAGGTTGGACTAATGCAGTACCAGGATTCCCTGCATTATTCGCAGCAGTTGCTCTAGTTGGCGCGGCATTAATTGGCCGCAGAAACGACGATTAAATCTGATTTAATCGGACATAACCCCGGGCCGGATACCATTCGGTCCCCGGCCCGGGGCCTTTTTTTCCCTAATGCTGATAAGGCATAGTTCTTCCATTGGTTTGAATATACATGCCCGGTACGTCAAGAGTTGAAATACGCACACTCAAAATTGGTCGATACGTTACTATCGGTGATGATGCTTACAAGATATTAAGTATGTCTAAATCTAAACCAGGTAAACACGGTTCTGCTAAAGCAAGAATAGAATTAGAAGATATTTTCACCGGTCAGAAGAAATCTCATGTTGGTACCGTTACGGATAATATATATGTCCCTATGATTGAGAAAGGCTCTGCAATAATAACTCATATCCAAGGAAATGAAGTACATGCAATGGATAGTAAAACCTATGAAACTTTGATATTACCTCTTACTGATGAATTTAATTTAGAACCAGGTAATGAGATTCAGTGGATGGAAGCCATGGGTCGTTTTCGAATAACACGTGATCATTGATTTTTCATACTCATCCATCATTCTTAGCGTGAAGTATAAGCATTAACATTCGGCCCTTGACTCAGAAGTGTCATGCCTGATGTACCGCGCTCGGCCTATCGCCAACCAGTTACTCCCTCTGGTTTAGAGTCAATAGAGAAAGGAACCCTTTCTTGGTTAGATGAAGATATGTATAATAATCTTAATACTGGTGTTCTTGAGCAGTATTTGGAAGAAAAAAATATCCAAGATTCATTTGAAATAAGTCATTGGGATACTAAGAAGGTATTAATTGGAATTCTCATCGGTGCTATTTTTAGTGGAGTTTCTGCATATATAGGGCTCAAGATAGGCATAACAATAGCTGCAGGATGGTATGTTGCATATTTACTCGGTATGGCGTACCAATGGTCACCTTCTGAAGTTAATATCGCTACAAGCGCAACTACTGGTGCAATAAACGCCTCTACGGGATTTGTATTCACATTCCCAGCTATTTTCCTACTTGCTTATTCGGAGGATTATAAAGTAGGGGATGGTTATCTTATTTCTTCCGTTGATACTCTGCAACTTGCTTTCATAGGGATCATAGCATCAATGTTTGCCGGTTTCTTAGGCGTCATGTATTTCATAATTTTTAGGAGAGTTTGGTTAGTTGAAGATCCACTTCCAATGCCGGGTTTTGAAGCAACTCTCAAGATGCTTGACATCGCTTCCGATGTAAGCAGCGGCGCAGCTGATACTGCCAGAGATTCACTGAAAACTGTTGGAGTTTGGACTGCAATAAGTATGGGTACTATGTTCATAATAGACTATCCATTGTTATGGGCCAAAAAAATAATTGGTTTACCGGGCAGTATAGCAGATTGGATTGCCTCAGATGTTTTATCTGGGAATGAGTGGGGCTTAGCTTCCGTATATACTGAAAGATGGATACATCAACCAACTAAATTAGTTGATGGAAACTCCCCTTACGGAGGTCCAGGATTAACTCCCTATGAATCTTCGAATCCATTTTCATATACGTTTTTGGGCCTCGAAATAAGCCCTACTCTTTTGGCCATTGGTTGGTTTATGAAATTCCGCGTCGCCTTTCTAGTAAATCTTGGCTCTATTATTGCATGGTTTTACATTGTCCCACTTGTGGTATTGATGGATGTTCCAGTTTACGATTTCGAACAACAACAATATTTCAGGATAACTGAATATGGTGATGTTTACAATCCCCCTGTGTACCCATTTGTACAATGGATGGCATTCAAGTCAATCGTTAGGACAATTGCCATAGGATCAATATTGGGGGGCGGGCTTCTTGGACTTTTGAAAATGGCTCCAACCTTCATTTCAATATTCGGAGACATAGCTAAAGCCTTTACCGGAGAGAGAGGGGAAGAATTTATTGAATCAAAGGGATGGTATGAATGGCCCTTGAATCACATTCCTGTATTTATGTTAATAGCAGCGGTTGCCATGGTTTTGATATTTGTAATCGGAGGATTCCCCGTATTCCCTTCTTTGCTGTTTTCAATTGTTTTACTGTCGACCACTTTCCTACTGGGTGCAATAGCAGTACGAGTAATGGGCGAAACAGGAATAGAACCCGTTTCCGGAACTTCCTTCATCGTATTATTGATGCTCTTATTGGTATTCCTAAATTTCCCAGTTGGCCTGTCCAAAGAAGAATCAATATTAATGGCATTAGTTGGCACAACTGTCTTTGGTTCTGCTATTTCGATGTCCGGAACTGTAGTGGGAGATTACAAAAATAGTCTTTATATCGGCAACCGCCCTTATCATATCTCTAAAGGGAATATATTGGGAGTAATTCCAGGGGCAATATTAGGTGCAGGGGTGGCTATTTTCCTCTCCAAACTTCTTGCAGAGGGTTCTATAGATCTACAAGCCCCTCAGGCGAATGCCTTTGCCTCATTTACCATTATTCTTGCAGAAGGCCAAGGCGACTGGATTGCATTGGGCTTAGGATTCGCACTTGGAGGGTTTGTTGAATGGGCTACGGGAATGGGAACATCCTTTGGTTTAGGAATGTATTTACCTACGCCCATAACTTTCCCTATGCTGGCTGGAGGTGCTGCAAGAGATTGGTGGGAAAAACGCAGACTAGAGCCAAAAGTTGAAGCAATTAGACTTGAAAAAGGCCCGGCAGAGGCTGAGAAAAGTCGCGCTTTATTGTTATTATTTACATTTATGATTGCAGCAGGTGCAATGACAGGTGAAGCATTCCATGGAGTAGAGTCTGCTATACTTGCAGTTACCGATGAAATTGAAATAGAACAGAACTATGAACCAGGAAAGTGGTCCGAAGATACTTATTTAGACGAAATATTAGGCGTTGAGGGTGATGACTTTTCTTCTGTTATTGCCTATGCTACTGATAAAAACTGTCAATATGAAGAACGTATTCGAAATCTAATTGGACTATCTGGTTGCCCTGAAACCAGTGCTGGCGAAATAGTGGACGACTCTCCTTGCTCAGTCATTAGTTCTGAATCTGTAGTATGTTCTGAGTCTTTAGGAATTAAGTCATGGTGGCCTAAAGCTAGATTCGTAGTATTTATCGCTGTAAACACTTCTTTAATTGCGGTAATTTATTTATTATTCAAGTCTGCAGGAATTATCGGACCATCCAATGACAACGATCCAAGTAGTAAATCAGAAGTTATGGATGCCGAATTGGCGGATTAAAAATGCAACAGTCAAATTTAGATAAGCCGTTTTTCGCATGGATTATCCTGTTTATTGCATTATTTGCCGTTTCATCAGCAGGAACTATACTTCAATCAATGGGAGAAGTGCCTCCTTTCTTACGTGCTTCTTGGAGGATGCAAGGGACTGCAATAATACTATTTCCTGCTTTCTTATTTCAGTATTTCAAAAGAGATGTTTTTTCATTATCTGGACGGGACTTGAAATTACTATTCTTTTCAAGTATTTTCTTAGCCCTTCATTTTGGATCATGGGTTTGGTCCTTAGATCACACTAGCCTCGTACATAGTTTACTTTTTGTCACTACTCATCCAATAATTGTTGTATTATTGATGCCAATTCTTGGCACTCCTTCTAGACGTGGTCATTTATTGGGCGCTCTTCTGGGAGTTTTCGGGGCCGTCATAACATTTGGAGATATAGAAACGGGTGGAGAAGTTACGATGATTGGAGATATTGCGGCCTTTATTGGCGCAATCACGGTCGTTGGATATATGTTCATAGGTAGAAATTTACGTTCTGAGAGAAATATGCCAGTTTTTATTTATGCCTTTCCTGTTACGATGGGAGCTGGTATTTGGCTCGCACTAGCATCCATTAAATTTGAATCAGTATCTTTAATCAGTACAGTACCGGAATTAGAATTGCTTGGATGGCTCGATTCCACATGGATACTTTGGATCGCCTATCTTGCCATAGGACCTGGTTTGGCAGGACACACTGGAATTAATACCGTATTACGCTGGTTTCCTCCTATTATGGTTTCCATCATCCTCCTTTTTGAACCAGTTATTGGAGGATTAATTGGTTTTATTCATACGGGTGAAATAACCTTGGGAATTTGGACTTTATTAGGCGGACCATTGATGCTGATTGGTGCAATAATAGTAACTCTAGAGGAGAAAAAAACCACTAATTAACTTCAATCGCATCTATGATGTGATGTATTATTGCAATACATGAGTGCCCCTGCAACCATTTTTTCCCAATACTTACTTTTTTGTATTCGCTAATGATTTCTCTTTCATGTTCATCAAATGGTAAATCATCAGAGAGTATGAATCCAATAATGTCTCCTTTCAATGTTTCTTTATCCATTATTCTGCCTTCCTTATCTAATACGGAAATATCTACTCCTTCTTCTTTCCATTCTTTCATTGTTGTCTCTAAGTCTCCTCCTGAGTGATATATTCCCGAACTAACCTTTTCCCAAATTCCAATTGGAGGCAGTCGTGACTTAACTAAGGTACGTATATGTCCTGATATCGATCTTTCATCGGATCTAACACCACCAAGTTCTGCACCATCAAATACGACTCTTCGAGGCGGCCCTTCGCCTCCCATTAGATGTAAGGTTATTTGAGAATTTTTCCGTATCCCATGAGATAGAAATAAAGTTGAATTTATGGCTCTTGCTAAAACATCCAATCTTCCAGATAAACCAGGTAAATCATTTAATGAGATTGCTGTTCCTGTACTGGGTGTTTTATGTCCTATTATTGCAAATCTCCTCTGCACAATCATCCCATTCCAAGATCATTTTCATCGAAGTCCATCATTGACTGCATTTGCCTTCTAAATCTCCTATCTCCTTTCATCCCGCGCATCATCTTTTTACTCTTATTCCAATGGCCTAAAAGGTCCTTGACAGCCTTTTCTTCCACTCCCGAGCCTCTTGCAATTCTTCTTATTCTACTGGACTTTAGAAGTACAGGCTCATCTTTTTCTTGTTGAGTCATAGAGTCCATTATTACTCTATATTGATCCAGATCTTTTTGCATTTTCTGCTTTTGGCCCTTACTCATATTACCCATATTTCCAAACATACTATCTGGAAGATGTGAAAGTAACTTATCCACGGTACCTATTTTACTAGTCATTTCCATTTGAGCATACATGTCTGTTAGGGTAAATCTTCCTGACATCAAGCGTTGTGTTAATCTCAATGCTTCTTGTTCATCCATATCTCCAGGTGCTAAATCTATTAGCCCCTTGATATCGCCCATCCCCAGTAATCTGGAAATAAATCTATCAGACTCAAATTTCTCTAAATCATTTATTCTTTCTCCTTCCCCTACGAATACTATTGGTGCACCAGTAGTGGCCACGGCACTGAGAGCACCCCCTCCACGTGCTGTTCCATCCAATTTCGTTACTATCGTACCAGTTACTCCAACTAAGTCATGAAATGTTTGTGCTACTGGCCCTGCTGCTTGTCCAACCTGAGCATCAATAACCAGGAATTTCTCTGTTGCATTAGCAACTTCAGATATTTTAATCAACTCTTCTCTTAATTCACCATCTAAACTATCTCTTCCTGCTGTATCTATTATTATCACATCAGAAGCACTAAATTTTTTAATCCCATTACGCACAATTTTTATTGCATCTTTTTCTTCTGGTTCACCATATACATCTATATTGGTATCTTCAAGTAGTTGCGTCAATTGTTGAAATGCACCTGGTCGGTGTACATCTGCTTCTATGACAGCAACCTTAACGCCATGCTTTCTTCTCCACCAATCTGCAATTTTGGCAGTAGTTGTTGTTTTACCTTGGCCGTATAAGCCGACCATTAATATGGTTTCATTATGCGGCCTTATGTCCCGTGGTGGGCCCAAAATTCTAACTAATTCAGTATAGATAAGATTCATTGCATGAGTTTCTAACTTGACTCCGGGTGGAGGATCTTCTTCCATCATCCTTCTTTCTATTCTTTCCGTTAATTCCTTCGTTTGCCTTACATTGAAATCAGCTTCCAATAAAGCTCTTCTTAATCTCTTACTTAATTCCTTGACAGTTTCCTCATCTACTGACCTCTTACCCTTCAATAAGCCAATCGAACCTATGATTCTATCTTTCAGCCCTTCGAGTGCCACACCCTTCGGTACTTATTGAGTGGTTTTAACGTTATTAGAGCCGCGTGCCTCAAATGTAGTATGCTATGGCCATTCATGGCCATCGAGTCCGTTCCGCTATATCAGCAACAAATTGCATTTGCAATTGGTTTGTTAGGGATATACATTGGATGGAGGGGTACAATATCGAGAATGACGGGCTTTTTTGATATGGCAGGAGCTGCTAAAAATCTATTATATGGTATAGTAGTAGGGATGTTGTTTGCAGTATTAATTGATGGTTACATATTATTTTCAATCTTAGAAGAAAGACTCAACATATACACTATGAGCTCATTGGCTATATTAATATCTCTTTCTGAATCTGCATTTGTATTATTTATTCTTGGTCGTCCCAGGGTTGTAGCCTTACGAGCTTCTCCTCCAAATGGTTGGGCATTGGGATTAGGAATGGGCTCTATGCATTCTAGTGTTCTAATCGTCCGCCTTTTCGATAATAATCTATTAATATCTTCTTACTCTGGATTTGGCCCTTTTTCTATATTTCTAGCATTTTTGATTTCTGTCTCTGCTTGTCTGGGGCTCGCCTTAATTAATACATGGCAAGGTACAAAAATATTGGAAAATAAACGTTTCCGACCTCTCTTGATATCATCAATTGCTAGAGCTGTATTAGTTGTATCTCTGATTCTTTCTTTATTCTTACCTTTAATTATGATGGCCATAATACCAGTTATTGGATTAGTCTGGGATTTGGCACAAAGGAATTGGATACTTTCGGGCATGACTCCAGCGGCCAAACAGGCATTTAGGAGAACTCTAAGGCAGTCCAAAAAACATGAAATGGCTGCTAATTATAGAATTAAAGGAAATATATTGGACTCAGAAGAGTAATTCTGAGCCAGAAAAGAACTTTTAATGCTACAGTATTATATCTATTTGGCTGAGCCAAACTAACAATATGCGTGTCATTATCGCAGGTGCGGGCGAAGTAGGGCGTGGCATTGCTTCCGCTCTAAGGGGGGAAAGGAGGAGTGTAGCGCTCATAGACCCTAACCCCGAAGCGATCAGCGCCTCACAGTCTTTAGATTGTCTTTTAGTAACTGGAAGTGCACTATCTCGCGAATCTCTTTTGAGGGCAGGAATTAGTGATGCCGAAATTATCGTACTTGCTACTAATAATGATGAATTGAATTTATTGGGATGTTCTTTTGCTAAGAAAGTGTATAGTGAACAAGTTGGCGATAGAACTGCTTCGGGACTTATATCCATAGCGAGAATAAGGAATACTGACTTAGTTGATGAGATAAAGGGTGCCGGCCCTCTAGAAAAATGGTCACGTGCGGACAATGCTGTTTGTGCTTCAGAAGAAATTGTTAAACATTTAGTTTCTGGACTTTTGGCGCCATCATTGAATGATATAGTGCCGTTAGACGATAATACTTGGATAGCTATATCTGAAGTTAAGTCCGATTCCCCTCTAATTGGATCAACTACTTCGGAACCTTCCCAAGCAAAGGATGACATTACTGCATTTATTCCTCCAATATATGCAATTAAAAGTAAAGGTGAAAAAGAATCACTTTCCAATGGTTCAGAAATAATAAGGGAAGGCGATACGCTAGTATTCGTAACCAATTCTACTTCTAAATTCAGACTTATAACTAGGGCTTTAGGAGAATTAGATCCAGAATTACCTGATAATCCAACTGTTGCTATATTTGGAGCGACTCATTTCGGTAGTAAAATCGCCAAACATTATTTGTCTAATGGCTCCAGTGTCGTCATAATAGAGCCTGATTTGGATACTGCAAATGAGATTGTCGGCTCTGAAATTGGAATAAATAAGAGACTAGATGTCATCCATGGAGATCCACAAGATGAAGAATTGTTAAGGGAATTAGCAATAGATGAACAAGACATTGCTATTTCCACTCTAGATGATGATAATCTCAATATTTCCATATCGATGAGGGCTAAGGACAAAGGAGTTCCTAGGACTGGCCTTTTACTCAAAGATCGTGCATTAGTGGAGGCAGTAAAAAGAATAGGACTTACTAGGCCAATAAGTTCACGCCAAGTAGCAATATCTGCAATTTTAAAATCTATTCATAAGAATTATCCAGGTTCATATCAGAACATTCCTTCTCTACCTTCTATTGTGTCACTTTCTACCGTCATTAATCCAGATCATGTATTGGTAAATTCTTCTATAAGAGATGCAGAAAAGAGCCTAGATATCCGTGTAGTTATGATTAACAGAACAGACGAAGAAGGCAACAGAGAAGTTAGGTATCCAATCTCTATTAATTCTATAGAAGTAGGTGATAGAGTATACTTACTAACCATAAAAGATAATCTGAGGAAAGTTGAGAAGGCTTTAGGTAATTAATATGCGCTGGGACGTAGTCGGTTTAGTACTGGGGTGGACAATTCGTTTAGTCGCACTACCTCTGGCTATAGTGGCTATTTACAGTATTTCAGAAGACGGTCTAAGATATGCATCTAAGACCTATTTGACTCCACTATTAATATCTTTTATTTTAGGCCAATTGATGATTTCTCTATCTAATGGATATGAAACTGCTTCTAGAGTTAGAGATAGAGAAGCCTTTGCTTCTGTGGCTTTAGGGTGGATTCCAGTTGTTTTAATTGGCGCCTTACCATTTTGGTTGGGAGGCATGTTTAATGGCCCATTCGAGTTTCTTACGGGAGATGCATCGGCAACTCAAGTATTGCAAGGAGTTCTCTACTCTTGGTTCGAATCAATGTCCGGTTTCACTACTACTGGTGCAACAGTTATTGATCCAATCAGTAGTCCAATGTGTGCGAATATAGTCGAAGATTGCATAGGTAGTCAACACAAAAGCCTCCTCCTTTGGCGTTCTTTAACACAATGGTTTGGAGGCATGGGAGTCATAATGCTCGGACTGTTAATTCTTTCACGTGCTCTTGGTGGCGGCATGTCATTTGCTAGGGCAGAATTAACTGGGCCCTCACTTTCTAGACTTGCGCCCACTTTACAGTCGACTGCCCAAAGACTCTGGTCCATCTACATAATACTAACTTTGACGGAGATGGTGTTATTATTTACAATCGGCGATATGGACCTTTTTAATTCGATAAATTACGCTCTTACCACATTACCAACAGGCGGTTTTGGTACTTCAGATGCAGGCGTAATGTCTTTTGATTCAGTTAAAATAGAATTAATATTAACTATTTTTATGATTCTCGCTGGGATAAACTTTAGTCTTCACCATATGTTAATAATAGGTGAATATTCTGATGTTTTCAAGGACGAGGAACTCCGTACATATCTTCTACTTCTTATTCTCGCTTGGTTTGGTATGACTTTAAATCTGGTATTGGTAGCAGAACCAAATGTAGGAACATCAGAAGCCTTTAGGCGCGCTATGTTTCAAGCGGCATCAATAGGGACTAGTACCGGTTTTGCTAGTTCAGATTTTGCCAATTGGCCAGTTTTTTCTCTTTTCGTTTTACTTCTTTTGATGATCGTGGGTGCGTCTGCTGGTTCTACTGGAGGGGGGGTCAAAGTAATGAGGCTGAGAGTTGCGTTTGAACTAGTTCGCAGAGAAATACAGAAAATCATT
>Ga0302120_10001028_pt1 | contig 12992 bp, 9 predicted proteins | sample AG5_Bottom_MG_FD_203118 | JGI IMG/M metagenome (GOLD analysis project Ga0302120, IMG submission 203118) | Marine microbial communities from Western Arctic Ocean, Canada - AG5_Bottom | ecosystem: Environmental > Aquatic > Marine > Oceanic | place: Canada: Western Arctic Ocean | collected 2017-10-01 | reverse complement strand
CCTTGGCAACTTTTGTTCTAAATGCATCTTGGACTTCTTGACTACCTCGCGCACCTCCGCTGTATTTTCCGCCACCTCGCATGGTGAATTGAGCAACTTCTCTGATTCCGTGTAATGCTAATTCGTAGAGCGTTATTTCATCGTGTTCGACTATTGCAATGGCTAATCTTGATTCTCCGCTGGCCTTGCTGGCTTTTTCCAAAAGTTCCCAGTCTACTTGGGGGAATGATTCGGCTGTGATCTCCACTTCATCTCCAACTGCAATCATGTGAGTATGGTGACTACCTTTGTCGATTTGCGCTTCTTCGATAATTCCATGCACTCTCAGAGTTTCGCTAAAGGCTTGAACTTCATGTGACTCAACTCGCAGAACAATCCACATCCGTTTGCGCTCGGCTGCTTTTGCTCTCCCACCTTCTTGACCAGCGGTAGATTGGTCTCGCCGCTCTCCAAGCATCCCGAGCAATCTGCCCTTTCTGCAAAGGTGAGCAAGGCTCCACAAATCATCTTCACTTTGAACCCTGATTCTCATCAAGTCTTCAGAGCGTTTGATAATTTGCATCGCATCACCAAATCAACTAAACATTCCAGTCAGGTTTCCGTTTTCATCCATGTCCATATCGGCCGCAGCAGGACGCTTTGGCAGGCCAGGCATGGTCATAATATCACCAAGAACTGCTACTACGAATCCGGCACCGGCATTTAGCCTAAATTCTTTGATTGGCACTTCGAAGCCGCTTGGTGCTCCCAGTAAACTTGGATCGTGAGAGAATGAGTATTGGCTCTTAGCCATACAAATAGGGAGGTTTCCGTATCCCCATTTAGTGATTTGAGTTAATTGCTGGTGGGCTTTGGTGTGGATATTGATTCCCACCCCACCGTAAATGTGAGTTACCACTTTGAGGGCTTTTTCTGCTAGTGGAGCATCCTTCTCTAGGAGAGGGGTGAATGGTCTGCCGGCTGCGATGTGTTCTTCGCTTGCCCCAATGACTGCTTTTGCTAATTCCAAGCCGCCAATCCCACCGCGTGCATGGCCGTCGAAGACGATTGCATCCTTGGCTCCTGATTCTAGTGCTACCAAACGCAATGCATCTATTTCGGCTTGGGTATCGCTGTGGAATTTGTTGATGCTAACTACAACTGGTACGCCGAATTGCAACATGTTTCTGACGTGGCGGTTGAGGTTGGTCTTGGCCCCTGCTTTTACAGCCTCCACATTTTCTTGGGCCATCTCTTCTGAAGTTTGTCTGCGACCGCCAATATTTCCAAAGGCTCCACCGTGTAACTTCATCGAACGAATAGTCACATTCATGACTACACAATCTGGTGCTCTACCACTTGTTGCTGCCTTGATGTGCATGAATTTCTCGGCTCCCATGTCAGAACCAAACCCTGCTTCAGTGACCACGTAATCAGAGCATGATAATGCCAATCTATCGGCAATAATACTAGAGTTTCCGTGGGCAATATTTGCGAATGGGCCGCCATGAATGAAAGCAGGGTCCTTTTCCAAAGTCTGAACCAAATTAGGTAGAAATGCTTGCCTTAGAAGTAGAGCCATTGAGCCTGCTGCTTCCAATTGCTCGGCACGTACAGGATTCCCTGCAGTATCTTGCCCAACTATGATGTCGCCAAGTCGGTTTCTCAAATCTTTGTAATCTGAAGCAAGTACGAGAATCGCCATCACTTCACTTGCTGCTGTTATGTCGAAGCGGTCTTCCCGAACATAACCATTAGCGGCTCCTCCTTTGCCAACTGTCACATTTCTTAGGGCTCGGTCATTGAGGTCTATTACGCGTGGCCAAGTCAACCTTAGAGGGTCGATTTGGAGGTCATTCCCGTGTTTGATATGATTATCAAGCAAAGTCGATAATAAGTTGTGGGCAGATGTGACAGCGTGCAAATCACCTGTGAAATGAAGGTTGATTTCTTCCATCGGTAAAACTTGAGAGAAACCTCCTCCGGCCGCCCCTCCCTTGATTCCGAATACCGGTCCCATACTTGGTTCACGAATTGCGCAAACGGCTTTGACGCCATAGCGGTTGAGGGCTTGGGCAAGGCCGATGGTGGTGACCGTTTTTCCTTCTCCAAATGGAGTTGGGTTAACAGATGTGACCAATATCAAATTTCCTTGTGGTTTGCCGAAGCGGGCTTTTATCGCCGACCATTTGATCTTTGCAATACCACTGCCAAAATGTATGAGGTCCTCAATGGGTATAGATAACTTCCAAGCAATCTCCTCAATTGGCTCAATGGTTGCAGCTCTTGCAATATCTAGGTCACTGTCCATACCTGTCGGGTTTTGCCTCGCCTCTTCAAGCGTTTCCCATTCCAAGGTCCTGAGGGCCTTATTCAGTTCTTGGCATCTTCTGCCATGCTACCTAAGTAAGGAGGCAGGTCAACCCCTGCCATCTTTGCAACATCATGCAGTGGTGGTAAGGTATTGATTAGATTTGAGACGAAGTTGGATGTGCTCGAGCCTTCACCAGCATTACCTCCTGAATCCCAGACGGTTATCTTGTCAATCTTCAAGTTGGAAATTGCTTCGGCCTGACTAGATACAATGCTCTCAATCTTCTCGACCATCAATAAGGTGGCTGCTGCTTTTGGATCTCCTCCACTGGCTGCTACTAACTTCTCATATCCTACTGCCTTGGCGTTTAGGACTTCAGTGATTCCTTCCGCTTCTGCTCTACGTAGTGAAAGTATTGCGTCTGCTTCTCCCTGTGCGACTCTACGAGTTCGCTCTGCTTCTGCTTCTGCTGCTATCTCGACTTGAGTCTTGGCGATTTCTTCACGCACGATTTCTTCGGCCTTCAGGCGCTCTTGTTCGAGTTTATACTGGGCCTTTTGGATTTCAGTTTCAGCGAGCCTGCGGGCAACTTCTGCCCTCCGCAATGCCTCAGCTTCTTTCTCAGCAAGGCCTGCGTTATAGCCGGCAATTTCAGCTTTCGATTTGTTTTCTCCATCTATTCCTATGGATTCTTGTTCTTGAACGAAAACACGTTGATTGACAAATGCTGCTTTCTTTCCTTTTTCAGCTTCAGCATGGTTTTCAGCAACTCCAACCTCTTTCTGGCGGTCTGCTTCTGCTTGTCCTACAGCACCATCTCTTTCTGCTTCTGCAACATCGACCTTGGCCTTGTTGACTGCCTCTGATGCAGCCTTCTTTCCAATGCTCTCGATGTAATTTGCTTCATCAGTAATATCTGTGATGTTGACGTTGATGAGGAATAGTCCTACTTTGCTCAATTCAGGCTCAACATTGGTGCGAATCAATTCCAGAAAAGACTCTCTGTCCTGATTGATTTGCTCGATTGTTAGGGTTGCAACTGTCAGTCTCAACTGTCCGAAGATAATTTCCTTAGCCATCTCTTCAATAGAGGCGGGTTGTAATCCGAGTATTCTCATTGCAGCATTCTGCATGACGTTCTTGACGGTGCTAACACCGATGGTAAAGGTACTTGGTACGTTGATGCGGATGTTTTGCTGGGAGAGAGCATTCTGTAGGTCGATGCTTATCGTCATCGGTTTGAGGTCCAAGTAGGCAAAATCTTGGAATAATGGCCAAACGAATTTTCCTCCTCCGTGATGAGTTTGAGCGAATTGTCCTTCGCCGGTTTTTCCATAAATAACTAGAATCTTATCCGATGGGCAGCGCTTAAATCTCGATGCATAAAGCACAACTGACATGAATAATAAGCCAATAAATGCTAAAATTGCAATCGTCATAATTCCTGTTCCGTCATCTGTTGGCATTCTCATTCCTCCTCAGTTCTATTTGCGTCATATGGTACTACGACCATCCTGCCTGCTACGATTTTCTCGACAGTGATGGTCGCTCCAGTCTTTATGTAAAGACTGGCATCTGAAGCGATGGCATCTAGTGTCCTAAGCGCTCCTTGAATTGACACCTGTACCTGCCCTACTTCTCCGGGCTTGATTCGCATGTAGACAGTGCCATCCTGGCCAACTGCATTTTCAATATCCATATTGCCACTGCTTTGAACACTGTGGAATGCTTGGAACATCTTACCCATCGACCACATCGAAGCGCCACCTGCTACAGTTCCTGCAAATAATGCCATCATATCTCCTTGGTCAGAGCGGGAAAGGGCAAGCCCGACCAATCCAAACATCAGGATAAAGGCGATAATTCCTTGGAATGTGAAGGCTTTGAATGAAAGGTCAGCACCCATGTCAACGTCAACCCCGACGCCATCAAGAATACCTCCGGCTATGCCCCCCATCATTAGTAGGAAGAACCAGGCGATGAACAGAATACCACCTATGAGGGCAGCAGAAGCGAATAATAGGTCAAGACCGGTTACGTCACCAAGTCCTACCATCTCAAACAGATTAACCATTATATCACCCCGTACTCAGCCCTGCTCTACCTTGCCACTCGCGGTGGAGGCTTTACTGCTTTCGCTCGATGCCTTATGTGCCCAAGCAACGAATTTATTCTCCAAAGTGATTAAAGGACCTAAACTTCCACCCACAACAATAGCAATCCAAATCTTATGGATTCCCAATGCAACTCCTCCGAATATCATCAATAATGGTATTCCAACCCATAGGACCCGCCTAATGAAAATCCAATATCCACCAATCAAATCTTCATGGGTTTCATCACCAATTAGGCGGTTCAGCCTACTGCTCATTCTAATACCTCAAAACAGCCACTTGGAGACTGCGAAAGCAATTGCAAACCAGACGATTGTTACTTTGAAACTGGAGCTATCTAAGGACTTAGTGGATACTTCCTCGATCAATTTTCCGGAAGCATCGCGAGCCACAGTGGTGCGTTCATGCTGATTGTAGCCTTGAAGTTCAGAAAGGGTGTCATTTCGCTTTTCCTGAATCCAGAAATATCCGGCTAAAACAATCATCGCTGCACCACTTGAACCGAATAATGTAGTCATCGGTCCTTCAAGTTCCTCCCACATCGACCACATCAGGAATATTTGCGATGCCCCGAGAAGCATCCACACTAAAGAGCCGCTATTCTTCATCTGCCTCATGCACCGGAGAGCATAGGGGTCATAAGAGGTTGATGCAGGACGCTTGCGTAAACTTTGAAGAATCCCCGTCTATGCGAATGCATGGTCGCAGTTCGCTACGGTAGCGCCGGCGACCCAATCGCTCATTCTTTATCTCCAGTTTTGGCCCGTCTTATCGTCTCCCATTTAGCGGGAGAAGGAGAGGGAAAAGAGTCCGCAGATATACAGATGAAGCGAGTGATGATAATTCCAGCCCGTAAAGTCGAAGATGCACTTGCTTGGGCTTATGTCGATGTCTTACCAAATTCAGTAAATTGGTCATTAACCGACTTACCACTCGATAAATTCGCTTCTTATCATCGTCTAGAAAAGGCGGTCGCTGCTGCAACAAATGCGGTGCAGGATTGCCCGCCTTCATTATTGCAAAAAGGAGATTCCCCACACCTACCGGTCGGGCCAGATAGAATTCCGGGTTCACATGAAGAAGTATGGCTATCTTTGACTAGTCCATTGAAACATCAACTTGGTGCAGCATCATTGCGCTATGTGGATGAATCTAAGGGAATTGAAAGTATCAATTGTTTGCGCTGGAATAACCGAGAGTGGTGGGTTGCTTCAACCGATGGTCCGGGGATGGTTCTTGTTGCTGAATATCTTGGAATCTCGATGGATGATTCTCCCGTTCTTGATATGCGTGGAGGTGGTGGTGCTGCCCGTTCTACTGCTTGGGCTTGGTCATGTGAAGGTGGAAAACTGCGCTGGTTGGGTGGGCGGCGAGAATTACGGGAAGATGGTCCTTGGGAAGCCGCGATTGTTGATTCAAAAACACCTGCTCACCTCACTGTGGATTTCGAAGGTAATGACCACGAAGAAGTCGAGGGCTTCTTCATGAATGCAGCCTATAAAGCCATGATAGGTGATTATCCAGAAAGAATAGAGATTCTTTCAGATGTCGATAAGGCAGTCGATGGACGTTGGTTATTAGCCGCCCAACATCTAGTTTCATGGTCCACTCTTTGGCGACCAGATTTAGCCCATCAACTACCTGAACTAGGCTTATTGCTCGCAAGGCTTGCTCATGTAGAAGCCAACATCCTATGAAGAGTGGATGCGTATCATTGAAGACAGTTAGGTGTGCAGAGCAATACATGCGCAAGCGCATTGGGGTTATGGCATGGCTACTTTTGTCGGCTTTTTTCGCTCCAGTATTTGCTGAAGAAAACAGCAATTTCAGCCAGGTATACGATTCACAAACTTTCAATACTGGAAAGTTAAATCTAAACATTAACAAAAGTGTTGGAAATAGCGAAATGTGGCAGGGGATAATGACCTACCCTGCTGAAAACCAAAGCGGTCAAGCGGTTGATTTCAATATCAGCGGAGCGCCATTTCCAGTTCTAGTTTATTGGGTGGATGATGGTGAGAGTTTGGATAATTATGAGTGGATTACAGAACTTGCAAATTCAGGATATGTTGTCATCGTTGCACCAACTTGGGATAATGGCGAAGAAGAAGTATTACTTGCTGATATGGCGATATTAATTTCTCAGTTGGCGGAATACAATATCAATGGTAGCAGTTCCGTAAACAATCTCATCGGGGCATTAGACTTAGAACACTGGGGAGTTGGAGGTCACGGTACTGGTGCTATGAGTGCAGCATTGGTCAATACCTTGTGGCAATCTGAAGCTTCAACAGTTAATCTACCACCGCCCAGAGCATTATTTGCACTTGGGATTGATATTAGTGATTCTCGAGTTCAAGACCTCGCAGACGGCACACCTGCAGAACCTTCGATGGCCCTCTTCCTTACGGGAACAGCAGATAAATTAGCACCAGCCGCGGATAACCTCGACAGCGTCATTGAGAATTGGAATGGCGGTTGGCATAGAATGGCTCCATTTGGGGCTAATCATTTGCAATATGAAGATGAAAGCGATTGGTGGGAGATTGGAGATGGCTCAGGAAGCATGGACCAAGAAGAACAACAGACTCATGCAATGGACCATATCCAACCCTATCTTGACCTTATCCTGAAGGGCGACCACAGCAAATGGGAAAATGCTAGCAATCGAGATATTGACCCTCAAACGATTTCGGATGGAGATTCTGCTTATGTTGATGAAAACCTCAACAATTCCCGATTACTGAAGATTAACGATACAACTTCTCCGGATGAAGAATTGGAACTCGGTCAATCTGCTAATTTGAGCATGAATCTCTCGCACCGCGATGGCTCAATCTTGGGCGCAGCCTCCTCTTCGGCATGGTGTCGCCATTGGAATGGCTCTCTAATTGCAGGCGGATTTGATGATGGAAATGACTCTGCTCACTGTGCTATCACAGGGGATATGTTAGTTCCAGGAGAACAAGTAATCACATTATTCGCAGAATGGCATGGCATGATGACATCCCATGATTTCACCTTAACCCGAGGGAATACTCCTTTGCAAGAAGTTCTCCCAACCCCACAAATATCCTTTGACCAGCATACCTCAATAATTCTGCAACCCAGCCTATTTGCTACAGACCCAGACGGCCAAGACATCATTTTCATGCAAGCCAACCTCAGTGGTAATGGCAGTGAAAATATTTCAGTTTACAATAATGGAAGTGAAATCACCTTGACCCATGCAGGGGAGCCCGAATGGCAGGGTAGTTTAGCCCTCGAACTTTGGTTAAGTGAAGTCTCATCAAACCCAGACCACCTCAATATCAGTACAGTAGTAACCTTGCTGCCTGTAGATGATGCGGTAGCACAATTGGCAGAGATTCCCCAACAATCCTTTGACGAAGATAGCGATGGTTTACAACTTAATATTTCACAATGGTTTGAGGACCCTGAGGGCCAAGACCTTGTGGTTATTGGAAGTAGTAATGATGCTAATATCAGCCTTGATTGGCAAGAAAACTTGCTGCACATTGAAGCAGCAGAAAACTGGTCAGGTGCTGCCATTCTCAATATCAGTGTGAGTGACGGCGCCACAGCAGCCTCTTGGGAGACCTTCCCGCTGAGAGTTAACGCCCTTCCTGACCCGCCTGTCTTCATTTTGACTAATTTTAGTTTTGAAGAAGATTCCAGTATTCAAATTCCACTTTCGAGCATTGCATATGATTCCGATAGTGGCAACCTGCAAAATTCACTCTCTGATGAAGATTGTTCAGATTCACCTTTGACTGCAGCAATAAGCGGGGATTTCCTCGTCTTGAGCAGTCGCGCAAATTGGTTCGGAATAGAGGATTGTTGGAAAATCTCAGTAAATGATGGAAGCACCAATATCACTTCTACAATCACTGTTAATGTCTCATCTGTTGATGATGCACCTTCCGTAGCATGGCATTCTCCCGAACTCAGGGAAGATGGAAACCTCAGCCTTGGTTTCACATTTTTTGATGATGATCAACCGACTACACAGCAAGTTAGAATTGCTTGGAGAGAAGGTGATTGGGTTGATATCAACGGCGGTGCATGCTTGGAATGGAGCGATGGCGCATTGGCTTGCACACTTCTTCTCGAACCACTTTTCTTCAGCCTTGGGGAGCATTCAATTTGGGCAGAAATAGAATCACAAGGTGCAAGTACCGGAGTTCAAAAGTTGAGTTATTCAATTTCTGAAGGTGAAGAACAAGCCAATGCTGCCGAAGTCGAGGAGGTAGTATCGATGTTTGATGATATCAAATTACGAATTGCTGCTGGAGCAATTTTTGTATTACTAATCGTGGCTTTCCTCGGCAATATGCGCAAGTCAACAACTACCACCGTAGTCGAACAAACGATAATCGAGCATCAACAAGTCGAAGAAGTGATAGAAGTCATCGAGGATGAAATACCAGCAACTGGACTACTTGACCTTGCTAATCGAAGAAAGTAATTCACTCGACAGGCGGGGGAGTATATTCTTTGACGATAACCTTCCAAGTATAGGAACGGCTATTGTGCCAAGGGTCGCCATCTTCCTCAAAAGTCAATTTAATGGTATGAACGCCAATTCCAAGTCCGTTAGTACTCAAGCGCATTGCAGTTCCAACGTCCTCTGTATGAGGAAGCATTGTTGGCCAAGATAAATTGGCATCAGCATCTTTCATTGCCCCTCCCCATTCGCTCAAATTAGCAAAAGAAGATGAATCAGTACTCAAATTATGAACACTCCCGTCAAACAATGTCATTGTCCCAGAAACTGTTGCTTTCGAAGTATCCATGTTATCTCTCAATCCGAATAAAAGCCAAACATCTCCGTTCAAGGATGATTTGCCCTCAGCAAGCTGGAATTCCATCTCCTTCCTGCCGTCGAGGTCATCGAGAGTCATAACCAAGTCTTCTCCATCAACAACCACAACAGTCCAAGCCGCAGCAGCCTCAGGGGCTCCAATATCACCAAAGGGCGGATTTGTCAAGAGGAAAGTAATTGCCAACCAGCCGAAAACTAGTAGGAAAGATGCCTTGAACCAGGTCCCCTTTCCATAGTGCTCAAGCAACTCTTCTGACATTACGAGGCGGTGAAGGGAAGGAATGAGGAAAACTAATGACATTGGAAGTACCCAAAGCAGGTCACCATCTGAACCTTCAAATGCAGGCATGACGGCATAGCGCATCATTAAGCCAACGACGATAGCAAAAAGAATCACCAGCCACATCGAGTACATATCAGCACGTTCTTTGGAAACGTGCTTGATAGGGTCAAAAGCCTCTATTCCGTGGTTCCTCCCACTGCGGCTTTTCTTATCGCCGTCCTTCTTTTTCTGGCGTTCAGAACGCTCAGCTCTAGCAGCGGCCATCGCTGTTCCAATGTCCACCATGCGCCACGCCACCAGCGCTCCGCCTTTTTATTCTCCGACTCAAAAAATAGCCACAACCAAGCAGTTCTGACATTAATACCGAGGCCTGAGTATTGTGTAGCAATGCGAATGCTCAGGCTTCGCTGAACATCAAGAAGCAATACAGCCGCGCAAGCAATAGGCATTATTTACGATAAATAATCCTAACAGATAGTCGTAAATGATGCCGGGAGTGGGGCTTGAACCCACGACCTTCGGATGTCTCAGACACCACGAGGTTGACTTCAGCGCGAACATATGCCATTTCTGGCTGCCCTATGAGTCCGACGCGCCACCAACTACGCCACCCCGGCGACGAGCCGGTCGACTCGCCACCCCGTTTTCAAGGGTGCGGCCATAGAGACTGTCCGACGCGCAGCGTTGATGTGCCCCCAATCATCCGACTGGTCCATGACGGATGCTGTTATGCCCCTTCTTGGAAGCCGCATAAGGATGGAAGTTTCCACCTTTGCAGGAAAAACCGTGCATGAAGGAATTGTATTGCCTTCAGCAGGAGAAGGCCATGTCACCCTGAAATTAGTTAATGGCTACAATGTTAGTCATCCGCTAACAGAGGTCTCTTCACTTGAGGAATTATCGCCACCAGTTGAATCTTCAAGCACCAGTACTCCTGAAGTTGAATTCGATCAGTCCTTGCCCTTGGTATCGATTATCCATACAGGCGGTACAATTGCTAGTAAGGTGGACTATGCAACGGGGGCTGTAGTAGCCCGCTTTGAGCCTGAAGAGATGCTTGCTGCTTTTCCTGAAATGGCGAGTATTGCTATGATTAAGACTGTAAAACTTGGAAATATGTGGTCGGACGACATGCGACCTCAACATTGGAATCAGATTTCCTCTGCGATTGTTGATGCCTTTGCAGATGGCGCTGTTGGGGTAGTAATTACCCAAGGTACCGATACAATGCACTTTACTTCAGCCGCTCTTTCCTATATGTGGGCTGGAAATGGACAGCGCCCCCCAGGCAGAATTGTCCTGACAGGGTCGCAACGTTCCAGTGATAGGGGTTCAACAGATGCTGCTGAAAATATCATGGCTGCAGTTCATTGGGCGGCGCATGGACCTTTGCCTGATGGTGGACTTGGAGATACTGCGGTTATTGTCATGCATTCGAGTAGTGATGATGGAAGTTGTGCGGTTTTACCTGGATGTGCTGTTAGGAAGAGCCATTCAAGTAGGAGAGATGCCTTCCGTTGTGTTAATTCTCAAGCATTAGCATATGTCGCAAATGCCCATGGGGAAATGAGCCATCAAATAATGGAGCATTACAAACCTTCTGATTCAAGAGATATAACGACCTCTCCAACTACGATAAATGAGAGTCTTAGAATCTGTCAACTGCTCGCAGGCCCTCATTTACATGCCGATGTCATCAATTCCTTATCGGGACTTGATTACGATGCATTATTTATTCAGGGAACAGGTCTTGGGCATCTGCCGATTGAGGATGCAATGGGTGATTCACCAGAAAACCTTGTACTTCACAAAGCCATTGGAGATTGGTGCTCATCAGGAAGAATCGCAGTAGTCTCCACCCAATGTGTCCATGGGCCGGTTAATTTAGCCGTTTATTCAAAGGGTCGCGCTCAACAAGAATTAGGGATGATTGGCCACGATAGCAATACAGGGCCTGATTCTGCCTTGATTAAATTGCATTACTTACTCTCAATTTATGGCAGGGATTCCGAGCAAATTAAAGGTGCTTGGAATAAAAATTTAATGGGTGAAAACCCACCTAACTTACAGAGTTGATAGTGTGCTTATACAACCGCGTTGGTCAAGAACTTGTATGCTATGGGGTGCCTAGATGAGCAGTCAAGACCGCGTCGAGGATTTGCGCACCTACCGCAAATCTGCCTTAGTGGGTGGCGGTATGAAGCGGCTCGAATCTATTCGGAATAGTGGCCGTGGGACCGCACGCGACAGAATCAAAGCCTTGCTTGATGAGGATAGTTTCCATGAGATTGACAGTTTTGTAACTCATCGTTCCACTGATGATAATTTGCATTTATTGAATCATTTTGGAGATGGAGTTGTTACTGGCCATGGCACCATCGATGGGCGCCGAATATACTGCTTTGCTCAGGACTTTTCAGTTCATGGGGGTAGTATGGGTGAGATGCACGCCCAGAAAATTAGCAAACTAGTTGAAATGGCTGAGAGAGCACGTGTACCCATTATTTGCATTTGGGATGGCGGGGGTCAACGCGCTCAGGATGGAGTAACCGCCCTTGCTGGAACCGGTGAGTTACTCGATAGATTGGTCCAATGCAGTGGGCGGATTCCAATAATTAGTTTGGTCCTTGGCCCTGTAGTGGGCGCTTCTGCTCTATCTGCAAGTCTTTCTGATTTCACAATTCTTGGTCGTGAACATGGCCAATTGTTCATGTCTAGCCCACTTGAGACTCCTGAAATACTCTCTGGAGAAGTAGATTCATCCGAACTTGGAGGGGCGGATTTGCACTCAAGTCGTTCGGGAATCGCCTGCCTTGTTGCTGAAGATGAAGATGATGCGATAGATATCGTTGCGATGTTGCTTTCTTACCTACCAGACCACAATATGGCAGAACCGCCTCATCGTCCTACACCAGATCCTTTTGATAGATTATCTGAAAACCTGAAGGATATCGTGCCAGATAATCCAAATCGTCCATATGATATGGTCAGGGTTATCAAGGAAGTTGTTGATGAAGAAGAATTTTTAGAATTATTCCCCAGTTATGCCGAAAACATCGTTATTGGATTTGCTCGCTTAGATGGATATCCTGTTGGAATAATTGGCAACCAGCCAAAAGTATTGGCAGGTTGTCTTGATATTGACGCCTCAATCAAGGCAGCTCGCTTTATTCGCACATGTGATGCTTTTTCGATTCCCCTCCTCACTTTCGAGGATGTTCCAGGATTCCTTCCAGGAGTGGTTCAAGAATGGGGAGGAATCATTCGACATGGCGCAAAATTACTGTTTGCATATGCTGAAGCAACTGTGCCGAAGATGACGGTAATTGTACGCAAGGCCTACGGTGGGGCATATTTGGCGATGTCCTGCAAACATTTGCAATCCGACTATAACATTGCTTGGCCAACCGCAGAATTAGCAGTCATGGGTGCTGAAGGTGCAGTAAATATCATCCATCGAAGAGAGATTGCTGCTGC
>Ga0302120_10001027_pt1 | contig 13004 bp, 11 predicted proteins | sample AG5_Bottom_MG_FD_203118 | JGI IMG/M metagenome (GOLD analysis project Ga0302120, IMG submission 203118) | Marine microbial communities from Western Arctic Ocean, Canada - AG5_Bottom | ecosystem: Environmental > Aquatic > Marine > Oceanic | place: Canada: Western Arctic Ocean | collected 2017-10-01 | reverse complement strand
TCTCTTAGAAACGGGGAGTACTAGTTCATTCTATGTCAATTCGCACCGATCTCCAGAGCAAGCCCAAGTTTGAGCACCTTCCGTAGAATCGTCCTTTTCGTATATGCCTAAGTAACGATAATCGATTATAGGAAGTTTTGCAAGTAATTCTTCATATTTTTCTTTAGTACATTCTTCGTATGGCGCTTGTTCATATCTTCCTCCATCATATGGAAGAAAAGACACTCCGTTTAGTATCTTCCAATTCTTGTATACCCAATTGCCTACTTCGAACCATTCATCTTCCTTCACATATACTGTGCAGCTAGCATTATGTTCGCACCAGTTATTTTGTATCTTCTTGTACTGTGTTAGTTGATCTATCGCAGATAATTCTTCCCTGAAGATAGAGTCATCGGGCGATTTTACCGGAAATGTTACTACCCACGTTCTAACATTCTTGGCGTCCCATTCTTCCCCCTCCTTATATATAGAACATGCTTGAGCATCTCCATTCTTAGCTTTATTCCAGTCTTCCTGCCTCTGGCCATTTTCAGGAGACATCTTTACCTTTTGGTCCTTCAGCATTCTTAGCAATGGGTCAGTGGCCGCTATCCTGTATCTCCTCATATAATGCTTTGCATATCTGGCATGTATGCCAGAGGAGGAGTTCACCAATTGAGAGACAGTGCCTGAGGGCTTAACACATGTAATAGCCGCAGGCATATTTATGTTCAACATCTCAGCAGCATGCAGTCCGGTCTTGATTGCTTTTCTTTTTAACGCTTTTAAAGCATCACCTGATAGCAACTTCTCGTTATCCATTATTCCTGTAAGGGAAACGCCTAGAAGTCGCTCCTCCTCACAGTTCTTCTTCCAATTATCATTCAAATACGGGAAATGTGTGAAGCAGGACTGAATCGCACCGATCCACACCGCAGTCTCTACTTTCTTAAATAGAGTGTCTAAATCATCCTGGGCGCGTACCACGACCTCGGATAGATTGCAAAACTCTTGGTTCCTGAGGCTTATTTCTGCGCACGGGTTCGTTCCGGCGATTAAAGTCCCATCTCGCCGCCTCGGCGCACGTTTTTTAGATGATTCCAGATTGAACATTCCCCTTTCCCCTGTTCCAGAGGCTGCAAGGGTGCTCCACTCCCCAAGGAACTCAGTAGCTGTAGGCTGAGTAGTATACACAGCACTATTATTAGCCATGGCTCTCCTGAGGGGGAAGGGCCACACCTTAGCTTGAGCCATCTCTGTATCAGTAAGATCTGACAATGATATTTGAGAAGAACGACGTACGCCTCCCACAACAACGATCTCTGCTATTTGGTTCATAACATCGTGACATTCCAATGGGGTTAACTTACGCCCCTGTGCATTCTGGAATACCTCACGGATGAATCCATGCAATTGGATAAGAGGTTCCGGTCCAGAGGACCTTCCACCCATTGTATAGAGACGAGATCCTTTAGGTCTTATCTCTGAATAGTCCATGTCGACGTCGTGTCCTTCATACAGTGAGTCGATGAGTAGCTTAACAGATTTAGTCCACCCGCGCTTGCAGTCTTCTATTGTATATTGTTTTGTATATGCACCATCGCGGAAGGTTCCTACTACTGGGAGTTTGTCTGTATATTTAGATTCAACAGAGAATCCATATCCTGTGCCACACATTAGTATATATAGTGCCTCTGAGAAAGCTATTGGGTCGTCTACGACCTGGAATGAGCAGTTGTACATGCATGTATTGTCTTTTTCCGCCGCTGGGCCTGCAGCCCAGAGAGCCCTCATTGAGGGCATTACGTCGAATGACAATATAGAGGATTTAATTTTATCGTAGGTTTTTGTTGGGACCTTGTCGCCCATGTGTTTATGTAAGAAGTCAGTGTATCGTTTGGTAGTTTCGTCCCACGCCTCCCTTCTCCCCTCTTCATCCATCCATCTTGCATATGTCCTTACGTACACAAATTCTGCCGCATCGTTTGAGAAGTCGATCATCCCCGTGCCTTCCGAAATGTCCATGAAAGTAAAAATCGTGAATAGTCAATCGTAGTACATTTTGGTCTTATTTGCAATGACTGAAAGCCATATATCTGAGAAAAAAGTCTTGAAATTTTTTTGAGAGTTTTGGTACGGTCGAAAATCTGATCTCGGGCTGCTGCATAGTTTTATTATATGGTGTGTGGGTACATGAACGTTTCATGCCCCCCCCCATCTGCTCTTTGAAAGGAGCTCAACATGTTCGACTTCATCCTCTTCTTCATCTTCGTCATCATCATCATCTTGGCCATCGTGGCTGCTCTCCCCATCTTGAGGAGGGGCAAGCCCACACGCCTCCCCAATGGCGCAGTGATGGGGTACTACATCGATGGACTCCCCACCGCCACCGATGGGGAAGGTCTCCCTGTGACACTGGGCCCTGTAGGTGTAGGGTTCGTAGTGAATAGCGTTACCCCATGCGTACTGCCATGGAGCAACCTCATTGGACCTAACGACTGCGGTGTAAGGGTGGCATTGAGGAAGGACATCCGTGAGTCCCTGGAAGGTGCGTTCGACGGCGATGTCATTACCATTCTGAGTAATGCAGGTAGGCCTGTGGCTACTGTGACAGCCCGTGTTACCCAGGCCCAACATCGTACGGGATGGTGGGCGCAAGGCATGAGCGTATCGGGTAAGGAGGTAGTGGCCAAGGCTAAGGCCCGCTGGTAAGCATCGACTGACATCCCCCCCGTCGTTTGTCCATAAGGGCGTAAAAACCCTATATGAACAAGCGGCGGGTTTTCGAATAGAGGATTGGGTTAAGCACTACGCCCATGTCACTTTACTAATAGTAGTGCATTACTCTTACAGAAAGGAGCCCACCATGGGTCAACCTGTGTCTGAAGAGACCATGGAGGCATTAGCTTTCTTGGATTCCCTCCCCAAGGAGGTGAAACCAAGGAAGCGATTCTTCCACGAGAAGCACCCCAATGCTTCTGGTCCTGATCTCCCCTGGAGGTCAGGTGGTCGTAAACAAGGCGGTACTAAGATTAATTCTTAGTGCTTCCCCGGGTTTGATTAGCCCGGTGAGCTGTGGCTGAGCACTGCAATGCAGTGAGCACAGTGAAATAATCAATCATCACTTAACAATCTCACGAGAGGAGGGGGCACACTGTGTGTCCTCTCCTCTCTTGTGCACTAGGAAGGAGGTAGACATAAGATTTATCTTTAGAAAACGAATAGGGCAAATACCTGCTGATGCAGTCAGCAAGTATGGGCCCACTGGCAACCCCGTCATCGTGGCGTCTTGCGTTCCCGCAAATTGCGTGGAAAACAAAGACGCCCTGATTGCATCGGGGTACTTGAAGATCGTTCCTCCCTGTGAAAATGGGAGTGACGACTCAAGGTGCTAGTGGGGACCCCGCTCTGCAATCGGGTTTGATTAGCCCGGTGAGCTGTGGCTGAGCACTGCAATGCAGTGAGCACAGTGAAATAATCAACATCCAGGAGAGGAGGGGGCATCGAAAGGTGTCTCCTCCTTTTCCTATTGATTAGGTGCACTTCGCATCTATGTCTATTCACCAGAAGCTTCTTTGAAAGGAGCACATCATGATGATCTTTTACTGGTTCCTGTTGAGACCTCTAGCGGGACGTTGTGGGGCATCTGAGTCCCATCGATTCTGCCCCCTACAGATGAGAGACCACACCGCTTGGTTGAAAAAGAACCAAGGTGTGGTGATCGAGCCGGAGATCTGGAAAGATCTGGCGGAAGGCCAATCGACGGAAGCGATTCCCTACGGTGGAGGACACGAAGTAGTAATTACCCGGGAAATCCAGGTCAAGAGAGAAGTCACAATCTTAAGGACGGGAACGACCGTTGGAGGTGAGGAGAGAGCCACGCAAGTGGAAGTGTACTGTCCGGACTGCAATAAATCCTTCTACGCCAGTGGTGGCGATGAAGGATTCTCCGATGCGGACATCCGAGCCCTTGCTGCCAACGAGCAGGGGTTGTGCTGCTAAGTAAGATAGGAGGAGGGGGCACACTGTGTGTCCTCTCCTCGTTTTTGTTTCTTTGATTGGAGCGAGTAATGGGTGACAACGAGTTTGACGACTACACTGTTCTCGACGGAGTTATGACAGCGGCGTTTCTCCTGATGTGGCCGCTGCTTTATCTCTTGACGCTGGCAAACTAACTGCCTGGCAACAGAACAAAATCCCTTGACGACCGGGTGCGGGTGCGGGTGCGTTGACGACCGGGTGCGGGTGCGGGTGCGGGTGCGTTGACGACCGGGTGCGGGTGCGTTGACCGCGTCCTTTTCCCCCCCCTTCTGGGGATAACGCGGGGCCCCCCTGAACAGTTCGAAATTCATTGTGGTACCTCACCACACCAACATATTTCTCTCTGGTTTGAGGTTAGCCATGCAGGCTAGAAGGAGAGAAAGGAGACGGTCATGTTGACCGCTTCCCTCTTTGCAGTTTTGTTGCTGGCCATCTTCGTGGTCAGCCGTTCCGGCAAAACCGGTAACAAGCCCCAGGGTGGGGCAAAGCAACGCAAAATCATCTTTCGGAAAAGGCCGAAGAAGATTGAGGATGCGGTAGATGGTCGTGTGGAAGTTCACCGCACTACTATTAACATTGAGAAGTTTGCAGAGTGGTACGAGGAAAACCTGCAAGAAGAGCGACGGAAGTTCAGGTTTACGAATTCAGGTGGTTGTTGCCCCTTGAAAGCTTGCAGGGGCAATCATAAGTGCAGGTGCGAGAAGAAGAGTGCCTACTACGACTCTTCGCACGGTAAGAGAGGGCGGAAGATTGCTTCTCAGACTGCATTGAGAAGTCACCATCCCCACCGCCAGCACGTAGGGAACTAGTTTGACATCTCCTCTCTCCTAGCATGGGGGAGAGAGGAAGCGCCACGGGTAGGGCGCTCTAAAGAAACCTACCTGCACCTACCATCGGGGTAGGCGTCGTCCCCTGCAATGATGGGGACCACGAGGCCCACGGACGGGCAACCCCAACTTTTGGGGAAAAGAAATCCCCCCCTTTCCGGGATAACGCGGGGCCCCCCTGAACACTCTCGAAAGGAGTTACCATGCTGACCATCATCACCATCGCTATCGCCATCATCGTCATCATCATCGTGCGCTCCATCACCATCCTGGTGGACATCGATGGTACCCTCCTCGACGCCAGCCACGACGCGTGGTTCCATCACTGCGTGTCCCTCTACGGATACAAACGCGCAGTAGAGATGTACCTGGCCATCATCGACAGAGATGACCTAAAAATTAACAAATCCCTGCTGATACGGCTCTACATGCTTAAGGCATGTGGATTCAAGCTTGTCATCTGGACAAACAGAAGTCCAGCACAGCGAGAAATGACTGAGAGAAATCTTGGTCATCATCTGTGGCTCTTCTCTGACTCCATCTATGGAGGTGGAGAACGGGCGATGAAGAGATCCATGATGCCCAAGGGGTGGTGTCATGTGATTGACAACGAACCCCAAAACCTGGTGGGCACTAGCAATGCGTTGCTACCCACCTTCACAACCAAGATTACTGCCGGCGTTGTGCCGGCAACCCTTAACACTGGGCGGGTTCCTCAAAAACGACGGGGCCCCCACAGTGTCACTCTTTCGAAAGGAGGAAGCATGTTCGCGATCATCGCCATCATTCTTTCTCTCGTAATCTCAGTGGCTCCTGTCACTGAGACTCTCTCCTTTGAGGCCATCGATACACAAGGTATCGAGATGGTCCATAACTCGCATGTGGACGACAACCCCACCATCCCGGTGGCAGCGGGTCCACAAACTTGTCCCATTCTCAAACGAATGAGGACCGGTCAGTGGAACATCGGTGGAGGATCATCAGGAGATGTCTTCACTGGTGAATTGCGATGTGGAGGCGGGATTAATAGTCCGCCTAACATTGGTGGAGCTGTAGTAGCCATTGCGGCTATTGCAGCTATTACAGTTTCTGCTCTCTGTGGTGAGGGCATGGAAGGAGTGCTTATGGCTGGCATTGGACCGGTCTTGCGGAGATGGAGTGGAGCAGCCGGTGAGCTACAAACAGCCACGGTTACGTACTTCATAAAGGGTGAGGGACTGAAGTCTCTCAAGGTTACTGTGTACGACGATGACCGTGACGCAGCGGTTCGAGGTCTTGTTTCTTACGTGCATACTACTCTCCCGGAGGGTATTGAGAAGAGCACTATACTGGAAGCTGCATCCCGCATGAAAGGGCGGAACAAGCTGACTGGTTTGGTCAAGGAGACATCTGTTCGAGGACATTTTGTCTGCCTCGAAGATGTCGCTAAGATATCGAAGCGCCCCATCAAGCGCTTTGACATCAAGGGAGACGTGGTCACCCGACGCAGGGTTGGCCAATGGCTCAAGAAGCACTACGGCGATGAAATGTTCGCGGTGGTACCAATCGTGTCAGGGGAAGTCTGCGTTGTACTTGGCGCAACATTCCGGCACATCGCGGAGGCCTACGATCTGGGGTACTCCAGGAAGATGGTGTCCAAGTACCTTCGAAAAGAGATCCTGGCCCATCGCATGAATGTGGTGGAGATTGACCCAACGATCCTCGAGATCATTCAGCGAAAGTTGGATGATGGGTTCTCTTACATCGAGGGGCCAAGAAAGCTTCTCGAAGAGATCTTCCAGGGAGTACGTATCCCCGGCGGTATCGGGTTCCGCCTCTTTGGTGAGGAACTCGACAAGAGTCGGAACAGGATCAAGGTAAACGATACCTTGGACCATCTTGTGTTGCACAGTGACCCCAGGAACAACAAAGGCACTCTCGGCCGCAAGGTCGGTGAGGGAGTCTTGATTGCATATTGGGAGTATGAGCAACGGGAAAAGCCAGGTACATCTGGCCCACAGTTGCTCACACAGTTCGCCCCCTTCCGCAAAGATGCCGCGGGAACGGGCTGGGCGTTCTACTTCGTGGAGACAGCCGTGGCCTGTGCGTATTCATCGGCCGCGAGGTTGGTGAGGGCACTCCAAGGTGGGTTCATGGACGATGGACTCATTGCGACAGAACAGAGCACGGAGGAAGCCAAGGGGCATGCTCCCGCTCTTGTCAAGAGGGATTCGTTTATTTCTCGACTTCTCAACCTGGGACTGCCGGTGGCTACATCAGGGACATTAATGTTCCTGATGGAGAGACTCATTCGCAGCTGGAGTGAGAAGAAGAGATTCGCTGAGTCTGCGGCAGAAGTATGGAACATCACACTTCCGTGGAGCATCAGTGGCATCGTGATGTCCCACTCTTCACGCGAAGAGCTCGGTCGTGTGGATTGGAAAGTCCATAACAACAACAAAGTATACTGGTGTCCGCTCTATCGTGAACTCATCATTCACGATGATCTGTATGAGAACGCTCACCCGATGAACGATATGGGTGACACAGATGGCGATATGATGTTCGCCTGGCTCGTCATCCAGAATGGCGTAGAGCGTGTACTACTCTCGCGTCATCCGGTCGGCACTGGTGGTTTCCAGTGGCTTGACCCGAAAGATGTCCATGTGCGTTGGCAGTTCACTAAGTGGACCAAGACCAACGGCGACATCGTTGAGCTCGAAAAGCTCGAAGTTGGGGACATCAAAGAAGCAAAGGACTGGAAGTTTGCACCAGTTCCGGCTTTGGAAGATGAGTCCGAACCGAGCGATGGATCTCACTCTCCAGATGAGTGGGAAGCTATCCTCGAGTACGAGGAGGAGAAGCGGGTTGCCGCTGTCATTCTCGGGCAGGCGATAAATACAGGGACATGGCGTTGTGGCCATGATCTGGATTTCACTCCTGTTGAGACACAGTTGATTGCTGATGCATCGCAGAATGCTGCGGTGAATCTGGCAACGATGATATATCTCTCTGGTCTGGTCAAGTCTATGGCCGAAGAGCGTCTTCATGGGCAGGAACTTGCAGATGAAGCGATGGTAGCGAAGTTTGGCATGGCCAAGCGCTGCTTCAAGTCCGGCGTAAGAGTCGTGATGTCGACGTTCACAGCGTTGATCAATAAGTCGGTTCATGCGCATAGAACTGCCCATGAAGGTCTGACCAAAATGCTCACTACTCGTGGGCATGACATTCGGAAGACAGAGAAGCTTCACGATCTTTGTCTCCAGCGTGGGTTAACTGCCAACATCGAGAGCGGTCAAAAGCTGCTCGACTATGTTGGTACCAGGCTTACTACTTGGACTCTTCAACAAAATCTGAATATCCTGAAGACTCTCAGGGCATTCGAAAACCGTGACCTCAAGGAAGTTGCGGAAATTGTGTACGGTGCGTACTGCATCATCGAGAAGAACAAGGATATGGACAACAGTCTGTTCTTGTTCAGCGACGACAGTTCAGGTGTGAGTGAAGACTGCATCTTCGGGTATCTTCTGAAGTACCTGGAGATGGGTCACATTGATGACAACCAGGACCCGAATCCCGATGGGGATGGGTCCAATGACCCCGAGAAAGGGGGAGACATGGACAACAGTGTTGGTTCTGGTGCAATGGATGAGCACACTCAGTTTGAGATGCTCAACGAAAAGAACATGAAGGAGCTGCATCAGATCTGCAAAGATGCAGGCCTGAAAAGATATAGCAAGCTCAAGAAAGTAGATCTGATTCACTTCATCATCGATAGCGATGATGGTGATGATGGTGATGATAACAATGACCCCACCCCTCCGAATGGGGGTGGGGATGGTCCATATGCCGAGGTGGAACAGCAGCAAGACGACGACCGTGACCTCTCTGCGTTAGATACCTCCCAATGGGAGCGTGAACAAGAGATCGAGGTTATTTCCCTCCGGGGAAACCAGGGGATTATCAATTCCTTGGACCAAGCAGGTCACCAAGCCGTCTACATTGGCCGCCAATTCAGCCACCAAGGGGTAAAGTACCCCAGGAACTTATTGGCCAACAAGTTCAAGGACGGCACAAGGGAAGAGAACATTGCCAATTATCGGCAATGGATGGCCCAAGAACTATCCAGCAAATCGAGCAATGTCTCGAGATATATTGAATTGCTGGCAATGAGGCATCAGGAAATGATGTCTAACACCAGCGGCAAGAAGACGTACCTCGGTTGCTGGTGCGCCCCAGAGGCGTGCCACGGAGGTGTGGTAAAAGAGGCCATTCTGGCCATGATGAAGAAAAGTGAAGATGTAACGGCGTCTGCTGCCGATGAAGCAGGAAAAAGGAAGGAGGGAGACATGAATCTCCCAAACGTGCAAATCTGGTGTGACGGTGCTTGCCGGGGTAACCCTGGTGTCGGAGGCTGGGGAGTTATCCTCGACCACCCGAAGAAGCGCTTGGAGCTATGTGGTGGTGAGACCAATACCACCAACAACCGCATGGAGCTGACCGCAGCCATCGAAGGATTGAAGGCTTTGCGGATGCCCGCGAAGGTCACTGTCCACAGTGATTCGAAGTACGTCGTGAAGGGGATGGCCGAATGGGTCGCCGGCTGGATCAAGAAGGGTTGGAGGAAGGCTGATCGCAAGCCTGTCGCCAACAAGGATCTGTGGATTGAACTCGTTGACTTGGCGAGCAAGCACGAGGTCACCTGGGAGTGGGTAGAAGGCCACACTGGTGACGAAATGAACGAGGCGGCCGATACGTTGGCCAATCAGGGTGCTGATGAGGTTGAGCAGGCAGGATTCTGTCTTCTCGATCTCCTCTTCGTCGTTGTCGCACTGCTCTTCATGAGCAGTGTGGCAGCGTTGGGTGGGGAAGCTGTTTTCGCAGCAGCTCCACTCTTATTCCGAAAGAATGCAATGGTGCCAGATTGCATCCTGAAGGAAGCGGTGAAGAAGGCTGAGAAGGCTGCAGAGACTAGTTTCAGGGCAGTGATCAAGGCAGAAGACAAGGCCATGGAAGCCGCCTGCCACGACGTTGCAGAGGCTATCCAAGAGGCCGATGCAGCGCTCGTGCGCTGTGAGAAGGCCTGGGAATCCGACATGGATGTCTTGATGGAGGCCTACAAGGATCTGGATGCCGGGGAAGCGATGACCTTGAAGGTGACCTCGGTTACCAAGCCAAGGGAATCGACCGGAAGGGATCGCTGTGGCAAGAGGAGGACTCACCGGGTGAGTGGCAATGACTACATTGTCTGTTGCGAAGGGTGTTCTCCGGGGTATTGCCCCAAGAGTAACAACCTGATCGAGCCCGGCGATTTGGTGGCATTTCACTGGATCGGCTAGTAGCTAAACCGTCGTCTGGGCGACGTTAAACAGGTACTTAAGCCCAGAGCGTCCCCTTACTCCCTGGAGTTGGAGGGGTGTACATTAGCTACACGTCCTGAGTAGGACGTTAAACTGCTTCGTCTTCCGCAGACGTTAACTGCGGTTTGTGACCCCCAAAATATAGGTCGTAGGTAGTAGTCGACTCTTGTCCCTACCTCCTTACACTTGTCTCTCTCTTCTCCGACACATAGGTGGTGGATATATAGGTGGTGAGTGTACTCCAGGCTACTGACACCTAATAGGTGGGGGAAGTAGTAAGTACCTCCTTATCTTTCCTAAATACATAGGTGGGGGAACAAAACCCCAGGGCCCAGGGCAAACCAGGTCCACTGCGCAGGCCATAGGTGGGGGAGGTGACTCAGACAGAAATCGTCCAGACCCAGATTAGTGGTCGGATCGAGATTGAGCCGTAATGGCGCGTCTGAGTTGAACCCCTTCTTTTACAAAAATAGGTGGGGGAGCGGCATTGTGCTACTCCTTCACAAAATCTACGAAAGGTGTCTATATGTTGACTCAAAACCGTCCGCTTCTGAAACGCCGGACTTTGTCTGGTAATATCAGTCTCGGAGTGTTCCGCAACACAGCAGTGAATCGTGAGACCAATCAGGAGTTCACTACTGATAACGTTGCGATTCAGACCGGATACTTCGACAAGAAGACTCAGAAATGGGTCAACAACACGATCTATGTGCCACTGGCTGACTGTGCAAACCTGGCAGTTGGGCTACAAAGCCTGATCATGAGCGTCATGGCTCAACCGGCTCCTCAGCAGACTCAGGCTCCTCAAGCCCAGGCCCCTCAGGTTCTTGCCAACCAGCCTGGATCGACGCCCTTCGACCCCGCGAACTCCGAGGACCCTCCGTTCTAGGTTCCTCCTCCTTTCGAGATCCTCTCTGGCTCCACCTGGAGTCAGAGGGGATTTTTTTTACCGATAATAACGCGGGGCCCCCCTCAACGAAATGACACCTATGAACGGTGGATCTAAATATGAGATAGGAGACTTGGGCTGGCACATTCTCAGCGACCCACTCCTATGGATCATACTTGCTATAGCTTTTATTGCATTCACAATGGTTAGCTATTTCTCCTGGAAAGTAGGAGATAGCATTGAAAAATGGATTGAAAGAAGGAATAATGGCCGTTTTCACCAAAATCGGAGCGAAGTTGGATCAGGGAGTCGACGCCGGCAAGAAAGCCAAAGTCGTATCCCGGAGTCGAGGTCTGATCGCCAGGCTCGCCAGAGGCGTGGCAGATCTCGTCGAACCAGGTCAAGAGAAAGACGAGACCACGGAATCAAAGGACTAACACTAATCAAAACCCTGGGTAGTGGCTAGGGAGAAGAGAGTTACTTCTTCTAAACTAGGTCAAGGGATACCTCGTAAATCCCTATACATAACCACAACACAGAAATGAGAAAGACCATGTTCAAAGCTTGGCTTAACATGTATACATGGTTCAAAAGCTTATACACAACACAGAAATGAGAAAGACCATGTTCGAATGGGCCGCAATGATCGCCGCACTTGCTCTAATGATTCATGCATTAGGTACATTTGGCTGGAGTGCAGTCAAAGCAAACGCACTCAATGACTTCGTCACAATGCAAAAGGAAATGCTACCGGCAGTCAAACGACTGTTACGGAGCCAGGCTGGTATAATGAAAGCCGCAGCAGAACACATGGGTTTGTCTGAGGACAAAATCCCAAGAGGTTGGCCACCAGAGTCAGACGAATAGAATTTTGATATATGTCTAGGCTGTCCATATATTGGCCGTCCCGGGGGTTTGGCCCCAGGCCCTTTGACTATCCCTCCGGAGGGAGAAATCATTGCTATGGGCGTTGGAAGAACTATCAATCGCTGATGAAACCGAGGCAGCGAGGGCGGACCAATGCCCAGATAACGCAGGTTCGAGTCCTGCCCTAGTCACCAAGATATTGGACCGAGCGGAAAACGGCGATAACGCGGAGATTCTCCGCTGACTCTCGCTCGGTTCGTTTAGAATAGGTCAGGGGGGGGCTGTGAGGCTATTCGCCTCTAACCCTCTCCTGGCTTTTAAATCCTTATGGCATTGGTTATGCTGTAAGGTCGAAGGATGCAAGCGATCTTCTAAGACCGTAGATTGAGAAGCGTCCGGGATAATATAGTACAGGACGAGAGAATACTCTCGGGCCTGGAATCGGTCTAACATGTGAGTCTTTAGGAGGGCCTAACCAGCCTTCCTGGAGATTTTTTTTATCCTCTTTTTGTATTATATAACGCGGGGGGCCCCTGGGGGGGGCGTAGCCCCAATATAGGCGGGGCGTAGACCCGCAATAAGTGCGTAGCACTAGATATAGTTAGCCATAGGCTAGATAAACAACAAATACCACAATATGTGGTAAATCACCTGGAGTTTTCAACTCCATTGTAAATAAACACTCAATAAAGTGTTTTACCCCTACTGAAAATAACACTTTTCAGTCTTTTACTCTAATAATCTAATATATATACGATTATACGCCAACATAGGTGGGGGTTGGGGCCCCCATCGACCTGTTTCGCTCTACCTACAGAAAAAAATCTTTATTTCGTCGTAGGCTGAGAAACAGTAAGTAGAGAGGTTTAGAGTATACACAGATAGGACTCATAAGACCTAGAGAGTATACAGAAGGGAATCATAATGACCTATGGGCTCAACAGCAACATAAAGCTATTTGAATCCCTTGAGGATTTTGATAGTTACAGAGATTTATTCTTTAATACTAGTAGTTCTGGTATCAAGGATACTATTTACATAGGTCCTTGTGAGGATAAT
>Ga0302120_10001026_pt1 | contig 13008 bp, 12 predicted proteins | sample AG5_Bottom_MG_FD_203118 | JGI IMG/M metagenome (GOLD analysis project Ga0302120, IMG submission 203118) | Marine microbial communities from Western Arctic Ocean, Canada - AG5_Bottom | ecosystem: Environmental > Aquatic > Marine > Oceanic | place: Canada: Western Arctic Ocean | collected 2017-10-01 | reverse complement strand
TCATCACTTTGGCAGGCCTCGTGGCCAGCGGATTTCCCAGCGACCGCTCGAATCTGCCGCCGCGCAGGCCATTCCCCTGGTGTTGTAGTCCATCACGATCGTCCCCATCCGATCGACCGCAATGAGGCCGGCTTGATTGGGCTGGAGCGTTTCGCGCAGGATCTTGTCCGCCGCCTGTTGGACGGTTTGCCCGGCGTATTTCATGCGCGCGGAGAGATCATGGGCCACCGCGTGGCGAATGAATTCCTCACCGAGGCCGGTGCCTGAAACCGCACAGGTGGCATTATCGGCGTAGGTTCCCGCTCCGATGATGGGCGAATCCCCGATGCGACCAAAAAGCTTGTTGGCGAGTCCGCCCGTCGAGGTCCCGGCCGCGAGGTTTCCCTTCGCATCGAGGGCCACGCATCCCACCGTGCCAATTCGGGCGGAAAGCGCCTCCGTCGGCGTGAGCGCGCCGGACTTTTTCTGCACTCTCTCCAAGCGCGCGCGCTGCCGGTCAGTGACAAACCAGGAGCGCTCTTCCCGCTGAGCGCCCATCTTTTGGGCAAAAGCATCCACGCCCTCTGCTCCGAGGAGCACGTGACGCGTTTTTTCCATCACCAGGCGCGAGACTGTAATGGGGTGCCGAGTCCGGGTCGCGCTGGCCACCGCCCCACACTGTTTTGTGGACCCGTCCATAATGGAGGCATCGAGCTCGACCTGCCCCTCGGCATTCAGGACCGCACCGCGCCCGGCATTGAAGACCGGGTTGTCTTCCATCACCCGGATGGCCGCTTCCACGGCATCGAGGCCGCTTCCCCCGGCTACCAGGATTTTCTGACCCGCCTCGAGGGCCTCCTTCAGGCCTTCGTGCTTGGCGAGGTTGCCCGCGGCATCAGTGGTGGACGGAGAGGAGCCCGCCCCCCCGTGAACAGCAATGGCGTAACGCTTCGCTGGTTCCTGCGCGTGGAGGCTCGCGGTGGTGAGAAGGAGAAGGAAAAGGGTCGCGGCTTTCATTGCCCCGACGATGACAGCGAGGGGGGACCGGAACAAGGTTACGGAGATTCCTTGATCCGAATCCGCCGGTACTCCACCTGGCCACGATCGCCTTCCAGTCCGATCGGCCCGGAAGCAGGCACCTTCATGGCGGCCTCAAGGACCTCCCCGTTGCAGGTGCAGTGGGCGACTGTTCCTCTTACGGTGACCACCAACTCGTTCCAGTCCTGAGGCTTGTAGTTTTTGAGATCCTTCCAAGGACCGGCGAGGACAAAATCCCGGCACTGGAGCTGCGGTTTGCGGATGAAAACCCCGCTGTCGGCAAAGGCGGTGGCCCGGAATTCCAACTTCAGGACAAAGTCATTGGCGAACCGGCGCTTCGTCCACATCTGCTGGAATCGGCGACCGGCCGGAGGGGTCGTGACAACGAGACGCCCGTTCACGACTGCGAAGCGACCATCAATGCTTTCGCTCTTGCCGTCGAAGGAGAGGTCCTCCTTCCAGATCGGACGAGAGGGTGAGGCCTTCCTCTTGGTGTTTCCGGTCTTCTGAAACATCCATCCGCTGAGATCCTTCCCGTTGAAGAGACTCTCGAAGCCCTCTTCCAGTTTGAACTCGTCGGGTTCGGTTTCGAGGTATCCTAGGGTCGCGAAGATCGGTCGGAGGGTGGCAGCCCATTTTGCGTAGGCCGCCTTGTTGGGATGGAGGAGATCGGGAAACTCGGCCTTCTTGGCGTTGCCCTGCTCATCGGCGAAGAGGACCCAGGTCTCCATCACGGTAATCTGGGGATCTCCCTGCACCGCCGCGACACAACGCTCGTTGATCTTCTGGATCTGGTCCGCCGGGCGCTTCTTGCTGGCGGCGCTTGGAAAGACCTTGCAGAGCACGATGGGCATTTGCGGGCTATGGGCCTTCAAGGCAGCCACGATCAGCTTGACGTTTCCGGCGATCACCTCGGGGGCGGCTCCCTCTTCAAGGTCGTTGGTCCCCATCAGGAGAACCACTGCGGTAGGATTGAGCGCAAGCACGTCATCCTGCAGCCGGATCAGCATCCCGCGCGTGGTGTCTCCGCTGATCCCGCGGTTGGCGACCTTCATCCCGGGAAAGCTCCCGCCCATGATGTCGCCCCATCCCTGGGTGATGGAATCGCCCAGAAACACGATCGCCTTCTGATCTTCCTGAAGACGCTTGGCCCAAGCGCTGCGTTTCCTGCTCCAGAGCTCCTTGAACCATTCGTAGCGCCGGAGGGGACCCGCGCCGGGAAGCCCCTCGTCGTTTTCCGGAATCTCAAAGGCGAGAGCCTCTGCCGGTGCTTGCTCGGCCTTGTCTTGTGCCCAAACGGGCGCGCAGCCAATGACGACCCAGAAGGCCAGAAGAAGAGAGGGAACATATTTCATGGTGAGAGTGGTGAAGGATTAACCCGCGATTCCAGTCTGGTATTCCCACCAGGTTGGGTTCAGCTCCGCAAATGGTTCCTTGAGCATTGCCAGCTCTTCACCCGGGCCATGCACTTCGATGCGAATGATTTCCACGAGTCCAAAAAGCTGATCAAGTTCCGGACCGACATTCTCCACGTGTGCAAGTGCACCGGCGGCCCCAAGATAGCCTTCCCGACAGAACAGTTCATCACTCCGCAAGGTGAAATTGTAATAGAGACAGGCATCCTCGTTCTCCACTTTGGCCACAAAGGCGGGAAGGAGGGCTTTGACTTCATCGAGCTTGCCTTCGTGAATCTTGAAGTAGGGATGAATACTGACAACGTTGCTTTGATCGGCCATAGTGCAAGGCTCCTTGATCATTCCCGGGAAGCAAGGGAAAGAAACCATGGCACGCCGAGCCGCGCCCGAATCCCCGACAGAAAAAGGGGCCGCGTCCATTAAAGGACGCGGCCCGCAAAAGGATTGGTTTGCTAGCCGTCGCTTAGACGACCATGTCCTTGAGGTTTTTCAGCGGACGCACTTTCACGACGTTGCGCGCAGGCTTGGCTGCCACATCCATCATCTCACCCGGCTTAAACGGGTTCGGGCGAGTGGCGGCCTTGGTGGCCGGTTTACGCTGAACGACGATCTTGCAAAGTCCCGGGATCGTGAATTGACCCGGTCCGTTCTTGCTCACTCCATTCCTGATCTCACCACTCAGCGCCTCGAGCACAGCGCCAACGTCCTTGCGGGCGAGGCCAGTACCTTCTGCGATGTTGTTGAGGATCTCTGTCTTGGTTGCTGGTTTATTATCGGCCATGAATATAGGTTCTGTTGATTGTGTGTTTGAAAAGCTTTCGCCAAGAAAAAGGCATGAATTTAAGGGGTTTCAGTCAAGCTTTTCGCCGCTTGAACCCCAAAAAATATTTTTATCAATCGAGCCTCGCCGACTGCCCCTGGTCTCTCTAGCCCGCAAACCGCGAGCGCCTCTGCGAATCATTGCGAATAACTTCCGGCCGCCGGAAGCACTTCCCAGAACCAACTCCGCTCCCCACCGTGCGTCATCCCTTCCTCCCCGAATTGCTCCTCCGCTTGGAGCACCCCGCTCGAGCATTCAACCCGAGGCGCCCTGAAAACTCCCCCAGCTTCGGGATCTCACACGTTTTTTCGCCCTCATCCACCTGCAGCAGAGCGCCTCAATCCGGCCCTCCAGCGCTCCCCGCATTTGCCCTCTTCCGTCACGAGGCCTACTCCCCTCATCTGAAATCTCAAACAATCTACCGCTCAACCTCTTCCTACAATCTGGTTGAAAATTCAGTTTGTTTATTTAAAATCATTGCCTCTATCCGCAATACTTTCCCCTGAGAAAAAGACGCCGGCGGCTTGTTTTGCAGAATCCCACCCACCTTCACGACCCTCCTGATTACAGGTTTCTCCCCTCTCGAAGGCGGTGCGATCGTCAATGAGCCCCTCCCCATCACCCGCCAGGCCCGGGTCCAACCCATCATTGGGAAGAAGGAAAATGGCCCTTCCGCGACCTTCATGGGCAACGCGTCGACCGAGGCCTACGTCAAAGATGAGATCGCGCACGTGTGGGCCCAGTCAGGGGTCGCGATTCAATGGGAACTCGCGGTCGAGTTCGTCGACGACTTCACCTACGGCGGTTCACCCGATCATCAAAAAGTAATCTCCAAGGCACTGACGAATTGCAGGTCATGGCGCTGCCTTCCCATCGCAGGAGTGCTGTCGTAGTTACTACGGCCTAGCACCTTGAGACTGATTTTCTCGGTAATCGACTGGTCGATCCCGGCCTCGCAGGTGAACAGAAAGCTCGACCCTTCGGTCGACTCCGCCAGCCACGATACCACTCCAAAGAGCCGTGTCCTGGGACCGATCTTGCGCTCACCCTTCACCGCCGCGTAGGCCCCCAGAAAAGAATTCTGCGAACCACCCTGCAGTTCAACTACTCCTGAAGGACCCGCCTCGATGCTGAGTTTGCTGTGCTCTGACGCGACCAACTTCCGCCCGAGGTAGGGCGCGAGGGCAAAGCGCCACTCGAGATCGGCCAGGGCATCGCGATCTCCATCGATCCGCAACCCGGCAAACCATTGCTTCAGCAAATTACGCTGATAGTGCGCGTCAGTCGCCAGGGTTTCAGTACTCACGAGTCCATCAGTCTCCCCATAGCTTCCAAACACACCTGCCGCCAGTTCGTCATCCTCCCTCTCCAGCTTTGCTTCCAAGCCCACATTGATCGAGCGGGCCTCGCTGTTGCCTTCGGAATAACTCCCACCCAGCAGGGCCGTGAACACCCACTCTCCGTCCGTGGCCACCCTCCCACCGTGGGCACTCGCCAACGATTTTTCCTCGTTGTCACCCGGGAGATTATTGTAGCCAAATCCAGCGGTCACGATCAGGTCGTCGCTTTTCATTCCTTGATCCTCGCCGTAGTGAATCGCCTTCCCGCCCAAGCGCAGGGACCACCGCCCCACCACCTTGGACTCCACCCCCGCCTCGGCCGTCAGGATGAAGTTGTCTAGCTCCCCGGCCTCCAGAACCGCGGTGACCGCTTGGAAGAGCTTGGTATCGGCGGTCATTTGAAAGCTGAACTCCTCATGAAAACGCAGCGAACTATAGCCGCGCTCGCTTCCGTTCCGCTCTTCCCAGATGTACCCGGGACCAGCCTCCACCCGGAGTTGGAGCCGCTCCTCGTCGAGCACCCGCAGGCCGAGCAAGGGCGTCACCCCGAATCGCCAATCAATCCCTGCCAGGGGATCGTAGAGAATCTCATTGGTGAACCCAAGGTAGAACCGTTTGGTGAGATCACGGTTGAGTTGCAGGGACGCGTCCACGCGCTCGTGGGAGTGCAGGCCATCATCTTCCCCGTAGATTAGCGAGGCCTTGCCCAGGGTCTCCCACTCTCCATGGACGCCCATCACTTCCAACCCAGCAGTGGTTCGCAGCGATTCCGAGTTCCCCCTTGCCAAGGTCACTCCGAAATTCCCCGATCCACTCCAGCCCCCTTGTTCCGCGGCCACGAGGGGGATTGCGAGCAGGAGGCTCATCATGGAGAGGGGTAGCGCGGACATGGGTGCGTGCTTAGAACTCCAGCCTGCAGTCGTCAAGGAAGGGAGGCTGCTTTGCGATTGTCTCCCCGCTCGTGAAGGGAGAGATTGCCTCCATGCACGTCGAACGCACGAAATACATCATCTGGGCCGCGGACATGAACCGGGCGCTCGCATTTTACCGCGACGTCCTCGGCGCGACGGTGACCAAAGAGTCCGAAGTCATCAGCGAGGTCGAACTGGCGGGAGCAGTGATCGGAATTCACGGCGGCGGAGAAGGCAAGAAGACCTGGACGGGGCTCAGCTTCCAAGTCGCCGATGTGGTGGCCGGGGCGAAGGAAATCGTGGCCGCAGGCGGTGAGCTCTCTCGTGAGCCGACCTCCGATGCCCCAGACGACCCACCCCATCTCGCGATGTGCGGCGATCCCGAGGGCAACCAAATCATGCTCTCCCGCAAACTGAGCTGAACTGCCCCAAGTTCCTCACCTCAGGGCACTTGCGCCAACCGGAATGCCTCCCGCTCCTTTGGCATCGAAATCGGTGGGGATTCCCGGTTTACGCAATGATTTACTTGTGATTCCGCGACAAATTTTCAATTCGGGAATCATGTTGGTAGAAATTGATCATCCATGATCGTATTGGCCTCGCAGTGACACGCCATTTACTCATTCTCGCCTTCGCCCTTGCCGGAGCGCCCGCCCTCTGGGCGGAAGAAAAAAAACCTGCCCAGGAGAGCACGCTCAAGGCCGGCCATTCGCACCAGGGGGAAGCCTTCAATGAAGGGCCTCGCCAAGCGGCGGTGCGAATCGCAGGGACCGGAAAGGTATCCATTCCCATCCAGACCGGATGGGACCAGGGCCAGGAATTCTTCAACCAGGGAGTCGGGCAACTGCATGGCTTTTGGTACTACGAGGCTGAACGCACCTTCCGTGAAATCGCAGCCCACGATCCCAAATGCGCCATGGCCTATTGGGGCATGGCCTTGGCGAATTGGGAAAACGAGAAGCGTGCCAAAGTGTTCATCAAGAAGGCCGTTGAGCTGAAGGACCGTGCTTCCGAGCACAACCGCCTCTTCATCGAGGCGCAGGCCAACTACCTCGATGGTGATCCCAAGGATTCCAAGAAGCGGAAGCAGGAGCTCATCAATCAACTGGAAAACATCATCCAGGAATATCCCGATGACATCGAGGCCCGCACCTTTCTCTGTCTACGTCTCTGGCAGTTTTCGCGCGGCGGATTGCCCATCCACAGCTACCAGTCGGTCGATGCCATGCTCCAGCAGATCTTGGCCGCGAACCCGATGCATCCCGCCCATCACTTCCGCATCCACCTCTGGGATGGCAAGAAGGCCAGGATCGCTCTCGATTCCGCGGCCAAGCTTGGGCACACCGCTCCCGGAATTGCGCACATGTGGCACATGCCCGGCCACATCTACTCGAAGCTCAAACGCTGGGACGATTCGGCCTTCGCACAGGAAGCCTCCGCGCGCACCGATCACAAATACATGATCTCACGCCGGGTCTTGCCGGACCAGATTCACAACTACGCCCACAACAACGAGTGGCTCGCTCGCAACTGGATGAATCTCGGTCGGGGCCATGACGCTCTGGAAATGGCCAAGAGCCTCATCGCCAATCCACGCCACCCCAAACTCAACACCCCCCAACGAGGTGGACGGAGTGCCAAGTACGGGCGCGCCCGCATCCTCGAGGCGCTTCGACGCTTCGAGCTTTGGGAGGAAACCTTGCGCCTTGCGAGCACCCCGTTCCTGGAGCCCACCAGCAAGAAGGAGGAACAACTGAAACGCCTGCGCCTCCTCGGCTCTGCCCACTTCGGAAAGAAATCCGTGAACGGGGTCCAGTCAATCGATCAGGAAATCGCCGGAATGATGGATCTCGCCACCAAGGAGAAGGAAAAGGTCGAGAACGAAGCCCGAAAAAAGGCCGTGAAGGAAAAGAAAAACGAGAAGGACACCGAAAAGGCCGTCAAGGGAGCCGGGAAAAGTCCCGGCGAGTGGGTGAACAATCTCCAGAAAGCGCGCAACGCCATGTCGTGCTTCCTCGCCCTCCTCGAAGACAACAAGGAAGAAGCCAAGGTGCACATCGGTGCGGTGCAGGGCGATAATTACTACCTGTCCCGCCTCCACCTGCAACTGGGTGATCACGAAAAGGCCCTCACGATGAGCAAGGAGGCGGTCGACAACGCAGAGAAACAAGTCCTGCCCCTCCTCGCCCGCATCGAGATCCTGCACGCCCTCGACAAGAAGGAGGAAACCATCGAAGCCTTCGAACTGCTCAAGCCAATCTCTGCCTACCTCGACCTGCAGGCCCCGCCGGTCGCCCGCGTCTTTGAGATCGCGAGGTCTCTCGACCTCGGCGACTGGCAAGCCAAGCCCGTGACCCGCGATGACGTGGGCAAGCGCCCCCAGCTCGACAGCCTCGGCCCCGTGGCCTGGACCCCGCCTGCGGGACACGACTTTGCCCTCCCCAACGAGAGCGGAGACACCGTTGCCTTCGAAGACTACAGTGGACGCCCTCTCGTTCTCATCTTCTACCTCGGCTACGGCTGCCTGCACTGCGCCGAGCAACTCGACAAGTTCGCCCAGAACGCGAGCCTCTTTGAGAAGTCCGGCTTCGAGGTGCTCGCGATCAGCACGGACAGTGTGGAGGACCTGAAGAAGTCAAAGGAGAAATACGCCGAGGATGGCGCCACCTTCCCCTTCCCTCTGGTGTCTGACCCTTCTCTCCACGTCTTCCGCGAGTGGAACGCTTACGACGACTTCGAGAGGGATCCTCTGCACGGAACCTTCATTATCGGTCCCGGCGGTCATGTCCTCTGGCAAGACATCAGTGCCGATCCGTTCATGGATCCCGAGTTCATCGTGAAGGAAGGAAAGCGCATGCTGCAGTTGCACGGGACCGGGACCTCGCTCTGAGCTCCGCGATCCCTTTCTTCAGTCCCATGGGCCGGGACGAGTCTACGCAAGCTACTCCTCCGCAAACTTGGTGGGCAGGACCGTGATGGGAGTGCTCACCTTGAAGTCGGCATCGACCGTGCGCAGGGCGGGAAAGGTCACCGTCACGTAGGATGCACTCCAGCCGCTCTTGGGAACCTTCGGACTCACAAGAACGCGTTCCTCTCCCTCCAAGGTGGTGGAGGTCCACGTCGACTGCCGGAAATCACGGGTCGGAGAGTGGGCAGTCCAGAGGACAGCCTTGCCCTTCCCCTTCCAACTCACCTTGAGTTTCCCCTCGATCTCCTCGGTCCCCAGTTCAGGAAAGGCTTTGCCGTTGAGAGAACAAAGGAGAAAGGTGTTCAGGGTGGGCAAGATGCCCAGCCCCAACCCGTGACCGGCATTGGGAAGATAGTAGAGCGACTTCTGTCCCTTCAATTTCGGAAAGTAGAGCTGCGCGGCGTCTGCGGTCCAATAGGGATCATTGGTTCCAAGAAGGAGGAGTTTGGGCTGGAGGAGCTTGTCGAGATACGCGTAGGGATCGATCACTTTGCGAAGCAACTCACCCCGCGGCGTTTCCAGGCGCTCCATGATATTGCGGCTCGTGTAAGGCGTGATCTTCTCGCTGAGTTTCCCATACGACTTTTTCTGGTGACGCATCTGGTCCTTCATGTTGAGGACATCGATCACGGAGGGCGCGAGGGCGCAGACCCGTTTGTCGATCGCCGCCGTCAACCAGGTCGTCCATCCTCGCTTGGAGGCCCCGCCCACCACGAAATTATCCAGACCACAAGCAACGCCCGCCGTGGTCTTGATCTGCCCCTCTTTCGCCAACGCTTGCAGCGCATCCATCGCAGCGGTCGCGCTCTTCACCATCGGTAGAAGCAGCGGCCAATCATCATCACCTCCCTTGAGATATTGGTCGAAGGTGTGCGCGATGAGATCGTCTTCGTAGAGATTGTCGTAGAGCGGTTGGCTCGGAACCTGGAGAAGCAATGCCACCGGAGCGCGCAGGCTCAGAGCGGTCGCCGCAATCATCCTGCCCGCCTGTGATTTGGCATTCGGCAGACCGTCACGGTTCGAACCGCCCTCGATCAGAAGCACGCCCCGCTTGTGCGAGTCGACCACCGAGGGCACAAAGACCGTGAGCCAGTGTTTCCACTCAGTGCCCCGCCACTCCTGCGAAGTAAGCCGCACCGAGAGGGCGCGCACCCCGAATTCGGTGGTGACTTTCTTGACCTCGTAGCCGAAGGCCTTGTCCTCCTTCTCAACGTAGTCTTCCAGCAATCCCGCGCGAGCAGGTACAGGTGTGAGCGCGGCCGAAAAGAGGGCCAGCGCGAAGATGAGCCTTCGGAACATAGCACCAGACGCTAAGCTTGGATTCGCACCTTGCCTAGGAAGAAAGCGGCGGTCCTACCGCACGGGTCCCCAGATTTTCTCCAGGGCATCGTGGAGAGTCGGGTCGTGCTGCTTGAGCTCCGCGCGCACGAAGGGATAGAAATCATTGTGATAAAAGTAGGCCTCCGTGCCTTCCGCAAAGTACTCCTTGTGGTTGGTGGCCCCGTAGTGCTTCACGGTCCGGCCGGTGTAGAGGAGAACCTTTTCGTAGGACCTGTCCTTCATCGCCTTCCGATAGGAGTCAACCACCGGCTTGTACTCGAAGCCGAGCACCTGGTCGTGATAGGCATGGGACAGCTCGTGCAGCACCACCGCCGGGTGTTTGATGAGTTGTCCTCGTGAGATCAGGGCGGCCGCGCGGGGAATGTGCACCTTCTTGACCAGGCGAGGGTCGTGCCCGTGATCACGCAGCCAACGCTCTCCCGGATGGTACTGCATCGCTCCCAGCGAGGGATGCTGATGCTCGATCCAGATTTCGCACTTCTTCAATTTGGCAAGGGGCTCTCCCTGCACGAGGAGGGAGACGCGATTGAGATGATCCGCCAACATGCGCAAGGCCTTGCTTCCGGTCTCCGCGTGCTCTCCTTCGAGAAGAGCTGGATCAACATGGACCGTCCAGCCCTCGATGTTCTTGATCACGGGATCAAAGCGCACTCCTTTCTCGGCCACCCTCGCTTTGGGTTTGCGAGCGGTCCGCTTGCGATCCTCTTGGGCAAAAATCATTGCCGCGAGACCGGCAAGAAGAACGAGGGGAAGGGTGAGCGCTTTCATGATGATTGGTGTTTCACAATAAGCGACCAAGTAGCGAGATCTTTCGCGCACCTCACATTCCTGCCATCAAAAACGGGCCTTACCCGCACTCAGATTGCCAAACCGATCACGGACGAGCAGTAATTCCTGGCGCGTGGTGTGCCGTTTGGCGGCGCGACCGTGCTCAATCACCACCGTGACGGTCAGAGGATCCATCGTGATCCGTATGAGCCGGAAGACCGGCTCGCGGCGCATCCGGAAAAAGCAGTGGAGTGGAACGTCGCGGTGGCTGGCATTCCAGAGCAATTCGGCGGGTTGGAAACCCTCCAGGTCCGCCAAGGCACTGAGCACCTGGCGAATCAGGCGTGCGCCATGCCGTCGTTCAAGCAGGGCGGCGGCAAACTTGCTCCGCTTCAAGTCGAGATAGGCCATGACCGGATTCGCTCGCGCTTCCACGATCTCCGTCAGTAAGCGTTGCTGGTGAATCCGCATCGCCGCCTGCAACTGCTCACGCGTGATCCGCCCACTCTCAAAGAGAGCGCAGAGCCGATGGGGAGGCGGGAGGAGCGATCGCGACACGATCCCCATCATCGATGCCTCGCTGTTCTTGGCAAGCCAAGGACTGAGTCGAATCCCCCCTCTCCTCCCCGGGGTGAGTTAGAACCCGATCGCGCACGAGCAGCTTTAGTGTCCGCCGGAAACCTTGGCGTAGTACTGTTGCTCGACGAGATCGCCTGCCTTTTCGAGAACCTTGCTGCAGGCGGGATCGATCTGGGTGAGGTGGAGACGCTTGCCAAGGGCCCGATATTTCTCGCTCACACTGTGAATCGCTTCGATGGCGGAGTGATCACAAATTTTGGAGCGATGGAAACTGACGTAGACGTCATCCGGATCGTCGGCAGGCTTGAACAAGTCCTTGAACTGCTGAATGGAACCAAAGAAGAGGGTCCCCCGCAGATTGTAATAGCGCTCGCCGTCACTCTCTTCGAACAGGTCGAGCATGATGTCTTTCGAGCGTTCCCATGCGTAGCTCACCGTCGACATGACGATTCCGATCCCGACCGCGAGCGCGAGGTTGTGGAAGAAGACCGTGACGGCAGAGACTGCGAAAATCACCCACAGGTCAGCGCGGGGGACCTTGCCGATGAGCCGGAAACTGGACCATTCGAAGGTGGCGATCACCACCATAAACATGACGCCAATGAGGCAGGCCATGGGGATCATCTCGATCAGATTCGGAGCAACCATGATGAAGCCGAGCAAGAGAACCGCCGCGGATATTCCCGAGAGCCGTCCCCGGCCCCCCGAATTGATGTTGATCATGCTCTGCCCAATCATCGCACAACCGCCCATCCCTCCGAAAAACCCTGTGACGATGTTGGCCGCACCCTGGCCCAGGCACTCGCGGGTGGTAGAACCACGGGTCTCGGTGAGTTCGTCGATCAGGGAGAGGGTCATCAGTGATTCGACCAGGCCAATGCTGGCCAGAGCGAAGGCCAAAAAGATGATCGCACTGATCGCCTTGGAGTTTCCGAAATCAATGGCGGGAATGACGAAGGAAGGAAAGGAGGCTTTCAGGCCGGTGGGCAAGGCCTCGATGCGCGCCTGTTCGGCCACCGTCAGCGGTCGCGCCGCAATCTCCTCCGCGCGAGACTTGACGTCCTTCACAAGCAATCCTGGCTCCACCTCCTTGAACTCGGCAGCCTTGATCTGCTTCTCCAACTGAAGGGCGCGTTGGGTGTCGACAACGTCGGCCACCGTCTTGGTATCCAGCGGCGTAAACTGCACGAGGCAGGTTCCCATCACGATCGCAACGAGAGGGGCTGGAATAGCGCGCGTGAGTTTGGGCAAGAGCTGCGAGATGAGCATCGTCAGGATGATGAGGGCACCCATGACCAACAACTCTCTCGAACCCAGGCTCTGCCAATCACCATGGGTAACAAATCCCTGCGCCTCGTCGTAGACGATTCGTTCCCCGGTCTTGAACTGGCCAAACTGGGCGAGCCCAATGACGATGGCCAACCCGTTCACAAAGCCGAGCATGACCGGATGGGGCAGAATGCGGATGAAGCGCCCGAGCTTGCAGGCACCCGCGAGCACCTGAAAGGTTCCTGCCAGCACAACCGCAGCGAGGAGATATTGCAAACCGAACAGGACCACGACCGAAGTCATCACCACCGCCATGGCCCCGGTGGCCCCTGAAATCATCCCCGGGCGGCCGCCAAAGGCAGCCGTGATCAGGCCAACGAAAAAGGCGGCGTAGAGTCCCACCAGTGGGTCGACCCCGGCGACGAACGCGAAGGCCACCGCCTCTGGAACGAGGGCCAGCGCGACCGTGAGACCCGACAGCAAATCATCCTTCCAGCGAATGCCTTGGCCGTATTTTCGGTAGATCAGTTTGAACATGACACGGCTCACCCGGTGGACGGGGCCGGGGTGCTAGGGAGAA
>Ga0302120_10001024_pt1 | contig 13012 bp, 12 predicted proteins | sample AG5_Bottom_MG_FD_203118 | JGI IMG/M metagenome (GOLD analysis project Ga0302120, IMG submission 203118) | Marine microbial communities from Western Arctic Ocean, Canada - AG5_Bottom | ecosystem: Environmental > Aquatic > Marine > Oceanic | place: Canada: Western Arctic Ocean | collected 2017-10-01 | reverse complement strand
GCAGGCATGTGCCCTGGAATATGCAAAGAAAGGTTCCATCGTAATTCTCGCTGCAAGAAATGAGGCTAAGTTGGGAGAATTGTCGATAGCCATCACGGAACTTGGTGCTCGCTCACTGATTGTTCCTTTTGATGTAACAATAGCTGAGGACAGAAAGAGGTTGATCGATGTTGCGATTGAACAATTTGGTCGGATTGATGTGCTGCTGAATAATGCGGGTATCAGCCAGCGCGCTCTTGCTAAGGATACGATCCTTGACGTGGAGAGGCAGCTGATGGAGGTCAACTACTTCGGTGTGATAGCACTTACAAGATTAGCGCTAAAACATATGATCGCGGCCAAATCAGGGCATATTGGTATTATCAGCAGTATAGTGGGCAAATTTGGATTCCCCTTGAGAACCGGCTACTCAGCCTCCAAACATGCACTTCATGGTTACTTTGAATCATTGCGGGCGGAATTGTATCATGATAATATTAAGATAGCTATTATTTGCCCGGGTAGAGTAAAAACCAATATCTCTATCAATGCCTTGACAAGTGATGGCTCAAGTCATAGTAAGATGGATGACGGTACAGAAGCAGGTATAAGTGCTGAATATTGTGCTCGCCAAATTATAAGGGCAATCGACAAAGGAAAAAGAGAAACTTATATAGGTGGGAAGGAAATATTGCTGATTTATATCAGAAGGTTTCTCCCTAGCATATTTCACAAAATGATATTAAATATTAAGCCGACCTAAAAAACTATGGCGAAGATAATCAGCGGAATTCAGCAGATAGGAATTGGTATTCCAGACATGCATGAGGCATGGAAGTGGTATCGCGACGCATTTGGCATGGACATCCGAATGTTTGAAGAAAGTGCGGAAGCACCAGATATGGTAAACTATACGGGTGGGGAAGTTCAGTCACGAACAGCTGCTTTGGCTGTTAACATGAAAGGCGGTGGAGGATTTGAAATCTGGCAATATACAAGCCGGCAACCTGTATCTCCACAAGATCCGGTGGTAATGGGAGACTACGGAATTTTTGCAGGCAAAATTAAGGCACCCGACGTCTCGGCTGCGTATAGTTATCATAAGGAAAAGGGCAATACAATATTAGGAGAGCTTGGCAAGGCACCAGATGGAAGCGAGACATTCTTTGTTATTGACCCCTATGAAAATATTTTTCAGGTTGTTCAGAGTGATGACTGGTTCTCAACTACCAAGAGCGTAACAGGAGGTGTTGAAGGATCAGTAATAGGAGTTTCAGATATTGATAAAGCATGCACACTGTATAGCGACATACTGGGTTATGATAAAGTAGTATATGACAAAGAAGGTGTATTTACCGACTTTATCGACCTCCCTGGAGGGGATCAGCCATTCAGGCGGGTGTTGTTAAGGCGAGAACAACCAACGACAGGCAGTTTCAGTGAGTTCCTCGGCTCAGGTAGTATTGAATTGGTACAGGTGCAAGGGGGGCAACCAAAAAAGATATTCGCGAACCGATATTGGGGAGACAGGGGGTTCATACACCTCTGCTTTGACATCAAAGACATGAATGCCATGAAGGAAGAATGTGAAAGCAAAGGATACCCCTTCACTGTTGATAGTGGGTCAGTATTTGATATGGGTGAAGCGAGCGGCCGGTTCAGCTATATTGAGGACCCCGATGGAACATTGATTGAATTCGTTGAGACCAACAAGATACCGGTTATCAAAAAAATTGGGTGGTATCTGACACTAAACAAGAAGACCCCAGAAAAAGCCCTACCACGCTGGATCTTAAAGATGTTGGCCTTTAATCGGGTCAAAGATTAATACTCACCAAAGTTTCTGTGGCTGATTGGCCAGTTTAGGAGGCCAGACTTAAGTTTGGATTATAGTCTGGAACTACCGCTTCTGCCTTGCTCAAGTGCTTTAACATCCCGATGTGAGCAGCGAAAGCCTCTCCAAACGTCCTATATTCCTTGTACTCCAACCCATATTCTTCACATGTTTTAATCACTATGGGTGTGAGTTTCGGATAATGGACATGGCATACATCCGGAAAGATATGATGTACCACGTGTATATTGATACTCCCCATCAACCAACTTCCAATTCTATTTCTACGCGAGAAATCTGCTGTGGTATCAACAACGTGTATAGCATAATTGTTTTCAATATTGCCATCATCATCAGGCATTGGGTAGGTAGTCCCATTATAAATATGCGTACACTGGAATATTAATGCGAATGTAAGTCCGGATAACACGTGGATAGAGAACCACCCCAGTATTACAATCCACCACGACACACTTAAGAATATCAGAGGCAACACAAGTGTTAGTCCATGATACACCAATTTGGAAATAAGAAGAACTGCGTACTCCTTAACCGGGTGTTTGACATTTTTGGCATTGCCAATATGGCTTTCGCCAAAAAACCACTTGAAATCCTTGAATGTCACCCAATGGAACTGCGCCAAAGCATAGAGGAATGGAACATAAAAGTGTTGAAATTTATGTAACGGCTTCCATGGTTCATGGGGAGTAAAGCGGAATAACCCATGGGTTTCCAGCGTAACATCAATCTCGTGAATGTTCACCCACTTATGATGCTCTCCATGCATTTGCCTCAATAAATATGAATTACCCCCGACAAAATCCATTGACCTCGCCAGCAATTGATTGACCCAGGGTTTTGGGGATATTGCATCGTGTATCGCGTCATGAGCAATCGCAAAAGCAATGAATATATTTGCAAATCCCAGAAGCGACCAAGCACCAAATAGCAACCACAAGTTACTGCTCAGCACATCACTAATAATTACACCATATACCAGGAACCAAAAGGCGAAGGCCAGCACCATTTTGACATACATTTCAGTATTGGCATGCTTGGAAATATTATTTTCCTCAAAGTAGCCGTATATATTCTTCCTCAAAGCCTTTACAAATTCCTCCTTGGGTGGTGTCGTTTTGAATCGAACTTGCTTGTCCCCTATTGTCTTATTCAACATAACCTTTAATTAAGAGATGGAATGAAGTGCAAAAATAGCAATTATTTGGCAGTTCGTTTCTGGTAGGCCTCTTTCAGACCAACAAGTTTATCAACAATAGATGCCCTTTTCCGGAGCAGTTCATTGAACCTGGACTCATGCCTTGTCCTAAAGAGAATATGAGAAATTGTTGATCTTAGAATTCGAAAGTCCTCAATATAGTATGCCGAATAATTGCCTGATAGATACAGAGTTATTATATAGATTGGAGTCAGCGCCAATGACCCAGTTGCTAACCAGAAACCAACAGTCATTAGTGGATAAAAGAACAAGAAGGTGCATATGCCTGCCATGATGGTTACAGAACTATAGAAGTCGATCTTCTTAACTACCTTATCAGCTACAGTTTTAGCAATTTTAGCAGGGATATAGTTATTGATCAATCCATAAAGGTGCAATGGGAAACCCAAAACTGTCCATAGAATTTTCAACAGTAGTTTTAATATTCCGGGCATTGATTGGAGAATACCGTCATCCAGTTCGAGGGAGTTTAACTCGTTGAAATATGCTTCTGACTCCTTTTGTGCAGAGGTGATATCTTCAGGATTGGCATCGAAGAGATAGTTGATCCCCCTGGCAATTTCCCTGGACACAATATAGCGATGTGTCAGGTTATCCTTTGACAAGCCGTGTTGATCTATCAAAGTCCGAATATAGAGAGTCTCTATCTGATTATAGAAGGCATCGTATTCAGGTTTGGCAATATGTACAGCATGATCCGTTAATTTAGGTCGCAAGAACTTGGTTAGTTCATTTATTCCTCTGACCTTATTCTCCTTATACAGCTCAATAAACTCCTGTATGCTATAGGCTCTTGAGCAATTGAGGAACAGGTCTGTCTTAAATCTCCAGGCTTTCTGGTAATGCATACCTATGAATATAATCCTGGTATTCAACGAATAGTTATTCAACTCTTCAGCTCCAAATACAATCCTCGCTGCTCCCTTCTTCATAGCTTTAATCCGTCTTTCAGGAATACAAATCCCCTCAGGAAACACAGAGATTGCTCCTCCATTTGCAAGTACTCCGTAACATCGTTGAAATGTGGCTGCATTCCTGTGCAGATTCTCTTTTCCCTCAATTGCCCGGAAAATTGGGATCATGCCCACTTCTCTGAACAGCCATCGTAGAACAGGGCCTGATGTGAAGAAGATATTACCCCTGGGGAGACTCTTCATCTTTCTGGGTACATAAGCTCCTAATATAAGCGCATCTAAAAAAGCGTTTGTGTGATTTGAGCAAATTATAAGGGAACCTGTTTGGGGCAAATGATGCAATCCCCTGATCTTTACGTTTCCATAAAACGTCAAGAGAGCTGCCTTGGTAAGGTGTTTAATAAAGTGGTAGACCATTTTGCCTCGCAAAATTAGAGGAAATTTTGTCATATCCTCCAATTGTGTACATTTGAAATAAGGCCAATTCACACACTGAAATGAAGATATTTCTCATAGGATTTATGGGCTCCGGCAAAACCTCTGTTGGAAAAAAACTGGCCAAATCTCTGGACAGTGATTTTATTGATTTAGACCGACTGGTGGAAATACAGACCGGAAGGTCTATCAATGACATTTTCTCAGAGGAAGGTGAAGAAGCTTTCAGAATACTAGAACACAATGCACTACAAAACCTTGATACAGAAAAAGACATGATTATTGCCACCGGAGGAGGCACCCCCTGTCATTACAACAATATGGAGTTTATGAAGGCCACTGGCACCACGATCTATCTCCGATTGCAGCAAGAGGCACTGCTAAAAAGATTACTGAATGTCAATAAAAAAAGGCCCCTAATAAAAGATCTCTCTGATACTGAGTTGCATCATTTTATAGAAAAAACAATGCTGGAGCGATCCCCTCACTATGAACAGGCACAGTATATAGTTGAGTCGCTGCATATAACAAATGCAGCTGCCGAAATACAGGAATTAATACAGGCAACTTAATCTATTGTAGATAAACGGTAGCCTTTCCTTTTCCCAACTCTACGGTTACATGCTCCCTAAGCGATGTTGACAGAGATATTCCGACGTAATCAGCCCTAACAGGATACGTATTATGGCGGCGGTCAACCATGACCATCGTCCTCAACTTTCTGGTAGGAAATGCCAGGAAGTGCTTCACGCCGTGAATTAGTGTTTTACCTGAGTTAACGACATCATCAACAACCAGGACTACCTTGCCTTTTAGCTCTTCCTGGGGGATGCTAAAACTGACGGGCTGATCCAATGGGTTGTCCTTGTCGATCTTTAGTTCACCCAGAGATACCTGCAATGGCGAGATGCTTCTTAAAATTCTGGAAATCCACTTGGCAAGAATGTAACCACGGCCATTGATACCAGCAATTACAATTTCCTGCTCCTCGTTGTTGTTCTCGTAAATCTGATAAGCAAGTCTTATAACTTTCTGTTCGACCTGCTCAGGAGTTAATACTGTTGTCTTCATTATTTTTCGCTCTTTCTTGTCAAGAACAAATTTAAGGAAAACTACATGATCCAATCCAAATAACCCAGAATTGTTAATTCCAAGTACAGATTATGCATTAGATTGGTGGATCAAGCTCTGAAACGGTTATCTTTCGAGGTCAGACCAGTCAAAGATCACAACACCCTTTCTATCACAACTAATCGGGAAAAAGTTATAGTAAATTATGTGGGTTAATCCGTAATTTTGTCTTCCACATTTTGTATGATCAGCTAATGAACATCGCACAGAATCTTGATCAAATCAGGGAACTTCTTCCAGAGAGTGTTGAACTTATTGCCGTTTCCAAAACAAAACCTGTTAGTGATATTTTGCATGCTTATAATGCCGGACACCGTGTTTTTGGTGAGAATCGCACTCAGGAAATGGCTGAAAAGCACAGTCAATTGCCTAAAGACATTGCCTGGCATGCAATAGGACATCTCCAAAGAAACAAGGTCAAGTATATATCGGGGTTTGTATCTCTGATTCATTCAGTAGATAGCATACGGCTATTGAATACAATTGACATCGAAGGCAGTAAGCACGACCGCGTTATTGATTGCCTATTACAGGTTCATCTTGCTGATGAGGAATCAAAATCAGGATTCACCGAAGGAGAGATTCACGAAATACTTCGAGGGTCAGCGTTATCTAACCTCAAGCATGTGAATGTTAAAGGACTGATGGGTATGGCAACCTTTACAGATGACAAAGTAAAGATAAGAGGTGAGTTCCAGATACTTAAAGATACCTTTGACAAATATGAGAACTTACAAATTCTATCTATGGGCATGTCAGGAGACTACCAGATTGCCATTGAAGAAGGAAGCAATATGGTTAGGGTTGGTAGTTTGATATTTGGTGAAAGAAACTAATTTTGACCTTATGAGCATTCTTCAGTTCACCAACGCTTCAATTTACCAAAGAGAGCACCTTGTATTGTCTGAGGTGAGTCTTACCGTAAATAAAGGAGAGTTCGTCTACCTTATTGGCAAAACTGGCACGGGGAAATCTAGTTTGTTGAAAACATTATACTGCGACCTCCCTCTTAATGAAGGTGATGGCTCAATAGTTGAGTACGATCTTCGGAAGATTAAGACCCGAGAGATTCCTTATTTACGTAGAAAGTTGGGCATTGTTTTCCAGGACTTTCAGCTGCTAACTGATCGCAATGTATCCCAGAATCTGATCTTTGCCATGAAAGCCACGGGCTGGAAGGACAAGAAAGAGATAGCCGCTAGAGTTGATGAGGTACTGCAGAAGGTAGGATTGACTGATATTGGAAATACCATGCCCTACCAAATATCTGGAGGCGAACAGCAACGTGTTGCTATAGCACGCGCACTGGTCAATAATCCACAGGTGATTCTTGCCGATGAGCCCACCGGCAACCTCGACCCGGAAATTTCTGAGGATATAGTTCGACTATTGAAGAAAATTTCTTTGGGTGGAACGACTGTAATCATGGCCACTCACGACTCCAATATCCTGAGCAAGCTGCCTTCGAGAACAATTGTGTGTGAAGATGGAAGGGTATTAGCCAAGGCAGAAGGAGTACCTGTTACGCAACCTCCCACTCGTATGGACAAGGGCACCTCTAGTCCCTCAGATCAATCACCTCCACATCAGGATGCTTCGCTGAGTTAAAGACAAAGTCCGAAGGAGTTGTAGCTGGATTGGGTGTCAACTTTGTAATTCTATAGGTAAAATCATCTCCTTCCTTGCCAATTATTACAATCGAATGAATCTGTTTTTCGACCTTGTTCACATATAGGTTAATGGTATGATAGCTCTTAGCATCTGCATCTTCGGGAAATAGCTTAATAAGTTGCAACGTTACCCCACTTTTTACCTCTTCTTTTACATATTGATATTTGAATCCTTTCTCATAAATCGTGAATATATTGGTTGGGTTTAGTTCTCCCTCTTCATATTCAGGTGTAACGATCTGCACCTCTTCACTTTCAACCATGTGGTTCCACTGAGTTCTGCCATCACAGTACAACTCGGTTCCGATCATTCCAAGTCGATATTGATTTCCTTTCAACAACAAGGTCCCTTCTTGCGATTCATGAATATCGTCTTGCTTATTGTCCATAAGCAGCTCAAAGTTGATTCTCACCGAACTGTATGTCTTATTCTTTGCACTCACCGCATCTAAAATCTTCTTAGCCGTTGGGTCTTGGCCTGATTGATTTTGGGCCCGCAAGCCAAAACAACAAAAGACAAACAGTATGGATAGTAAGCACCTTATCGTATTTTTCATTCTTCTTCTAGTTTAGGTTATTTGTTATCACTCTGATCTCCATTTGACAAAAACTGTTCCAAGCTATACTCGTCAGGAATTAGAACCTGGCGCGCTTTGCTACCATCAAAGGGGCCTACAATTCCAGCCGACTCCAGTTGATCAATCATTCTTCCCGCCCTGTTATATCCAATCTTCAGGCGGCGCTGTAGCAGGGAGGCTGAACCCTGCTGGTGTGTCACTACAATTTTGGCCGCCTCTTCAAACAATACATCTCTATCTCCTTCATCTCCGGCATCACCACCTCCTGTGCTATCATCAATATATTCGGGCAAGGCAAAAGCCTTGCCATATCCTTGCTGTGCCCCGATAAAATTAGCTATTGACTCAACCTCTGGAGTGTCCACAAATGCACACTGCAGTCTAATAAGATCACTTCCATTGGAGAACAACATATCTCCCCTTCCCACTAATTGCTCAGCACCTGGCCGATCTAATATTGTTGTTGAGTCAATTTTCGATGTTACCCTAAACGCAATTCGAACTGGGAAATTGGCCTTTATGGTGCCTGTTATGATATTCACACTAGGCCTTTGTGTTGCAATAATGAGATGAATGCCAATCGCCCTCGCTTTCTGTGCCAGGCGGGCAAGTGGCATTTCTATCTCTTTCCCCGCCGTCATAATCAAATCAGCAAACTCATCGATAACCACAACCAGGTAAGGTAAGTATCTGTGCCCGTTCTTTGGATTCAACTTCCTTTCAACAAATTTGGCATTGTACCTAGATAACTCCCTCACCTGCGCATCCTGCAACAGTTTATACCTGTCCTCCATTTCAATACACAAAGAGTTTAAGGTATGTATGACCTTTTTTGTGTCAGATATAATTGCATCTTCCCCATCAGGCAGCTTGGCCAGGTAATGCTTTTCTATTTGCTTATAAAGTGTAAGCTCCACAATCTTCGGATCTACCAATATGAACTTTACCTGTGAAGGGTGTTTCTTATACAAGAGGGACACCAGAATGGTATTCAACCCTACTGATTTACCCTGGCCTGTAGCACCGGCTAGAAGCAGGTGAGGCATTTTGGTAAGGTCGGCTATTAATATTTCATTGGTGATGGTTTTACCCAGTCCAATAGGCAGCTCAGCTTCTGAGCTCTGAAATTTCTCTGAGGCCAGTATCGATTTTATAGAAACTATTTTAGGTTTGATGTTGGGTACTTCTATGCCAACAGTTCCCTTGCCTGGTATGGGCGCGATAATTCTGATCCCCAGAGCACTTAAACTCAAAGCAATATCATCATCTAGGTTCCTGATTTTGGAAATTTTAACACCCGCTGCAGGAACAATCTCATAAAGTGTAACCGAAGGCCCAACCGTTGCTTTTATCTTCTTAATTTCGATATTAAAATTGCGCAAAGTATCGACGATCCGGTTCTTGTTTTGTTCCAATTCGCTCTTGTCTATTTCGATCTCTGCACCTCCGTGGTCCAAAAGCAAATCGACTGAGGGAAACTCGAAGGACGACAAATCTAGTGTTGGATCATAAGCGGCTATCTCTTCTTCCGGATTAATCTGATCAGACGGAATAACTTCTTCTTCTTCAACCTCCTCAATTTCCAGCTCTAATTCACCTTCCAGGCCGTTTTCCCCTTTCTCTTTCGAACCCGAATCCTCCACTCCCTTTATTTCCAATTCTAACGACCCAACTTCTTCATCACCACCCTGTTTTTCCGGTACTTCAGTAGCCCCCTCATCGCCCTTTCCATCTTTTAAGTCTATCTGCTGGTTAGCCTCTGTATCCACTACTAGCTCTATCCCACTTCCTGTAGTGACCGAACTACTTACTGAGCCTTCCTCCTCTTCATTGTCACCTTTTTCTGCACCATCTTTCTTAAACCAATCGAAGGAGAAATTAAAGGCAATGATCAAATATGAAAAGAACACAAATGCAAGAAATATTCCGGCCCCAATATTCCCCAGTACGCCTCTCAGCCATTGGTCACTCAATATGCCGAATGCGCCACCCATTAGGTGATTGAATGGATCACCATACTGAATTGAATTGTATGTATAACCCAGAGCTATCGATAACCAAATAATTGCAAAGAATGAGTGCTTGAAAATTCGCTTTACCGGAAGAAGGGATACTCCGAAGACCAGTCGAACACCAATAAGAAAACTATTTAGAACAAATAAGTAAGATGTAATTCCAAACCATTTATAAATGAATAAATGTGAAACTACAGCACCGAGACGACCCAACCAATTTTGGACGTGAACTGATGAGTTAAACACCAATGAGAAACCCTGGTCTTTGACAAGACTCATATCAGAACTCCAGGTGAAAATATAAGACGAAAAGGCTATAAGCAGATACGGAGCCGCAATAAACAAGAAAAATAAACCAGCTAATTTTCTGTATCTATCGTCGTTTAGAATGGTTGTTGCAGATTGAAAAAAGTTTTGTCTCTTGCTTTTGGGGGCCGAACGGCCTTTTCTTCGGGTCATAGATACAAATCACGCAATTAGAAATAAAGAAACAAACTTAAATGTCCCTAAATCCTTCGAAAATCATATCCATGCCATTCTGGTCAATCTCCACGTAGTCATCAGGAACAACAAAATAGCTTTCATCAATCTCCTTTGAAATCACCTTAGTAGCTGTCAGGCGCAGTTCGTAATTGTACTTTCTTATCTGGTACTCCAACAACACCCCTCTAATTTCATGAAAAGGTGTAAACCAATTTGAATTCTCCAAATCAATCTCATCCGTATAAAAAATACTAAACTCCTCTTTGATATTGTCCTTAAAGGTCACAACTGCCATCTTGCATTCATACCCGGCTACTTCCTTTGTAGAGTCAACAAAGTGAATTTTCATTTCCGGCAGTTCAGAATACAACGATTCAATATCATTGGATTCCACACGAAGCGCATGCTTTTGATTCATCAGCTTAACAAGTTGGTAAATCGTTCTGGTCTCAGGGAACGACAAGAGTTCCGTCTTAAAGATCCCCATCGGTGTACCAAGTGACCCGGCAGTCCTGTCATCCTTAAATCTCAGTATCATCTGATTTGGCAGTATTCCGGCCATCAGGTCTCCCGCACCCGTTTCAGGATAAGTTATCTCAAATTCAATCAGACCTTCCTCAACGTTACTTTTGAAAATGTTCTCACATCCACTAAAAAACAGTATAAATAAGGGGAGAAATATTATGTATAATCGATTCATTTCTGCAATCAGTATCTCCTAAAATTCGAACCACAAATATATCAATTTATTTGATTATCCACAGATAGGAGGTCAAGTCTGGACCGGCGCAATCCTTCTATCTCTCGCTTAAGTATTTGGGTCCTAATCTCATGTGGAGAAAATGCCTTCTCAAACATACATTTAGCTCGCTCAGTATCAAAAGGTTTACAGGAATACACATCTGCTGTTACGAGGCCAGCTTCCGGAAAAGTGTGAATGCTTATATGACTCTCAGCTATTATGACAAAAGCACTCAGTCCTCCCTGGTCCCAGGTGTTCAACGAATTGTCACACTTAACCAAAACAGGATCCAACAACTTTCTCATCCCCAGTTCTTCAACCATCTCTTCCATAAAGGAACTTAGCAATTTTTCATCCTTAAGAGCAGGGCCTGAGCATCCCAAACAATCCAAGGTCAAATGACTGCCTTTTAACACTGCACCTTCTTCCATCACCTTATTGTTAATTTTCGTTCTTTTGTATGCCATTTTTAATGGTCCAATAGTTTGTTAGTGGCTATGCAAAGATTGATATTTTGAAGCGTTTTTTAGCATTATTGTAGAAAATATGGAAAAGGAAAGGAAGTTAGCTGTTGTGGCTCTAGGGGGTAATGCGCTGCTGCGTGACAAACAGGTCGGTACAATTGTGGAACAGGAAGCCAACGCTACAGCCACCTTAAAGCACATGTTATTCCTGGTTAAAGACGATTATGACCTGGTTATAACACATGGTAATGGGCCGCAGGTAGGAAGCCTATTAATGCAGAATGATGCTGGAGAAGAGCTCTATGGAATACCACAAATGCCATTGAATATTTGTGTTGCAGAAACTCAGGGCGAAATTGGCTTTATGATTGAAAGGATGCTGCGTAACATACTCATAGAGGAGAAAATGGATAAAGCAATTCTCACACTCGTTACTCAAGTAGTTGTGGATAAAGATGATCCTGCGTTTGGCAATCCAACCAAGCGTATTGGCCGGAGTTATACCAGAGAACAGGCAGACCAAATGCAAGCACAAAAAGGCTGGCAGTTCAAGCAGAGTTCAAAGGACAGTAATGGATGGCGCAGGGTGGTAGCATCACCAATGCCTAAAGAGATCTTTAACCGCGATACAATAGGAAGAATTGCAAGACAAGGTGCTATCGTAATTGCAGGTGGCGGTGGTGGAATCCCCGTGTATAAAGATGAAGCTGGTAAGGTAAGAACGGTGGATGCAGTGATAGACAAAGACTTCGCCTCTTCCCTACTGGCCAGCAGGATCGGGGCTGATGAATTTTACATACTTACTGATGTTCCTTATGTATATAAAAACTATGGCAAAGAAGATCAGGAGATAGTAGAATTTGTGGACAATAAGGATGGAAAGGAAATGCTCGATGCAGGTATTTTTGGTGAGGGTAGCATGGCGCCTAAAATGAGGGCGGCACTATACTTCATCAACCACGGAGGTGATAAAACCGTAATCACAGAAGCAACCAAGCTTGATGACCGTAGTTTTGGGACTAAAATTACCATGAAATATAAAAACTAAAGGCAATTGCATTGACTATTATGGGGCACATGCAATATTCAACGTGAGAATGGATAATAGAAATCAAACAGAACAATTATGACAAACCTAAAAAACAGGAACTTCCTAAAACTTCTCGACTTCACAACAGAGGAAATCAAATATCTAATCGGGTTATCGGCAGAGTTAAAAGCAGCCAAGAAATCGGGACAAGAAACACAAAAACTATTCGGGAAGAACATTGCTCTAATTTTTGAAAAGAGTTCTACTCGTACGAGATGTTCATTTGAGATTGCTGCTTATGATCAAGGCGCGCACGTTACTTATTTGGGACCATCAGGTTCGCAAATTGGCAAGAAAGAATCCATGAAAGATACAGCCCGCGTGCTGGGCCGTATGTACGATGGCATTCAATACCGTGGTTTTGGGCAGGAGGTTGTGGAAATTCTGGGTGAGCATGCTGGTGTTCCTGTTTGGAACGGATTAACAGATGAATACCATCC
>Ga0302120_10001017_pt1 | contig 13063 bp, 9 predicted proteins | sample AG5_Bottom_MG_FD_203118 | JGI IMG/M metagenome (GOLD analysis project Ga0302120, IMG submission 203118) | Marine microbial communities from Western Arctic Ocean, Canada - AG5_Bottom | ecosystem: Environmental > Aquatic > Marine > Oceanic | place: Canada: Western Arctic Ocean | collected 2017-10-01 | reverse complement strand
ATATCCATTCGCTGGCGATAGATCGCCTGAACTGCAGCGACTGCGTGCTCACTCACAGAATGGTGATCTTCGTTGAGAACGAGATATCCACCGCGATAGCCCTTGGATTGGAGCCCCTTGTGGACGGACGTACAAATCCTCCTGTCCTCTGGCCAGAGCGTGTTCCAGCGATAGTCAAGGCGTTCAGAAGCAACCATCTCACCCGCCTTCAGCAACATCAAGCTGGAAGTTTCTGTGAGTTGTTCGCTCTTCGGGTGAAGTCGAAAGGTCGTCATCGCAGCCTCTCCCGGGTAAACGATGATTTCAGTGTTGGGCCACAGGTGCCAGTAAATGGCGGTTTGTGAGGGCTCATCCGGGTCAACGTCGTAGGCTTTGTTCTTTGATTTTCCTAGCTCGCCATAACTTCGCAACCATTGGCCATGAACCGTTGCTTGGTAAGTATCCATGTCGATTAAATCGCAGAACGCCGGGTGGGAAGAGGCGCAGTGGTAGCATTCCAAACAATTCTCAGCGAGAATTTTCCAGTTTGCTGCTAGGTCAGGGCCGTCAATGTCGTAATCGGTGGAGACTTCAACACTTTCCCATTGGGGGGCATGCTTCTTAATATCATCGAACATATCTCCCGCAGTTTCCTGAAGGGAGGGAGCGTGCTGGTCAAGATTGACGAAGACGAATCGGGCAGCCACCTCAACACGTACCGGCTCTAACGAAAAGTTGCAGGGGTCGAAATCATCTTTACCAAGGCAATGCCGTGCTGTGCGAAGCTCCCCGTCAATGCCGTAGCCCCAGGCGTGATAGCCGCAGATGATTGTTTTTTTTGTATTCCCAGCGCCCTGCAATAGCTCATGGCCGCGGTGTTGGCAGACGTTGAAAAACGCTTTGAGTTCTCCGCCTCCTGCGCGGATAACAAAAACGCTCTGGTCGGTAATCTGTAAACACACATAATCTCCCGCATTTTTGAGTTGGCTCTCGTGACAAGCGAGTTGCCAGGTTGAGTGGAAAATGAGTTCCTTCTCGCGTTCAAAAACATCGGTCGAGTGGTAGTAATGCTTGTCTAGGGGTTTAATTCGGTTGGCCATGAATGATATCTTAAATAGGGAATTGTGAGGAAACGTCCTTGGTCTTTTCGCTTCACTGAGATGATAGAGCAGCGGACTTCTAATCCACGTGTCAGGGGTTCGAACCCCTTCACCCCTATCTAATTGGGGATTAGATGTGAATGGGGATTTAGCTTGGGCTTGGTCAATCCCCAGGAAGGATATCTAATTTATTTTGGAGACTCGAAGGCAAAAATTCATGGTGAAACTCATCAAGAAACTCCATATGAGGAGATCCAAAGCTACTCATGAAAGATCCATCAAATCCGGCTTCGTTTAAATGCTCAAAGAAGTGAACGCGATAGGCTTCTTCACTAGTTTTATGAATCAAAAATGCAACAAACCATGCACCCATATCATATGCAACCATTGTTTGAGGATGACCGTAGGGAATGTCTTGTATTTCTAGACCATCAACAAGATTCTCCAAAGACCGAAGCTTCCAGGCCATGGCTTCTTTTAGGTAATTCGACCTTACTCCATCTTGACGGGAATAAAGAAGCTGAGCCATATACTCGGCTCCACCTTCTATCCACCATGGATTCTCTGGACCTTGAGACGATCTTTCACTTTCATTCCTGCTGTGGACATGCGCCTGTTGATAGACATGAAAATATTCGTGCAATAGGACAGGCTTGTAGTCCTCCTCCAGTGGACTTGGTGACTTAGACGACATTGTGATGACATATCCAGACCATTTCTCATATTCATTTCGGATTAGGTTCAATCCGGCATTGCCATCTTTTGCGTAAGAGACAAATCCATGACCTCGATTTTCATAATCTTTCAATGAAACCGTATTGTCTTTTTGCGTTCGGACAGCGGCATATTTTTTCTCGAGTTCTTCAGCGGCTTGTACGCTGCTACCCACGATCCAGAACTCAAGCGGACCATAATTCCCCCAGGACTTCGCTCCAATCTCATACCATGCTTTTGTTAAGGCGACGACATCAGGAGATACGTCAGCCGCAGCATAGAATTCAGCGCTTACTTCGGTTAATTGCCCCCAATTGTCGGGTTCGGGGAAATCCCCTTGCTTTTGGGGTGCGCCCTGGCCGCACCCTAGCACAAAAAGAGAAGTGAGAAGAATGGCGGTAGCTCGCATCAGTCCGTCGTATTGTGCGAGGCTTCCGAAGCGGAAACCTTGTCCAAATCTTGCCCAAGCTGGAATGGGCCGTCAAGCCATTTCTCTCGCACATCTAATTCCCAATAAGTAGCAGACCGCCAATCCGCGGGTTGCAGGTTCGAGCCCTGCCGAGCGCACCATCTCCCGTCGGGCTGGGTCATTCGAAATATTCTCATGTCAAATCCATGCGAGGTCTATTCCCTTGGCCCTCTTTGCGGCGCCCCCCTCGAGCCAAGAGGAGGATAAACTCTTTGACCATGAATCATGCAATCTATGTCTGAGACGGTTAACTCTAGGTATCCTTCTACCGAGCACTTGCGCCTGCGTGCTCGGTCTCGTTTGCCTAGGTTCGCCTTTGAGTACCTAGATGGAGGTTGCTTCTCTGAGGTGAATCTGAAACGAAACACGGACGAACTTCGTAGCGTAGAACTTAAGCCTCGCTACTTACGAGAACATGCAGGGTCCTCGCTTCAAACTGAACTTTTTGGTCACGTCTATGATGCACCTTTCGGCATCGCGCCGATTGGCCTACAAGGGCTAGTGTGGCCTAGATCTTGTGAAATCCTGGCCCGGTCTGCCTTCAAGCAGAATATTCCATTCGTCCTGAGTACCGTAACCACAGCTAGTATCGAAACGATTGCTGAAATTACTGAAGGCAGTTCTTGGTTTCAACTATATCATCCAACGAAGGAAGATCTACGCAACAAACTCTTGGATCGAGCAGAAGATGCGGGTTTGTCCGTACTGGTCCTTCTTGCCGACACGCCTTCTTTTGCATATCGACCGAAGGAAATAAGAAACGGGCTATCTATCCCTCCACGTATGTCCATGCGGAATATCGGGCAAATGCTGTTACACCCGGCCTGGTTATTCTCTCAGCTAGAAAATGGGATTCCTTCGTTTGCAACTATGCGCCCCTATCTTCCGAAGAAGGTCAATTTGAAGCACCTTGGCGTTTTCATGGACAAAAACTTTTCTGGTCGCCTCACTCCGGATAAAATCAAATCTATTCGTGACCGCTGGAAAGGGAAATTGATTGTGAAAGGCATTGTCACGGAAGAGGATGCGGAAACCGCACTTGATATTGGCGTTGACGGTTTTATTGTTTCCAACCACGGTGGTCGTCAACTCGATGCTGGCCAGTCAACAATCAGGGCTCTCCCTAAACTCGCACGTAACTTTGGTTCTAAGACGACTGTCATGATGGATAGCGGTATACGGTCAGGATCTGATATCGCTTGTGCCCTGGCTAGCGGCGCAGGTTTCACCTTCCTAGGCCGATCATTTATGTACGGTGTTAGTGCCCTTGGAAGAGACGGCGGGGACCATACGGTTTCAATGTTGAAAAGGCAGCTACAGCAGGTGATGGAACAATTGTCTTGTGAACGAGTGAAAGACTTGCCACAGCACCTCATTCAAAATTGAAGCACCACTCTTCTGCAAATAGCAGGAGTAAATTTTAATCGTTTAGTAAGGCTTCAGCGGCGGCCTTACCAATCAGAGAGTAGGTCTTGGCCGAACCCAAATAATGGTATCCAGCATTGGATTTAGCGCGCTTTTCCAATGCGTAATCCTCTTGAGTGAACAGATCCTTTTCATATCGGAGAAGAAGGCTCTCTATGTCTTCGGAGGTCAGGTTTCCGTCAGCGTTTTCATGATTAGGATGCTTTTGATTAAGTAGGTATCGTTTCTGGCGAATGTCTACTCGTTTTTGGTCCAATTTTGCCAGAGCATCATCCCAGTAGGGGGATGTCGGCACGACATGTACGTTCCCTTTGAACTCAGGATAGTTAGCGATTGCGGACTGGCTGGCTCGAAATTCTTTATTCCCCTTGTCTGCCTCAGATCCGCCAACTCCCATTACACACATAACAAAGGGCATCTCAGGAGCATGCAAGTCTTTTCGCGTATCACGCACAAAGTTTGCAAACCACTGGGTGTATTTTCCGAAACGTGGTGTCGGGTGATTCGTCGGAACGAGTGGGTATACATTACGGCCGACCATGTCATTAAATCCCTGGAACCAAACAAATCCAGCCAATTCAAATCCTTGCTTGGGATTATAGTCTGGGTAAATGCGTCGTATATCTTTAAGCACAAATCGTACGTGATTCACCATTTGGTGGTAGCGAGATCCAGTTTTTGAAATGAGAGCTTCCTTTTTCTCCTTAGTCTTAAATCGTTGGTTTTTTATGTCATCCTGTGTTGGTACATAAGGTCCAGAGCTTGGAGATCGAAAGTCTGTGTGCAAAGATTGTCCGCCCCAAGCAGTTTTGATAATCAAAATGGGCTGACCCAACCCCTTCTGTATGGTGATTCCAAATGCCAACTCCGGACCCATTCTTTCTCCTGGCTTAGAATAATCTCGTTGCACTTGGCTTCCGAAGCCCGTGGTTAATTGCCCAAATATTTCCAGATTATCTCCATCGATCCTTCCGGAATCCCCCGTCAAAAAGGATATCCATGCACCTTGGATGAAACGATGGTTGCCTTCACTGTCTTTCATCTCTGAAAGAAGAGGTGCGGTCTTGGGGTCTTCGCCTAAATAATCCAGTACACGAATGTGTGCATGGCCTTCCATATTAGATTGCCCCGCAAGGATGTAAACCTTGAGTGGTTCCTGTGGATGAACCGTTGAAGTCAGGCAAAGAAGGAGGGCGCTAATAACCATTTTTCTGGGTCAATCCGAGTTCAGCAAATGAGGCGTTTAGCGTGCAAGGACAGCCGCTCTCAGGGCACGCGCTGCTTCTGTTGCAACTAACAAGTTGCCCATCTTATTCAAGTGCACTCCATCAGTGGTGAGAATCCCCTTCTCTAAACCCTTTGGGTTGAAGACGCGAAGGTAGTCTAGAAATGTGGTGCGTAAATCACAGAGAGTCACCTTTTCTTCTTCGGCAACCTGACGACAAACTGCAGCATATTCTTCCAGCATTCCGTCTAGAAGGTTTTTTCCCTTTGGCTTTTCGCCGATAACACTTGGGGTCGCAAGAACAACCTCGGCACCCGCTTCACGCAGCTTTCGAATAATCTTTCGAAGGCCATCACCATATTCACCGATGGGTGTCCCAGAATTCGTTTGCGAATGCCAAACATCATTTATTCCGATGTAGACGAAAACAACGGTTGCCTTTTGATCAACAACATCACTGTCTATTCTCGCCAGCAGGTCTGGAACCTTATGACCACTAATTCCTGCTGGAATAATTACAGCATGAGGCTGTTCCTTATTAAGTCCTCTTCGGATTAGGTCCACATAGCCACCATTTTGGTTGCCGGATTGAGTAATGGAGTCTCCAAAGAAGGCTATTTTTTCTTTTGCGTCAATCGCCTGGGCCAAAAGTTTCGCTGAGGACTTTTGCATCTTCGGGGGATTACGTTTCGCCGAGAAGAGCAAATTGAGGAATTCCTTTCTTCGATATGCTTCAAACCAGGAGTTGTGCTTCACTCCCGGCAATTCAAAATATTCGACTTCCAAGTCGATCTTTTGAATCGCTTCCACGATTTGTCTGGAGCGCTTGGTTGGCACGACCCTGTCCTTTTCGCCATGCCAAACTTGTATTGGCAGGCCAGCAAGGCGGGCGATCTCTTTTTCGTCGCCGCCTCCACATATGGGTATCACTGATGTGAACCAGTAAGGGTGCCGCATTGCGAGATCCCAGGCTCCGTAGCCGCCCATTGAGAGCCCCGTTAAGGTAATTCTTTCTAAGTCAATCGGGTGGTTGCGAACGACTTCTTCCAGTGCGGCTATTGCTCCCTGCATGGGCATTTCAGCGGTTGATCGAAATGGAGTTGACCCCTCGGATGACCAGTCAACATCTACCCAGAACTGGTTCTTTGGGCACTGAGGCGCAAGGACAAATGCAGGATAAAGCTCGCGATATTCTTGGCTAGCCATCAGTTCAGGGAAGTGTCTCTTTTGCTGGTTGTTGTCATTGCCACGCTCCCCAGCACCATGTAAAAAAAGCACGAGCGGATATACCCTTCCTTTGATGATCTTATTCGGCGTCAATAACAAATAGGGATACTTACTATTTTCAACCTGAACTTCCCGAGACAGGTACCCTGGATTTTGACTTTGGTGGCTATGCTCTGCATTGGACTCGGCATCAAGCATTTCACGACCTCGTTCCTGCAAGGGGGTGGAGGGAGTTACAAGGAGAAAGATGGCGCTAAGAATCACGATACTATTCTAATGCGTCCGGCTAGTTCCAACGGAAGGGAAGAACTCGGCGAATGGACAAGACACCTCGGTTTTTGATGATGACCTCAAGATAAGCTTATTGAAATCTGGAGCTGAAAAAGCACTTATTTGTATCCCAAAATCCTGAATATATAAGGTATAAATAGAAGTATGCATTCTTTCCACCTGCCCCTTATGCCGTTCCTTTGCATATTTTCTCTGAGCATTATTTCCGGAGATCTCCTCTATGGACAGTCGGAGCACCCTGCTGTTCAGAATTGGCGGCGGAACTTAGATGGTACGACGGGCTCTAGTCCAGCGGCCAATATAGATGCTGCCGTGAGTCAAATTGAAGCCGATGTCCAGGCCACTTGGTATGACAATGACAATGCTTATGTTGAGGCTACCGGTATCCCGAGTCATCCAATTGGTCCTTTTACAGGCGATGGTAATCCAGGTGTGCCAGACAACCAAGAGCATGTTTGGAGAATACCGCTTGACCCACAACCGGCCACTAATCCTATCGAGCATGGATTAGGACCGATTGGATTTTTCGCCAATGGTGTTGCAATGTTTAATGCTTTGGATGGGCGCTCTTACAATAATCAGGGCATTTGGAATCGTAATGCAATGTACTGGGAAGCCCTTGGCTTTGACACTGGCATGGGTCATCCTGCAATGGATTTTTACCATTATCATCAGCGGCCAGATTTACTAGCAGGTCAGCGTGGGGATAACGAGACTGGCCGGTTCCATTCTCCTCTTATTGGTTTTGGCTTTGATGGGTATCCAGTTTATGGCTCTTTCGGTTTTTCGAATGCGAATGGAACGGGAGGTATTCGTCGTATGGATTCGGGCTATCAGCTTCGGAATTTGACTTCGCGGCAGAATGGTCCACCGGTTAACGCTCAGTATCCCCTAGGATGTTTTGTAGAGGACTTTGAGTATGTCGGTACCGGTGATTTAGATGAGCACAATGGCCGTTTTTGCAAGACCCCTGAGTATCCGCAGGGGACATATGTATATTTTTCCACGACTGATGCTAGTGGTGAAACGGTTTATCCATATTTAATTGGTCCCTCTTGGTATGGGGTCCCTGATTTGGACAATGGCGGAGGCGGGCCACCTCCCCCTCCAGGTGGCCCGCCACCACCACCCGGTGGTGGCGGTATCGACATTCCGCCTGGTGCAACTCAATATCAACCCTTTGAGTTGTATTGTAATAATACGATTGTTGGTGAAGATGCCACTGTAGCAGTTGGCGCTGCCGAATCATTCTCGATGGTTACCGTTGCTTATAGCCTTAAGGGCGATGGCCCCATCAATACGCCTTATGGCCAAGTATCTCTTTCTTTCCCCGTGACAGTCTTCCCATCTTTCCAGGTAGACACGGATGGGTTCGCGAGTCTCTTGGTGACTATTCCTTCATCAATACCATCCGATCTGACGGTGTTCTATCAGGCAGTCTCACTCAAGAATGGCACTTCGGCTTTGTCGATTCCTGGTCGATTTACTATTTTATAGAACAGAGACAGAAGCGAGGATTTCGAGTTCTAAGGTAATGGCCTCTCTTGTGAAGGCCAGGTTCACAGATTTTAGTAACATCCCCTCATGCCTCCGCTAATCCCCATCTTCCTTAGTCTGATCGTTCTTGGGCAGATTCTGTGCTGGCGACAACCGGGAACCCCCGCAAAGGTGGGATTTGCGTTACTGTCCCTCCCGCTTCTTGCACAAAGTGGCGTGGGCGCTCTTCATGCATGGGGAGAAACGCGGGACGTACCCTGGACAATCGGATATCTGGTTAGTGCTGTTTTACTGATTGCTCTTATCTACAAACGGTTTCGCCGACCTTAAGCGCAGTAGCCTCGGAAGAGATTCATAGCGCCTGAGCACTCCTCTCCCTTCTTCGGTCACTACCAGAAATATTTCTCATACACTGGACTGACGAGGTAACGGTGCGGAGAAAGTGCCTGAAAATAAACCGTCTTCCCGCTTGCTCCTGAGGGCACCCATTTTGAAAGGGCAGCCGACCCTCCAGCATCCAGAGCTTTTCCCACTACCTTAGGACGATCTAAATCTAGTTCGAGACCGGGGAAACCTGGAACCTGAGAAGAACCCCTTGAAAGTGACCATGCAAACCAGATGGTTTCCCCAGGGTCGGAATGAAGTGCCGTGAAGGTATTGTTATCTCCCGCCGATCCGACCGTGTACATACGAAAAGGTTTAAGAAGAAAAGCTCGGGTTTGACCACGATGAATCCCTGTGCCTGCAATAAAACCAGAATCGGTAATATGGTTAGCTTCTTGAAGTTCCCAGCCCAGTGATGGGTGAATCCAATCGTTAAGGTCAAACATGACTCCTGTGTCGGAGTCCCAAAGAAAGGCATGCATGTCTCCGGACGCCGTCTCGGAAGAACCGACAACTTGGCGGACATTGTTAACTCCCATCGCAAACCCCCAAGTCCCCCCAAGGGTTCCGCAATCAACCATCCCCGAAGTGGCAGCCCACACAAAGGGGTGAACCTGGCCGCTGGAATTTTGGGACCAGCCGCAAATGTAACCATTAATGGAAATTCCCGATGCAACACTCATGCTACCGCCCAGAGTTCCCAAGTCGACCATCCCCATAGAACTCTCCCACATAAAGGCTCGAGTGGCCCCTTGGGAGGTTCCTGATTTACCGACGACCAACGAACCGTTGATAGCGAGTCCCTGGCTCCAAGTCCCACCTAGGGTTCCGCAATCAACCAAAGTAGAAGAAAGAGGATTGCGCCAGAAGGCGTGAAGATTGCCCGAAGCGGTTTCACTGGTTCCACAAATCCCCGTGCCATAAAGGTCAATTCCTGTAGCCCAGCTTCGTCCCCCACCGAGATGGCCAATGTCAACCAAACCAGTAGTAGCATCCCAAATAAAAGCTCTTGGCTGGACCACGCCCGCAGCTGATATCGCATCCGCAAAACCTACCACCTGGCCCCAGAGGTTGAGAGATTCGGCCCGGCTAGACGGCCCTCCAAAAGTCCCTAGGTCTAGCATCGAAACCCCATCGTGAAGGAAGGCATGGAATTCTCCACTGGGCAACTGGGAGTCGCCCACGACGGCTCGCCCCAAGGAATTTATGGTCTGGGTGCAGGCAGTAGCCCGGCTCATCGCTCCACCGAACGGTTCATAGGCAACCGAGTCCCAACGAACCTGCGGCTCTTGACCCGGAAGAACAGAAGTAAAGCCCACCACCACAATGGCGATCAAAAGGAGGGGGATGCGGGTCATGATTTTTAAAGGGGGGACTGACCCATTTTGCCATATAAATCAATGGTTGTGGGCATGAATGCGGCTACCCCCCCCATAACCCCCAGAGAGCTCTCCCCTCGTTGGGAATCGGGTCTCGCTACTGCACAGTAAGCGATATACCGTTCGAAAGAGACCAGCTTCCTGCATCAAAAGCTTGCATCCAAACCATTTGTCCGATTGGCAATGTTGATGGGACATTGCGATGGATACGCATTTGACCTTCAGAATTTGCAAGTCTTGGCGACAAAGAAGTAATCGGTGGAGAGAGTAAAAGGTCCCCCCATGGCGATGAGTGAGGACCTCCGCCTACAAGTGAATAGCCCACCCATACTTTATTGTTAGGTGTCGCATTTGTCGCCGTAATATGAGCAATCTGTCCGGGTATGAGTGGCGAGCAGTGCAGCTTGAGGCCTTCGAATGGAAAAGCACCCATGTCAGCCGGCGATCCATCTGCGTCCGGCGGCGAGCTTGGGTTACCAGTATCGATACAGGGAGACAGTATTAGTAAATGAAAGTCATTGTTTGCGGGGTCTACAAACAAAGGGTCGGCATCGATGTTGCCTGTGCCCGACCAGCCACCTTTCACGTCACTGTAGGTGACCGTGGGGCTTGAGTTATTGGTGTATATCTCTGAGCCACCCACATTTGCGTGGTTGTCCCAGAGTATGCAGTTGTCCAAGGTCGAGGCGCTGGCGCAATTGATTCCGCCGCCCTGGGTGCCAGCCATGTTGTTGGTAAACGTGCAGTTCTCTAAGGTCAGGGAGGAGGAGTACCTGCAATACATTCCGCCGCCCCAGGTGCCGGCCGTGTTGTTTGTAAACATGCAGTTCTTCAAGGTCGAGGCGCTGGCGCAATAGAAACCGCCGCCGTTGTCAGCCGTGTTATTCGTAAATATGCAGTTCCCCAAGGTCGGGAAGGAAGCGTTGTAGGAAGACATTCCGCCGCCGCCGTTGTCAGCCGTGTTATTCGTAAATATGCAGTTCTCCAAGGTCGGGGAGGAGTAGATGCTATACATCCCGCCGCCGTTTCCAGCCGTGTTGTTTGTAAACATGCAGTTCTCCAAAGTCGGGGAATTCCCGTAGGAAGTCATTCCGCCGCCGTTGTCAGCCGTGTTGTTCGTAAACGTGCAATTGTCCAAAGTCGGGGAGGAGCGCCAGCAATACATCCCGCCGCCGTAATAAGCCGTGTTATTCGTAAAGGTGCAGTTGTCCAAAGTCGGGGAGGAGCGCCAGCAATACATCCCGCCGCCGTAAGACACCTCCGACACTACTGGGGTGTAAGCCGTGTTATTCGTCAACGTGCAGTTGTCCAAAGTCGGGGAGGAGGAGATGCATTTCATCCCGCCGCCCTGGATTGCATTCCCATTCGTTACCGTAAACCCCTCAAACACCGAGTAGCTCCCTTCTCCACTTTCAAATATCACAACTGAGCCAGCCTGGTTCCCATCAATAATCGTTGTTGCAGGACCATTCTCGCTCTTGAGGATAATTGCCATCCCATTGAAGTTAATGTTTTCAACATAAGTGCCATCCCTCACAATCACAGTATCCCCATTGGACGAGCCATCAATGCCAAGCTGAATGGTGGCAAAATCATCTGGCACATACCAGGTGCTTTGAGCTAATGCTGAAGCTGGCAATAAGGCTAGAAGAGTAAGAATGAGGGGGATGCGGGTCATGATTTTTAAAGGGGGGACTGACCCATTCTGCCATATAAATCAAGGGTTGTGGGCATGAGCCAGAAAGAGCCCGGAGTTTCAGGTGCATCAGACTTAGAACGTCATTCTCGTGAGACTGAGCATTAACGGCTCAGTACCTATGTGTTGGCTTAAATAACGAAATCTCTCAAATTGAGTCAGAGCGCCGAGATTTTTTGAGAGGTGAAGGAGCGAAGACCGGAGGCTTTTTTTATAGATGTCCCGCGCTTCCACATAACGCTCATCAAGACATAATATTGAGGCTAAGCTGTTCAGAGAGGCGGCGCGGGCAGGGTGAGATGAATCATAGACTTCCTCACAGATATCGAGTGCCTTCCGTGAGAAATTCGCCGCTTCCTGGAAAGATTTCTCCTCTTGAAGTATCAGGGAAATTATTCCATAAGGCCTCACCATGTAGGGATGATTTATCCCATAGATATTTTTCTTCATTACGAAACTTTGATTGGCCAATTTTCGAGCTTCACTGAGTTCCCCCCTCTCTCTGGAAATCTCGGAGAGCTGCCCAAAAATGGCGGACAATTCAAAGCTTTCCGCAAAGTATTTACTTTTCTGAAAGAGAGGGACCGCCTCTAACAGAAGTTCCTCCGCTATTTCCAACTGTCCGTCTGAAAAATAAGCATGAGCTAACTTTTGAAGAGCTTCGGCCACATCCGGATGCTCGGTTCCAAGCATGCTCTTTTGGAGTTCATAGCTTTGCTTTAACAAAGAGAGACTCCCTGAATAATCGCCAAGCTCTTGCATCAATAATGCAAGGTTGTCGGTCGAATGAGTGATACGAATATCTTCTGCACCATAAGTTTCAAGCAAGATGCTCCTGGCCTCGTCGTAGAAATCGCGCGCCACGCTGAGATCTCCCTGGGCGTGCAGTACTGCACCTAAACTAGTGATGACGGTTGCTGTCTCGGTATCTCGCCGTCCGAATTCTTGAATAAAGAGAGAAAGGGCCCTCCGGAGGAGGCGTTCAGATTCGACATAGCGCCCACCATGATCCAGCACCGCCGCCAAATTCAAAAGGATGTAGCCCGTGTCAATGTGGTCCTTGCCATTGACACTCTCGCTCGAGGCCAGGGTCTTTTCACCTAACCGAAGAGCCTTTTCAAAATCGCCCATGTAGGTATAGACAGTCACTAAATTACTTTGAACCTCAAGCGATTTCTGACCTTCCCCCTCAACTTCAATAAGCATATTGAGGGATTTGAAAAGCGCTTGGGCGGATTCTTCGTATTCTCCTAGGTAAAAAAGCAAAGACCCGATGGACCCTAAGCCTCCTGCGACTTCCTTATGATTCGGCCCAAAGTTTTTCTTGTAGATTTCAAGTTCCCTTTGAGCAAGTTCGAGGGCTTCGTTTATTTTTCCCTCTGCAAAATAGAGGACACCCAACCCCTGCAAGGGCTCAACGAGGTCTAAGTGGGTCGGACCTAGCTCGGCTTCAAGCTGGGAAAGTCTTTCCCAGGCGAATTTCAACTCGGTTCCTTCTGTCTCCTGAAAAATGGCCGTGGGTGCCAGAAAAAAAAGTAGTCCGCTGAAAATCACGCCCCCATTCTAGTCACTAAGGTAATAAGTGAACTAGCAGTATGTGGAAAAGAATTATTTTAATTGCACTGCTCCTCACTGGCCAACAGTTCAAATTGGAGTGCCCATGGGTGAAAAAAAATT
>Ga0302120_10001014_pt1 | contig 13068 bp, 16 predicted proteins | sample AG5_Bottom_MG_FD_203118 | JGI IMG/M metagenome (GOLD analysis project Ga0302120, IMG submission 203118) | Marine microbial communities from Western Arctic Ocean, Canada - AG5_Bottom | ecosystem: Environmental > Aquatic > Marine > Oceanic | place: Canada: Western Arctic Ocean | collected 2017-10-01 | reverse complement strand
AGGATTAGAGTACCAATTGAGGCGCTCATGGCAGGAACACATAATGCAATTAGTAATAATAACCAAGACAATATTGATATTGCTAAAAACTTGTTAATAGATTTGGCTAAAGCAGATACCTTGTATGACAGTATTGGTTTTTATGAGCAACAAAAGAAACCTATGTGCTATGCGAATAGAGATATTAATGCACCTTGTTGGTTCCATCAATATCAAGAGGTAGCAGATGTGATTTCAAATTACATGATTAATGCAATCTGGTTGAGAGATGAATTGAACGAACAAGAATTTGAAATTGTAGATCAATATATTAAAAAGATGTATGTGAAGTTTTTAAAGCCAATAGAGAATTTCTTATCGGAACGGGGATATGGCGCCCTGGCTAATGGTGGAACAGGTATTTTAAGTTACGCATCGTGGACAAACAATAAAGAACTTGCCGCAAAAGAAATAAACTTTAGATTCAAAGAAATGGATAGGCTGTTCTATGAAGATGGTTATATTAATAACAATTCATTTAGAGGACACAGAGCTCAAATGTATCACTCAATGGGATTAAATGCGGCACTTGGTTATGTGTATATTGCTAAACTATGGGGTGCAGAAGTACCGGAAGAACTACAAAACAAATTAGTCAAAGCATCAGAAGTAGCAAACTTGGCAATCACTGATTATGATAAGTTTACAAGCAGAAACTATAATGGCATTCAAGGTAATGCAATTGAAGATCCAAAAAATGCAGTAAAACATACACACACAGGAGCATGGGGAATAGACACACTAATGAAGATTGTTACTGGTGTAGAACTAGAGTATGACGCTCAATATAGTTGGGCCAGAATGAACAATGGTCTTTGGTATAATTCACAAGGGAAAGTCCCAAATGCTATAGATATTATGATTGGGTTTAACCCAAATTGCATTAAATGATAATATGGAAGACGGAATTTTATACAACTTAGGGTTAACACCCAAAATACAAGAAGAAGAGAAAGTAGATTTTTCTAAATATCATCCAAGACAACGAACAAATATTAGGTTGTACGGAGTGGAATGTAAAGATTGGACGCCAATAATGGTCATGGAATATAAGAAAAAATGGGCTCCAACAGGTACACCAGTAGTAGTATATGATGACTATGACGGAGCCCTAAATTGGTGCAGGAAACATTTGTATCATCATACTTTTAATGCTACAAAGTGGGCTAATCCAGATGATAGCCATACAGTACATTTTGAGAATCCAGAAGACGCAATGCTATTTAAATTGTCGTTTTATGGTTGACACGAGCATTAATTCATTATATAATATAACATACTATGGGAATGGTTAAAGTGAAAAAAGAAAAGAATAAAATAAAACTAGTTAACAATGGTGGAAGCCTGAGTGAAACAGACTTGCAATTAATTGCAGGTACAGAATTAGTTATGCAGATGATGAGAAATAGAATTGTCGTAGTAACTAATAATAACGATATAGCCTGGAACGATTTGATGACAGATGTGAATGGATTATATCATATTAGACCATTAGATAAGTCTAAGCAAATTTATCAATTATGGTTTGAACTAAAAAGCGACGTTGAGCAATTCAATAAGAACCTTTATGTTAGCAAATTAAGTGATACTGCACACGAGTCAGTATAAAACCAGCATAAAAACCGGTATAAATAAACATAGTAGTTAATTATGATAAATAACATAGTAGTTAACTATATATCTACAAAAGGAGATAAACATGGCAGAAGAAGTAACAAAAACAGTTAAAGTAGAAGCACCTAAAGATGCAGGCGAAATGGTAGGATTATCAATTCAAGATATTGTTCTTTCAGCAAATATTATTGATCTTGCTACACAACGTGGCGCTTTTAAGGCGGCAGAAGCAGGTCAAGTAGGTGCATGTTTTGAGAAGTTAGTAGCTTTTATTAAGGCAAATTCACCAAAACCCGACCTAACAGAAGATGAAAAGAAACAAGTTGAAGATAAAAAATCAGATGCTAAATCTTCTAAGTCAAAGGAGAAATAAATGACAAATATAAAACACGTTGGCAAACTGGTCAACACTAGCAAAAAGGTAGTAGTGGTATTTAGAGAATTACCAGATGAACCTGATCAGTGTCTAGTTGTAGACACAGATGCACTTCCAGATTGGATGCATGATGATATTATTAATGCGGTAGAAGCACCTGGTGCTCAGGCGAGCACTAACTTTTACGAATATGCTGAACGCACAGTACTTACTGATGGAACAAATATGTTACAATCATTGCATAATACAGGTAGGCTAATGAAAACACCTACTGATAATGTTTCAATGACTCCTAACAATTCAATTGCTGTAGGACTAACTGAAATTAATAACATTGTACGTGAAGAAGCTGGCGAAGGTGCCACAGTTGTTGCACCGCCAACAGACCAAGTTACCTTAGCAGGTAAAGACACATCAACAATTGTTGAAGATGTTACATCTACTAAAGAAGATGCAGTATCTGATACTGATTTGGCTAAACAATTTTTAGCACAGGCTAAAGGATATGAAACAGAAGCTAAGGCTTTAAAAGCTCAAGCATATGAGTTAGCTCCAGGATTAAAACCTGGTCCAAAAAAAGCAACGGCTAAAGCAGAACCTCAAGGTAAGACAGTTTCTAGCTTCACATCAGTTTCAAGTTAATTGTTATTTTAAATAAATACAATAGCAATTAAAAGGAATCCACATGCCAATAGAACGAAAGGACAGATCATTTGATCTGATCTTTGACCAGGTATCTATGGATCATGTCCCGGCCAAATATATCAAGGAAGTTAGGGTAGATCTAGGTACAGGTGAGAGAATAACACTAACAAAAGATGATCTTCTGTTGATTAAGAATAAGTCAGCAGATGATATCATTAAAGCTCTAACAGTTGACAAAATGTCTAACATCAGTTTAAAGTTAGACTATGCCGCTATTAAAAGAGACGTAATACGAGGAGTTACTGGTTTCCTAGGAAAACATTTTGACAAATAATGTTTGGTTATGTGGAATACCAGGAAGTAGATGGAGCGGCATCGATATACAAATGCGTTTTGTTTTACCCTGTGACCGTACAGACGAAACTCCTGAAAGAACTTTTTATCACAGAGCCCACAACCCAAGAGACAAAAACAACGGTCACCGAGGAAGTTATTGGGGTCCAGGAATGGGATGTGGCGAAGACTGGATAGACTTCAATCATTTAACAAAAAACAAAATACAAGATGACATTAATAATGTATTCTCTGGCAAAGGGTACAGAACAATTAAATGTCATTTCTTAGCAAGAAAATTCAACTTAGACTATATATGGAATAACTTTCCAGGCGATCACATTGTCCTAATATATAGAGAACCCCAAAAATCATTTGCATGGTGGAGTGAAGTTATGGACTTTGCCCCAGAGCATTTCCCTGACTATAAACCTGGTTACACAGACTATAATACTATGCGTGAATTGTTATGGAAAGAGTCAGCTAAAATTACAGATTTTGCAATGCGTAAAGGACTTAATTTTAAACCATATGATATCTCAGCATTTGGTGCATGGGAAGGTTTTGACCACAGTAATGCTTTCGAAATTGACTTTGATACGATAAATAACAGTAAGCATAAAGATGTTTTTATAACATCATGTCAAATACCTTAACCATATCGGAGTAAAACACAAATGCCCTCACCCTTTAAGACACCCTGGCACTTTGATAAATTTAAAGAAGATAAAGAAGGCGACTATGTTAAAATAGTTGGTGTAATAAATGGCGATTGGACAAAAGAGATTGAACTAGCCAGAAGCAAGGGAGTAACAGAATCAAAGTATAATGAACAACGTTATGAACATGCGGCTAACACTAAAAGTGAAAACCACATTATAGAAGATACTGAAAATCCAGACGGTAAACCAGAAGCTACTATGTTTCGTAGAATTAGATTTAATGCAAAACCAGATGATTTTCCAAAATTTATGAAGATGGCTGACTTGTTGAAATTTGATACTACACAACATCATACATTCAAGTTTAATGATCAGTTTCCAAACGATCAACTTATGTGGCATATTGATAACTTGCCTGGTAATCCACGTAAAGAAAGAGTAATTGATAACCCAGATTTTAAATATCAACATCCTGATAAAACAAGATTCTTAATTACACTTGAAGATCACGAGCCAGGGCAAATATTTCAATTTGGTAATATTGTATATACACAATGGAAAGCAGGAACTATTTTTTCTTGGGATTGGAGTACATTGCCACATATTACTTGGAATGGTAGTTGGCGTAAAAGACCATGTCTACAACTAACAGGTACTGTAACAGAAGATACATGGGAACTAGTAAAAAATGGCAATGCCGATACAGTTTACAATGTATAAATAATAGCATATAGGATAAAAATATGGCAGAAAATAAATTACCATCAGATACTTTTTGTATATTACCATGGATACATTTAAGTACCAGACCCGACGGAAGTATGAGAGTTTGCTGTACAGCGAATGCAAGTGCGGTTGGAGCAACAAACGATAAACTGTATGGTGGACGTGTTGGTATTGTTAAAACTGACGATGGTTTGCCTGCAAACCTCAACAACAGTGATCTAAATAGTTCATGGAATAATAGTTATATGCGTAATGTACGTACTCAAATGCTAGCCGGTGAAAAGCCTGCTAGTTGTTTAAAATGCTACAAAGAAGAAGATGCTGGGCATAGATCAAAAAGACAATGGGAAACAGACTATTGGATGCGTGATGGTATTGATGTAGACGAACTTGTAGAACAAACATATGAAGACGGTTCAACAGATAGTAAGCTACGTTACATTGATATTCGTATGGGTACTAAATGTCAATTAGGTTGTATTATGTGTAGTCCACATGACTCAAGTGGTTGGGTTAAAGATTGGAATGCATTATATCCACAAATTACAAACGAGTCATTAAAAGAGACTATGTCTTGGGAAGATAAAGGTAAACAGTTTGGTGCTAATTATAACTGGCACAAAAATAATCCTACATTTTGGACACAGTTTTACGCACAAATTCCTTACATTAGACAATTATATTTTGCTGGTGGCGAGTCAACAGTTATTGAAGAACATTACACAATACTGTCTAAAGTAATTGAAATGGGATATGCACATCAAATTGAAGTGCGTTATAACTCTAATGGTGTTGAACTTCCTGATCATTTACTAGAGCTATGGACACATTTTGAGAAAGTACGTTTTCATTATAGTATTGATAGCATTGGTGACATGAATGATTATATTCGTTACCCAAGTGAATGGGAACATCAGTTAGAACAATTTGAACTATTAGATACTCGCACATCAAATAATGTAGAAATTACAATTGCATGTGCTGTAAATGCCTTAAACATTCATTACATTCCAGACTTCCTAAAGTGGAAGTTACAACACGGATTTAAGAAAACAAATATGTGGCCATTTGGTGCAGGTGGTATTAACTATCACTTTGTATATTGGCCAGGACATTTAAATGTTAAAATACTACCAGATGAATTCCTAGACAAAACAGAAGCCAAGTATGAAGAATTTATTAAATGGTGGAAAGAGAATTGGGAACTAGGCGTTCCAAGTTGGCATAAAGGTAAGGTAGATTACCAGACATGGGAAGATGCAAATTATGGTATTAAACGTTTACGAGGAATGATTAGTTTTGCTCGTAGTGAAGACTGGAGCAGACGACTTCCTGAATTTAGAGAATATATTAATAAACTAGATGATTTACGTGGAACTGACTTTAGAACTACATTCCCCGATATGGCATACTTGTTAGACGAACCTAATGAAAAATAATAAAACAACCACACAATCTCTAGAAGATTTACCAACGAAAAGTTATTGCGTATTACCATGGACTTCGACAGCAATTGGAGCTGAAGGCCTGGTTGTGCCTTGTTGTAGATGGTTTTCTCACGACCATTTATGGATAGATGATAATCCACCAAATATTGCAGATGGTCTTACAAACGCCAGAAACAGTGAATTTTTCCAAACAATAAGGCAACAAATGATTGACGGAGAACACCCAAAAGGTTGTAAGAGGTGTTGGGACGAAGAAGAAAAAGATGTAGGTGATAGAGCAATGCATCGAGTTGGTCAACAACAAAGATTTTCCGAAGACTCACCATATGGTAGAATAATCGAAATTACTGATAAGCCAGCCAAACTACGACATTTAGAAACTGGCATAAGTAGCCTTTGTAACTTTTCATGTGTAATGTGTCTTCCGGAAAACAGTAGTATAATACATAGTGTTATACACCCAGGTAAAAAAATACCCAAAGGGTTTCACAAAGACAATGAAAACATTGATGATGATTTATCTGAATTACAGTTATTAAAATTAGTAGGTGGCGAACCTATGATTGAAGCGAAACACGATGAACTATTAGAAAAAATTATTGAATTAAATAATAACCCTGGAAATTTAGAAATACAATATCATACTAATGCGAGTGTATTTCCAAGCGACAGAGTAATTAATTGTTGGAAGAAATTGAAAAAAGTTGAACTAGTGTTAAGTATAGATGGCATTGGAAAATTAGCCACATTACAAAGACCAGGCAATTATAAGTGGCAAGATATAGAAGATACTGTAGACAAGTATATACAATTAACTAGTAAAGTTAACATTATATTTTCTACCAACGTTGTTCTTACTGCATTAAACATGGGGCAGATAAAAAATATATGTGAGTGGCTCTATAATAAAGTAGAAAAACACACTCCAATGAATTTTGCTTACCTTCAACCAATTGATAAACTACCTTACTCAACTTATATAGATTTTAGAAATTTAAGCAAAGAAACAAAAGAACGAATAAAAAAAGAATGGGCAGATTGGGAAGCCACTAATCCACCTGTATTAAATACTGTTCTAAGAGACTTACTAATAACCGCAAAAGGCTTTATAGACGAAAAAGGAATTTTAAACAAACCATTAACAAAAGAACTTATGCTAGAAAAACATCCTAATGCTAAATTATGGAAACACTTTAACGAAGATTTAAAGGAATTGGAGATATAAATGAAATATGTACTAGCCGCTCTCAAAGAAGAACTACCAGGACGAGAATTAGATCCTAAAGAATACAAAGTATGGTTTACAGGTATAGGAAAAATAAATTCCACTTTGTGGACTACACTAGCATGTATACAAACAGATTGTGAACTTGTAATTAATTATGGAACAGCAGGTACATTAAAACCTGAGTTAAAAGGAAGATTGTTACAAATTGGAACTGTACGACAACGTGATATGGATTGCAGACCAAAAGCAGAGTTAGGAGTAACACCGCTAGAAGAAACTAATATGGGCGGCGATATCGTTCTTGAAGATCATATTGAATTTGTATGCAGTAGTGGTGATCAGTTTGTAAATGAAACACCAGAACTTGAAAGCGATATTGTTGATATGGAATCATATGCAATTGCTAAAATATGTAAACACTTTAATAAAAAAATGTTTTGCTTCAAATATATAACTGATAATGCTGATGAACATGGATTAGATGATTGGGAAAAGAATCATGCTAAAGGTGCAGATGCTTTTAGAGGAACACTAATTGCTTTAAAGAAGGCAAAAGTAATATAATATGAGTGGATTTTGTTCATTACCATTTGTTCAATACAGTACCTATAACGGAGGACGTTTTAGACTATGCTGTATGGCTAAAGAACCTAAAGAACTTGTTAATCAAGAAGAATTAGGCATAGATGGTACATGGAATCATAATTATATAAAAGATGTAAGACGTAGAATGACTGCTGGTGAGAAACTACCAGAATGTATTGAATGTCATCATTTAGAACGTAACGACATAATGAGCTCACGCCAATGGGAAAACAAAGTGTGGGCAGATGTTATTGACGATGTAGTAGCCAAGGCATCCGTTAATGATTGGGAGATTGATCAACCCTTACAATTTGATTTTAGACTTGGTAATTTATGCAACTTGCAGTGTCAAATGTGCAACAAAGAAGCATCTCACTTAGTGAGTGTGGAACGTGCGGCAATGGTACAAAGCGGACTCGGAGCGAACCATCCTGATTGGGACGGCAATATTGCAAACAAAAAAGAAGCATTACTTCAACCTGGAATAGAGTGGGAGAGCTTTGAAAGAATGTTACCGTATGCTCGTAAGATAAAACTTATAGGAGGCGAGCCTACAGTTGCAACAGACATGTTTAAGTTGTTAGATATTGCAACAAAAACTGGACACGCAGAACATATTGAATTAAGTTTTTATACAAACATTACTAATATGCAAGACAGATGGTTAGATCAATTAGCTAAGTTTGAAAAAGTAATTGTTAATTGTTCATTGGAAGGAATGGGAGATATGAATGATTACCTTAGACCACCTTCTAAGTGGGACTCTGTTTGGAAAAACTTTGATAAACTAGTACAATTTGCTGATACTAAAGAAGGTAAACGTATAAAGCCTCGAGTTACTACAGTAAACCAATTAACTAATGCATTACATACAACAAAATTTTGGAAGTATATGCATGATTATCAAATGGAAAGTAATAGAGGAATTGGAATGAGTTCTAATCAATTAGTAGAGCCAAACTATTATAGTATGGCATATGCTCCTGATTGGTTAAAATGGGAACAACGTGAACAGATTTTAGAATTTCTTGAAAGTATTAAAGATAGTCCACACTTTAAGCAGTACGAAGAACCTCTTATGGAAATTGTTAATTTTAGTCTTGATCCTAAACACAAATATGATCCTAAAGTTATACAACAATACATTAAAGTTACAGAGAATTATGACAAACATAGGGGACACGATATTAATAAAGTATCACCAGAGTTTTCTAGACTTAAAAATCTTTAATACGTTCTGCTATACATAGCTCAGGGCTGAGCAAACTTTCATTTAATATATCAGCTTCAAAGCATTGTAACTTTGTGCCATATACAATTTGATGTGTAATCCATTGTGCATTAAAGAACCAAATATCACCTGGATCAAATGTAATATAATGTAACGGGTGATGAAACTGATCCCATTTTTGTTCGTTCCAAACACAACGATCACGCATTTCTGTTATAAAAGAATGTATATCTTCTTTATTAAGTTCACTTAATTTAAAGTCATTATAATATTCTTTATATAATTGTTCTATGTCTGGCCCAAATGTTAGTACTCTTGAACGTTTCTTATCCAATTGTACAAACATACGTATTTGTTGCTCGTTGCCAGTATGCTGTTCGTCTAGTTCATCTAAATGTAATTTATTTTCTACTAATGTATTATACCTATGACTAAGCATACGTTCGCTAGTTTTATAATATGGGAACAACATGTCAAATACTTCATTCCACCCTTCCTGGGATTGCTTGTGTTTCTTATGAAAGATGTCTATTTGTTCTTCTGTCCAGTTACGTTCATCACGTAATCGATCACGTTTTTTAATATGCGAGTTATACCAAGGCATAATCCATTTATTATCTGGAATAGTCCAATCTGGTAAGTTGTCATAATAATCGTAATCCAATTTTGGTATAGTTAGATTCTTAATAACTACAGGCCAGCCACTCTCAAAAGCAGTATACAGCCTATAATTGTCTTCTAAATCTTCAGTGTTAGCGTCGAAGATATTAACGATAAATTCATCTTTTTCTCTAATATCTGTAGCAATACGAGTCATGTTGTGTATAAACTCCGGTTAAATGTATAGATAAATACATATATTATATTTATGCAAATAAAATCTAGGACAAATCCATGAGCCAAACTAACACATACACAGGGTTAAACCAAACATTTCTTATGGACTGGAAACGAGTTAATCTTGAAGCTAGTACACGATGCAATTTATTATGTCCAGGGTGTGCCAGAACACAAGAAATGGCACTAGGTAACGGTCTTGCTGGAGGCATTGTAGACATGGATATTGAAATATTTAAGTTACTTGTACGCCCTGAAAACAATCTGGCTTGTTTAACATACAATGCGGCACTTAGTGACCCAATTTATTCTGGAACACTATTAGAACAGTTGAGACATTTAAAAACACTAAACAACCGTCCTATGATATCTATGTCAACTAATGGGAGTGGAAGAAGTGAAAAATGGTGGAAAGAGTTTGCTAGTTTACTGTCACCAAATGATGTAATTGAGTTTGCAATAGACGGGTTAGAAGATACTAATCATATTTATAGAGTAAATTCTAAATGGGACACTATTATAATGGCAATTACTACACTACGTAATAATTTTTCTGGAATGATTAATTGGAGATATATAATATTTGAACATAACTATTCTCAAGTAGCAGAAGCTAATAGACTAGCCATCCAATTAGGATTTAATCAGTTTAAACCAATGATTGGAGATACGAGAACACCACATCATATGAAATTAAAGAGTAGAACATGGGAAGAGATATTATATGATTTATCCAAAGTGTAAAAATACTAGCCAAACAAGAATGAATAACGTTATGGCATGCAGACAAGACGGTACAATTATACCGTGCTGTTTCTTTGGCAGTAATAGAGCGTTTAAAGATCTTGCTGATTTATTAGGAGATGATATTAAAAACATAAATCTCAAAAGTGGCAAAACAATAGACGAAATAAACAGAAGTGTAGAATTCCAACGTATTGAAGCTACATGGAATACTGACAATCCACTACCAGCCTGTGTAGCCGCGTGTTCAAGTAAAGAACATATTGAAAATGAAGAATTAAGCAACACCGGAACTGAAACGACAATAAGAGAAATTATATGACAAAAGCAGTTAATGTATGGAGCGAATTTCAGCCTCTTAAGAAATTAATACTTGGAGCACCATTTCCTCCAGAAACATTTGATTGGCATGAAGACGAGGAAACTCGTAATGTCATGCGACAAATATTTAAAGAAACTGCAGAAGACATTACAATACTTGAGAAAATATTAACAGACAGAGGCGTAGAAGTATTAAGACCTAAAAACATTTTTACAATTACAGGAAAAGAACAAATACTATTACCATGGATGCATTGTGGGTTTCCTAACCACCCATTAATGCCACGTGATACACTTATGCCATATGGTAACAGTATATTTGAATTATTTACAGGTAGCGATAATCGTTACTTTGAGAATCTGGCTTACTATGATCATTGTTCGCAATGGTTTAAAGAAGGAGCCGATTGGGTTAGTATGCCAGGAGTATTAGTAGAGAGTGGTAAAAAATACGACCACTTTGTTGCTAACGATAGAGTGCTTTATCATGCGGCAAATATGATAAAGTGCGGACGCCATATATTATTCAGCCAGCCGTATGAGGGCGATAATAAAAGGGGTAGGGGTACGGAACTGGGCCGTGAATGGATCCAACGTGAAATAAAGTTGAGATATCCTAATACCGAATTTTTGGACATTCCAGTAGGAGGACACATCGACGGCAAGATAGCTCTACTAAAACCTGGTGTACTGATGACCTGGAATCGTAATTGGGTTCCAGATGAAATGCAAGGTTGGCACATTATTGAAGTAGCAGATGACTTTGATATGCCTGAAGACTTTCAACAAACTCGTAAACGTAGATTTCATAAAGAGTATGTAAGCAAATGGTTAGATCATTGGGTAGGTTGTCCAGATGAAAGTGTATTTGATGTTAACGTACTATCGTTAGATGAGAACACTGTTATTTGCACAGGCAAAAATGAACAAGCATTTGCAGAAATGGAAGCACATGGAATTGAACCAATATACTGGAACTTTAGACATCAGTACTTTTGGGACGGCGGCATACATTGTTTAACAAGCGACATCGTCAGAGAAGGTGATTGCAACGATTACATAACAAATAAGAAGTATATTTAATGAATTGGTATAAACAAGTACATAAACTACAGATTGATTTAACTAGTTATTGTAATGCAAGATGTGGAGCTTGTATACGAAATGTAAATGGTAATGAAATCAAACCTGGATTAGAGTTAAAGCATTTTGACTTAGATCTATGGAAGAGAATAACAACCAAAGATACTAAGGGTTGGTATATAAGTCATTTGTCTTTAAATGGAAATTGGGGTGATGCATTAATGCATCCAGATTTATTAGAAATAGTAAAAATTTGGACTGAGTACCATCCGGAGAGTATGATTGCAATTGCAACAAATGGAAGCCTACGTGATAAGAAATTTTGGATAGAGTTAGCCAAGGCATTAAGATTTGCTTCGAATCACAAAATAGATTTTTCTATGGATGGTATGGAGGACACACATCATTTATACCGTAGAAAAACATCACATTCTAAGTTAGCAGAAAACATTAAAACCTTTACTGACGCAGGCGGAATAGCAAAAATACTAATGACAATGTTTGAACATAATAAACATCAAGTTGAAGAAGTTAAAGAATTATCGAGAAAACTAGGTGCAAGAGAATTTAAAGCAAGACATAGTCATGTTAGTGAAATGAAAATTATAGATGGTGAAGACAATTATGAGATTAAAGGATATTATCCAGAAATAGAACAAAAAACTTATCACTTTCCAGAAAATGAAAAAATAGGTAGTGATTTAAAAGATGGCAATATATACATGGAAACTAATAGCAGAATCAATAAGCTAAATAATATACATATAGCAAGTAAATGTCCTTGGAAACAAGCAGGCGAAGTACAAATAGACCCTTGGGGTATTATATGGCCCTGTTGTTATATAAGTAAATTCGGAGGTGGCGGCTCAATGAAAGATACTAATATGGACAAAATATTTGCACCAGGCAATGATGATACTATTAATGTTGCATTAGAAGAAAATAATTTAAACAAATATACATTAAAAGAAGTATTAGAAAATAAATGGTTTAACACAACCGTTGATAATGCTGTAGATAATGCGGAATGGAACGTATGTGATAGTAACTGTGGAATAGGAAAAAAGCATGAACTGGTATAGACAAGTACATAAATTACAAGTAGATATGACAAGTCATTGTAATGCAAGATGTGGTGCATGTATAAGAAATATAGATGGCGGACAAACTAAACCCGGATTGGAACTAACTCATTT
>Ga0302120_10001012_pt1 | contig 13079 bp, 13 predicted proteins | sample AG5_Bottom_MG_FD_203118 | JGI IMG/M metagenome (GOLD analysis project Ga0302120, IMG submission 203118) | Marine microbial communities from Western Arctic Ocean, Canada - AG5_Bottom | ecosystem: Environmental > Aquatic > Marine > Oceanic | place: Canada: Western Arctic Ocean | collected 2017-10-01 | reverse complement strand
GCCGGGTAAATGATTTAATCTCCCGCGGCGAATGATGGTATCCATTAACGCATTACCATGGCGTTGGTAAGTCGCATAGTATGGATAACTAGGTGCTAATAAAATGCCACCTAAATCAAGGCTAGTATAGTGGGCACCGACCAATAGTACGCCGCGGCCTTGTGCTTGTGCTTGTTCGATTAATTTTCCGCCTTCGATAGATACTCGATGACTCAGGGTGTCACGGGAACTCCACCACGCCATTGCGGTCTCAATGATGCCGATACCATTATCGGCAAATGTTTGACGTAGCATATACTCTTGTTCAGACGCAGTTAAATGGCTAAAGCAGAGGGCAATATTGGTTTGGGCAATGGATCTCCTGCGGGCAGATAACTGATACACTAGCCAGCCAAGCGCTCGGCCTATCGCTATGCGCCATGCCCAAGGCAGGATAATGAAGAGGCGAAGGCAACCAAGGCCACACCAAATGAGCCAATACTTAGGCTGGTAGAAGCTTTTTAAAGAAGGCTGCTTTGGTTGGGCGAGTGAGGTAGGCATATGTGAGTGTGTTAAGATTAGCCGCTGGCGCTATCAGTTTGAACAGGATTTCAGTTTACACTGAGCCCATCAATTAAACTAGGTTTTCTATGTTATCTAAGGACCAGATATGACCCACCCGGAAAGGCCGATACCCACTGATGCTGTAGCACCTATGGGCGCATGGGATGCCTATCGACGCCTGCTAGGTTATGTCATACAGCATGGGTGGGCCTTTGCTGTGAGTGTTTTGGGCTTTGTTTTATTTGCCGCTACACAACCCGCGTTTGCTAGCCTTATGGAATATATGGTTGACAGTGTGGAGCAGGGTAGTCAACAGGCTCGTACTATCATTCCTGTAGCTGTATTGGGGATTTTTGTAGTGCGGGGGGTGGGTTTCTTCCTTGGAAATTATGGCATTGCTTATGTGGCTCGCCGTGTAATTCATCAGTTACGCCTAGATATTTTCGATCATTTGTTGATATTGCCTGCGCGCTTTTACCATCGTAATGTTTCTGGAACCTTACTGTCTAAGTTGACCTTTAATGTTGAGCAAGTCGCAGGCGCGGCCACCGATGCGGTGAAGATTTTTGTGCGCGAAGGTCTGACGATTATTGGCTTGTTAGCCTATATCGTTCATCTTAACTGGCAGCTCTCTTTGGTCTTCCTTACCATTGGTCCATTTATTGGATGGGCGGTGAGTAAGGCCTCCAAGCGCTTTAGGACAGTGAGCATCAACTTACAAGACAGTATGGGACAAGTGACGGCCAGTGCTAGCGAAGCCATTAGGGGTTATGACGTTGTACGCGTATTTGGTGGGCAGCAACAAGAGCAGCAGCGCTTTGGTCAGGCGAGTAATAATAATCGTCAGCAAGCCATGAAATTGGCTCTTGCAGAGTCGATTTATATACCTCTAGTGCAAATGATTGTTGCCTTGGCGATGGCGGGTTTGATTTATTTAGCGTTGCACCCCAGTGTCATCAACACTATGACGGCAGGTCAGTTTATTGCGTTTATTACCGCTGCGGGGATGCTGACTAAACCCTTGCGATCTATGACAGAAATAAACAGCATTTTGCAGCAGGGCATTGCTGCTTCGCAGAGTATTTTTTCTTTGTTGGACGAATCTCCAGAATTGGATCAAGGTACAAAAAAAATAACACGTGCTCAAGGTAACATCAGTTTCCAAAAAGTGACTTTTAGTTACGATGAAAAACCAGTAATTGAGCAGCTTAACCTTAGTATTGAGGCTGGCCAAGTGGTGGCTTTAGTTGGGCGCTCGGGCAGTGGAAAGTCTACCTTAGTGAATTTGCTGTTACGTTTTTACGACCCTCAAGCTGGGCAAATTTTACTGGATGGAGAAGATATTCAAGACCTTAGGCGAGTCGATCTACGTCGTCAGGTTGCGTTGGTTAATCAGCAAGTGGTGTTGTTTAATGGCACTATTGCACAGAATATTGCCTACGGCGCCATGTTTGATGTCAGCGATGAGCGTATTACGGCGGCTGCTAAGGCTGCCAGAGTCACAGAATTTACAGATCGTATGAGCCTAGGTTTAGACACTATGGTGGGTGAATCTGGTGTGCTTTTGTCTGGCGGGCAGCGGCAACGTATTGCTATTGCCAGAGCCCTATTGAAAGATGCACCTTTGTTGGTGCTAGACGAAGCCACCTCTGCGCTCGATACAGAATCAGAACGCCACATACAGGCAGCATTAGACGAAGTTATGGTAGGCCGAACCACTTTGGTCATTGCACACCGTCTATCAACCATTGAGCAAGCAGATGTAATTCTAGTGATGGACCAAGGACAATTGGTGGAACAGGGCAGTCATCAACAGTTGATTACTGCGCAGGGGCTGTACGCCCATCTACATCAATTACAGTTCCAATCGATTAAGGGTGCCTAAGTGTCGGGTAATCAATTTCGCAGTGTAAAGCGGCTGCTAGTGCTTATTTAGTGAGAGATTAACTTAGGGTTTAACCCATTTCTTTAACATGGTTTCAATTTGTTGGCGTACGGTGGCGGGGCTGTAATGGTCTCTAGCGGTAACATAGGCCGCCTCACAAACCGCTTGATAATCCTCATCTTTTAGAACGATTGCTTTGGCCAGTGTGTTGGCTAGGCTCTCCGCGTTAATATCACACAATAATCCATTTTCCATGTGTTTAATAATGCCTTGTGGGCCACCGCAGCGGGTGGCCACTACAAGACGCTTTCGTGCCATTGCCTCGATTACGACCATGCCAAAGGTTTCTCCCCGTGACGGTAGGCAAAAAATGTCTGCAGCATCGATAAACCTATCCCGATCTTGGTTGTTCACCCAGTCCAAGCGTTGAGTGATGGCGCTCAACCCGAATTGTTGAATCCATTTATTTACCTTTTTATGCCAACGACCTTTACCTGCAATGACTAACTTAAATTCAATGTTGCGACGGAGTAGGATGGCCGCTGCCTGTAATAAAATGTCTTGGCCTTTAGTGCGCCGGAGGACGCCCATAGTCGCAATAATGGGGATTGGCTGGAGTGGGCGGCTTGTGGGTTCAATAGGGTTTAATTCAACCAGATTTGGGATCACCTCTAAAGGGCCGGTATAACCTTGTCGGCGGGCAAACTCAGCTAGCACAGGAGATACGCAAATCAGTACATCAGCAGCATTGATGCCGGCAGCAGTATAACTGTGCAAGATCAGTATCAGTTGACAGTTTTCAGGCAAGGCTGCCCGTGCAAGTGCGGCATCAATTGGTTTGTGGACTATCACCAGGTCGACATCTTGTTGAGTAAATAGCTGCCTCAATCGGTTGATAGCTAGATTTTTTAACAGTGGTAAGCGAGTGCGCGGGTAATTGAGGAGTAAGTAATCTAGTTTACGTTGCTTTAGTAGCGGTTCTAATTGAGCCTTTGGGCGGATGACAGAAGTGACTTGATGACCTAATTGGCATAAATTGTCACTGTAATGTACAAAAGTCTGCTTAGGGCCGCCTAAGTCTTTACCGGATATCAGGTTGACGATCTTCATTGTTGTCGGCGCCGCTAAAAATAAGAGTTAGTATTAGTTTAACAAACAAAAGGTTGTTTTGTACCCGTGATACTCTTCGTTTTATACTGTTTGGCCTTACCCATTGGTAAGGTATATCATCTACTGTTAATTTGGCTCTGTATTGATTTTCGTCCTGTTTTTGTCAGCGCTATGATTGGTTGTCACAAAAGCAACATCAACCTGTCTTAGTTCACGCTGCGGGCGTGGGGGCAGTGCTTCGCTCAGAGTGAAGAAACTCGCTTGCCAGATTTGACCAAGCTGTTCGCGTATAGTCAGCGCCTACTTGCAGGCGGCCAAAATACGGGAGTAATTCGTGAAAATAGCAGACTGGCACCTTTATGTAAGGTAATGTGCTATTTTTTGTCTCAAGAATCTATTGGTGTGGTATTTTACCGGAAATTGACAAGCTGATTGGGCTTTTTGTACAAGTGGCTCGTTAGTTAAGTTTGACGTTGGATTTGTGTTTAGCATTAATTGGCTGTGTCGCAGCTCTATCTAAAAGGGACCAGTTTAAAGAACTGTTATATAAATACCCTTTGTATAATCAATCAGTATAGTTATGCATTTATCAAGCTGGTTTTCTAAAATCTGCCTGGAGGGATAAAAATACAAAAGGATTATTTTCATGAAAGTTGGTGGTATTGAAGTTAATAATGATGGTCCATTTACTCTCTTTGGTGGATTAAATGTATTGGAAGATTTGAGCTCAACCTTATATGCAGCGGAGAGGTTTGTAGAAGCTACAAGCCAATTAGGCATTCCGTTTGTTTTTAAAGCATCTTTTGATAAGGCTAACCGATCATCTATTAATTCCTTTCGGGGAGTAGGTCTTGATCAAGGAATAGAAATATTTTCTGCCGTTAAGAAAGAGTTTGGAGTTCCTGTAATCACTGATGTGCATGAAATAGATCAGATATCTATTGTTTCAGAAGTGGCTGACGTGTTGCAGATACCAGCATTTTTGGCTAGGCAAACAGATTTAGTGGTCAAAATTGCTCAAGCTGGAAAGCCTATCAATATTAAAAAGCCTCAGTTTATGAGCCCTAGCCAAATTAAAAACATAGTCGAAAAATGCAAAGAAGCTGGAAATTCCCAAGTGATGATTTGTGAGCGAGGCAGCAATTTTGGTTATGATAATTTGGTGGTTGATATGCTTGGATTTCAGGTCATGAAAGATACGACTGATAACGCTCCTATAATTTTTGATGTGACCCATAGTTTGCAATGTAGGGATCCTTCAAGTGATGCCTCTGGCGGTAGACGAAGCCAACTTGTTGAGTTAGCAAGAGCGGGGATGGCGACTGGTTTAGCGGGTCTGTTCTTAGAAACACACCCGGATCCTGATAATGCACGTTGCGATGGCCCGAGCGCTTTACCCTTACACCTCTTAAAGCCATTTTTAGAGCATGTTAAAGCAATTGATGACACCGTGAAATCTCTGCCTAAACTGTTGATTTCTTGATCATGGATACTAAAGCTATACGATTAGTGCTTTTTGATGTTGATGGTGTTCTAACAGACGGAACGCTTTATATTGGTCCCGAGGGTGAGGTATTTAAAGCATTTAATGCTAAGGATGGTGTAGCTATATCGCTGCTTAAAAAGCATGGCATTGAAGTTGGAATTATTTCTGGCAAAGCAAGTAAGGCGTTAGATTTCAGGATTAAACAGCTAGGAATTGATCATGCAATTACAGGTTGTAGTGACAAGCTATCTGCCCTCTACTCGTTAATAACGAAGACTAAATGTACATTGGATCAAATAGCTTTCGTGGGTGATGACATAATTGACATTGCTGTCATGAAAAAAGTGGCTTTAAGCATTGCCCCTGTGGATGCACATCCATTGGCCATTAATGCAGCTCATTATATTAGTGTAGCGAAGGGTGGGAAAGGTGTTGCAAGAGAGAGTGCAGAATATATTTTAAAGAATGCAGGCTTATCCTTAGAAGATATGTATGCCGATATGGTAGGTCAATATGACATCAGTCAATAGGGGTATTAAGGTCGTTATTCCGGCACGCTACGGTTCCACACGGTTGCCAGGTAAGCCTTTGATTGATCTTTGTGGCGAGCCAATGATTGTCCGTGTGGCCAACAGAGTTTCAAAAGCCTTGCCCTTAGCGGATCTTTGGGTTGCTACGGACGACCTACGTATAAAAGATGTGGTTAAGGCGAGTGGCTATCAAGCAATGCTGACCAGCACCCACCACGAAAGTGGCACAGACCGGATCGCGGAAATAGCTGAGAAGTTATGTTGGTCTGACGATGAAATTATCATTAATATTCAAGGTGATGAGCCGCTAATTGATATTGATTTACTTAAGAAATTTGCTGTATTTTGCGTTAATCATGAATCTCTTTCTATGGCTAGCGTGATGGTTCCAATGACTTCCTTAGTAGATATCAATGATAGTAATGTAGTTAAAGTGATAACAAATAAAAGTGGCGACGCATCTATGTTTTCTCGTTCGCCATTACCTTTCTGCCGAGATTTACCTTTAAATGAATGGCCAATAGAATCCTTTAATCGCCATGTGGGGATTTATGCATATAAAGCCTGTGTAATAAGAGAATTATCGAATTCGACACCCTGTCAATCAGAGAAACTAGAGAAACTTGAACAACTTCGGGCTTTATGGCTTGGTTGCACTATATCCATGCTTCGGTGGGACCAAACATTGCACGCTGGGATCGACTCTTTAGATGATGTCCTTCGTGTTAGAAATGTTTTAAATAATAAACTTGATTGGTAAATTAAATGTCTTATATTGATTTTGCGAAAGAGGTGTTTGATATAGAGTCAAATGCGATTTCAGGGTTATCTGAGTTGTTAGACGAAAACTTTACACACGCCATTGATGCGATTTTAGACTCTAAAGGTCGTGTAATTATATGTGGTATGGGTAAGTCAGGAATTATTGGTAAGAAAATTGTTGCGACCCTGGCTAGTACGGGTACGCCAAGCTTTTTCATGCACCCTGGTGAGGCATATCATGGTGATTTGGGCATGGTTACTTCTGCTGACTTGTTTTTAGTATTATCCAATTCTGGTGAGACAGAGGAAGTGGTTAAGCTCATCCCTTTTCTGAAAGATAATGGGAACTTTTTGATATCGATTACAGGAAACCCAAACTCTACATTAGCCAGAACTTCGCACTGCCATCTCAATGTTAAGGTAAGTCAGGAAGCGTGCCCGCTTCGGTTAGCGCCAACATCCTCCACAACTGCGACTTTGGCTATGGGTGATGCAATAGCTGTTACTCTGATGAAAGCGCGTAATTTTCAACCGGAAAATTTCGCAAGATTTCATCCGGGAGGTTCTCTGGGTAGGAGATTGCTGCAAAGAGTTGAGAACGAAATGGTGAGTGATAATTTACCCTTTGTTGACAGTGGCTCGGGAATTTTAGACCTTATTGGATCAATGACGGCTGGTGGCTTAGGTATATGTATCATTGACTCAGTGGGTAGGGGCGTTATTACAGATGGGGATATCAGAAGGGCCATTGAAAAGCATGGTGATTCAGTCTTTTCTCTTAGTGCAGAAGATATAATGGGTGACCAACCTGCTACTGTGGAAATTGGCACCAGAATGGAAGATGCTTTATCTGTGATGGAAACTCGAAAAATTACATCGTTGCTAGTAAAGGACGGTGACCGCATCGTTGGTGTTGTGAAAAAATGATATATTTGGTTAGTAACGTAGCCTCAGTGCATGAGTTTTATCAACAAGTATCGAGTTTTTCAGTCTTTCCTGTTGTAAGTAGCGCAAAAAAAACTCTAACATATCGTAGATATATGGGTAATGCCTCATTAATAACCTGCTGTTATTTTGGCAGCGTTACGGTTGCTAGAGGCCGGGACGGATGAGCCGATGTTGGTGCTATCTGCCGACCATGCTATAGCAGATGAAGCTAGCTTTCGTAATGCATTGGTTAGTGCCCATGACTTAGCCGCTTTAGGAAGCCTAGTCACGTTAGGTATTGAGCCAAGTTTTGCGTGCGCCGGCTATGGTTACATTAGGTGTGGGGCAGAAGTTGGTGCTGACACTAGTGGTAGCGCTGCTGGCTTTGAAGTGGATGGCTTTGAAGTGGATGGCTTTGTAGAAAAGCCAGATGAATCCACAGCACGCAGCTATTTAAAACAGGGCAATTATCTATGGAATAGCTGCATGTTTATCGTACGGCCTAGCGTTTTGATTGAAGAGGCTGAATTATATTGTGCGCAATTATTACATCATTGCAGGCTTACAACTGCATCTGTAACCAAAGGCTTAGATTTTATTCGCTAGTCAGAGCAAGATTTTTCTCAGTGTGAAGATATATCTCTAGATTACGCCATTATGGAACACACACAAAAGGCAATAGTAGTGCCAGTAAGCTGTGGCTGGAGTGATGTAGGTGACTTGCAAGCTTTGTGGAAAACGAATAATAAGAATAGTGAGGGTGACGTATTACAAGGTGACGCAGTTGCTTTAAATGGTCAAAACTGCCTTGTTAAGGCCGACAGCAGGTTGGTTACTATACTGGGCGTAGAAGGGCTTGCGGTTATTGAAACGAAAGATGCTGTTTTAGTTGCCCCGCTTGATCAAGCACAGAAAGTTAAAGACATGGTTGCATTATTACAGGGCCGCGGCGAGCTAACATCTCAACGTGAAGTGAATCGACCTTGGGGCAGCTACGACAGTGTTGACGCGGGCGCTAACTATCAAGTTAAACGTATTACGGTAAGCCTGGTGCTAGGTTGAGTCTACAGCGGCACAAACACCACGCAGAGCACTGGGTGGTGGTAGAAGGAACTGCTAAGGTACATGTTGATGGTTTAGTAGAGATAATTGCTGCGATAGAATCTACATGCAAATCTGTCCCAGCATCAGAACAACGTATAGCTATGGGTATCAATTGTGAACGAGCTTTAAGTTTACGCCGGTTAAAACCAAGGAACGTGGATGCTATCTATGCACAGGGAAATTAAAATTAACAATACAGTAGCTAACGCGAACAAGGCTAAACCCTTCTCGCTTGTAGTTTCGGGTCTCATTTCTATTTTGGCTTTTGTGGTGCCATCTAGCAGTGTTAATTACCCTTCTGCGCTTTATTACTCCGCGATTGCTTTGGTATTTATGGGTTTGTTTGCGTTACTGATACGAACGCAGTTACACTCGCTCTCTAGGTTTGAAAAAATCATGATGATCACCTGGGTGACTTATCCAGCCTTTACTGCGCTGGATTTATGGTTTCGTACAGGGTGGATTTGGACTGAGTTTCAAGAGCCTAGCAGGTTCTTGCTAATTCTGCCTATCTTCCTAATGGTCAGGCGATACGGCGTTTCCGAAACGGCGATCCGCTGGGGGTGTTTTTGGGAGCAGTGGTGGCGGGTAGTGATGGCCTCTATCAACACCAAGTGTTAGGAATACACAGGGCTTTCGGCGGTACTTCCGGCTTGGTTGCGGCCTTTGGTGACATTAGTTTGATTTTGGGGGTGGTGTCGGCAGCGCTGTTTCAGCCTTTGTGGTGTAAACAAAAACGATGGGCTTTGGTGGCTTTGGTGGCATTAGTGCTTGGTGTTATTGGTTCTTTGGCTTCGGGTACAAAGGGTGGGTGGATCTCTATGCCTATATTGTGCTGGGTTGCAGTAGATTTATTTGAGCATCCAACATACTCTAAGCGCTTTGCCATGCTGGGTGGCTTTGTTGTTGTGGCTGCTTTGGTTTGGTTTTTTGTGCCGTTTATACAAGATCGTAGTAGCGTTATAGTGCCCGGAATATATGAATACTTTGTTAATGGAAAAGTGGCAGATGGTTCTGCGGGTATACGTTTAGCCTTATGGCATTCTGCTACATTAATTTTTTTAGACAACCCTTTGTTTGGTACCGGCCCGGGCACCTTTTATGTAGAAAAGCTGGCGCTTATTAATGCGGGGCTTATACCAAATGTGTCGCCTGAAATTTTGGGTCCTCATAGTCAGTTATTTAATAGTTTGTTTGAATCGGGTGTTTTTGGGCCATTTTTGGTGTACTCAATCTACGGAAGTTTTATTTGGTATTGTCGTTCTCATTTTAAACAAAACAAGGCGTTGGCCACTACTGGTATATTAATGGCGGTGGGCTTTATGGATTTTGGGCTAGTTGAAGTGATTTGGGATATCAATAATGCTGGTGTGTTCTTTACAGTAATGATGGTCTTGATTGCAGGAAAACTGTCTCACGATTACAGTAAAGTAAAACTAGTGCCCAGTCAGGCGTAGGGGTACTGGAACTCTTTACATTTATCGTATAAGGGTTCCATAAGCGTCAGCTCTTTGTGTTAGGGGGTTCGATGGTTTAGAGTTGGGCCGTTAGGCTAAACAAGCGTGTTCTAAAATATATCAGTGAGGCCTTTGTGCAAAGGTCTCACTGTAATGTAAAAAGTCTACTGAGGGCCACCGAAGTCTTTACCGGATATAGGGTTGGCGACCTTGATTGTTGTCGGAGCCACTAAAAATAAGAGTTAATATTAGTTTAACAAACAAAAGGTTGTTTTGTACCCGTGGCACTCTTCGTTTATACCTGTTTATACTATTTAGCTTTACCTATTGGTATTGTATTTCATCTACTGTTGATTTGGCGCCGTGCAGAATTTCGTCCTGGTTTTTGGCAGCGCTATGGGTGGTTGCCACAAAAGCAACATCGGCCTGTCTTAGTTCACGCGGCGAGCGTAGGTGAACTTAATGCTATAGCACCTCTGATAGAAGCCATTGTTAGCGATCTAAAACTGTCAGTGCTTGTGACTACCACCAGTGTTACTGGGCAAGCACGTTGTGAGCAGTTGTTTGCCAAAAATGACCGTGTAAATTGGAGTTATCTGCCTGTGGATCTTGGTGTGGCTAACTGGCTGATGATGCGGCGCGTGCAGCCACGGGCTGTGTTGTTAGTAGAGACGGAACTATGGCCCAACTTAATTTCCACTTGTGCTGCAAAAAACATACCTATTATTTTGGTGAATGGACGGTTGTCTGCCCGTTCGGCAAAGTCATACTCCCGCGTGCCTTGGTTGGTGACCCCTATGCTCCAAAAACTGACTCATTTGTTAGTGCAGGATCAAGCAACAGCCAAGCGTTTTCTAGATCTAGGAGCACAGTCTTCTGCCGTATCAGTTCTAGGTAGTTTAAAATATGATTTAGTGATCGCTGATACTGGGCTAGATATCACAGCGTCGGTAGTGCCTGAAGGTTTATGTTGGGTCTGTGGTAGTACTCGTAGTGGCGAAGAGGTCAGTTTATTAAGGGCTTGGGCGCAGCTTCCACAACAGCTTCAAGGAACCTTGGTGCTAGTTCCTAGGCACCCACAACGGTTCGATGAAGTGGCAGACTTATGTCAGCAATCTGGATTTCCTTGGTTAAGGTATAGTCAAATTAATCCTCAAAGCGATGGTAATGTTGATAGCGATGAGTATGAAGTGCACCCCCGGAGGATACTCTTAGTTGACGCTATGGGTTTGCTGATGAACTTTTACCGGCGAGCTGATGTTGTTTTTGTGGGAGGAAGTCTTGCTGACACCGGAGGGCATAATCCATTAGAGGCCGCCGCTTTAGGTAAGCCTGTACTTATGGGGCCCAATTATTTTAATTTTGTTCAAGTGTGTGATCAGTTAGAGAAAGTTCAAGGGTTGCGAGTAACCTCCAATGCGTGTTTGTTAGAAGATATTACCCAGTTATTAACTGACAAGTCGTTAAGGGATGCTATGGGAGGGGCAGGTGCCGCGTTAGTTGATGCGCAAAAAGGCGCACTCAAACGTCATGTAGTGGTCATAGACGCAGCGTTGAAGCAGGCACTAGGCGAATGAGCAAGGTGTTGTCATCAAGCAACTGGTTCTGGTTTAGCGGCATTAGCTTTGGTTTGGTGCTATTGCCGCTACTGCTTGCCATGGGTGCTTTTTCTTCTTATTTAGGCCAGGCCCAATGGCTCAGCTATTTGACTGATGCGTATACTTGGCGAGTCGTTTGGTTTTCTTGGTGGCAGGCTAGTTTATCTACGGTTATTAGTTTGTCTGCGGCGGTGTTGGTAGCTCGTGCGTTAGCTCGTAGGCAAAGTTTTGTAGGACGCTGGTTACTATTGCGATGTTTTAGTGTGGCGTTAGTAGTGCCCAGCATTATCGCTGTGTTTGGTATTATTTTATTGCATGGTAAGTACGGCTATTTTAATCAATTATGGCTATGGCTAGGTGGTCAGCCTCAAAGCTACGTCTACGGCTTAACAGGGATTTTGTTGGCCCACGTGTTTTTTAACCTGCCCTTGGCAACACGTATCCTATTGCAGAGATTAGATACAATAAATTCAGAAACTTGGCGGTTATCAAGCCAGCTAGGGATGTCCTCAGTGGATCTTTGGCGGCACATTGAATGGCCGCACATCAAAGGGGTATTGCCACAATTAGCGGCGCTGGTGTTTGCCTTGTGCTTCACCAGTTTTGCTATAGTCATGACTTTGGGTGGTGGGCCAAAAGCCACCACCATTGAAGTGGCCATATTTCAAGCCATACGATTCGATTTTGATATTGCCAAAGCGGTGTATTTGAGCCTGTTACAGATGGTTTTTTGTGGCTTTATCTTATGGTCTGGGTTACGTCTGGGAAGGCCTATCGATATGTTTGTCGGCCTCGAAACATCGGCCAAAAATATGCGCCCAGACCTCAAACCAGTGTTAGGTATTGTGAGTGATTCAGTAGTGCTGATGCTGGCTACTTTATTGGTACTATTGCCTTTGTTGGCGGTAGTGATTGCAGGTGTTAACACGGCCTGGGCTGACGTGTTACTTGACCTGCGTTTATGGAATGCCTTCAGTAATAGCTTATGGGTGGCGTTGAGTTCTGCCTTGCTGAGCCTTCTAATGGCCTCAGGTTTGTTGTTGGCTCAGCGTCACTGGCGTGAGCGTTATGCGTCTGCTGCTCTAGCTGTGGAATGGATGGGTTCTGTCATTTTGGTGGTGCCGCCCTTAGTATTAGCAACGGGTTTATTCATAGGGTTGAGTCCCCACGTTAATGTCTTTGCCATTAACCTTTATATTGTTGTACTGGTGAACGCCTTGATGGGTCTGCCTTATATGCTACGCGTATTATCTGTAGCCTACTTAAAAATTGGCAGAGATTACGATCGCTTATGCAGTAGTCTAGGGGTGCAAGGGTGGCATCGACTGCGACATGTAGAGTGGCCCATATTACGTAAGCCTATTGGCTTGGCCTTGGCTCTAGTTGCAGCTATGTCTGCTGGTGATTTAGGAGTTGTGGCCTTGTTTGGTAGCCCAGATATCCAAACCCTACCTCTGCTGATGTATCAGCGTTTGGGGAGTTACCAAAGTGATGCGGCGGGTGTCACTGCAGTAGTTTTGTTAGGGTTATGCTTGGCAATTTTTGTGGTTTTAGAACGTTTATTGGGAGGCTCAGATGATTAACTTTAAGCATGTAAGTTGTCGGTTAGGTGAGCAGAACTTCTGTTACGACCTACAGATTCCTTTGGGTCAGGTGGTGGCCATTATGGGCGCCAGT
>Ga0302120_10001007_pt1 | contig 13108 bp, 7 predicted proteins | sample AG5_Bottom_MG_FD_203118 | JGI IMG/M metagenome (GOLD analysis project Ga0302120, IMG submission 203118) | Marine microbial communities from Western Arctic Ocean, Canada - AG5_Bottom | ecosystem: Environmental > Aquatic > Marine > Oceanic | place: Canada: Western Arctic Ocean | collected 2017-10-01 | reverse complement strand
AGAGTGGATTATCGTCCTGAAGAGATGGAGCAGCCCCTACTCGACCCAGGGGCAATAGGGGTCTATGTGATGCTGGGGTTCCTATTCGTGGGGATATCATTTCTATCCTTGATATTTGCAATTATCGGATTCCGTAGCGGATTACGCAGCCATCTACGAATTTCTTCGGTACTTGCCTTCTTTTCAGTTGGTTTCCTTTGGTCGTCATGTTTTTTGGGTTTGATGGGTTTCGGCTTGACTTTCGCCATCCCCAAGCGAGAGGGCTGACGAACTTACGAGGGTTGGCCTTATTGCTCGCAAGGATGCCCTCGGCTCAGGGCCGATTATGCAAATCGAGGATTATGCTTGGATGGTACGGGATTTGGGAGAACGCCCATCCTCACTTCACCTTGCCGACGGGTACCTGCTTGTCGGCGGCTGGGATGGTCGTCTGACCTACTGGCATCTGGAGGGTGAGATGAAATGGTCAGTGCAATTACCCGATAGGATTCAAGAGATTACTCATCGGGATGGAGAGATTTACCTCACCTCGGGGCTTTTTGTGATCCGGATAAACGGCGATGATGGTTCGGTCGATTGGCAGGTGATGACCGAAGGTTCTGCCGACTCAATAATATTCGATTCCGCCAATAACCATATTCACGTAACCTCTTCGGTTTACGACATCGAACACGGCGATTTCATGGAAAGCGCGTGTTGGCGTATCGAAGCCACCAGCGGAGAAATTCTCAACGTTCAAAGATTCTCTGAACGCCCCTGGCACCTTTCGCTACAAGATGGCAAATCCAGACTTGGCCTAGGCAGGCCACGGAGTGGATTGCTACTGGTATCTGCAAATGGCGAGATGGAATGGAATGAATTAGGCGATGAGAGCCCGGTGACCTGCGGAGTAGATGGGCGCAGCAGCCAGATATATGGTCACGCGAATGGCTCAATCAGCCGCTGGAATGGTACCACTGCAACTCTTGTTGCGACAAGAGAGCGCACTATTGAGGGCATCACCTGTACTCCGACAGGACTTCTTCTCGGATTGGAAAATGGACTTGTTGAAGCACTTGATGAGGACGGGGGGGAAATATGGTCCAGGCAATTTGATGGGACAATTATTAGTTCCGAAGTTGGAATGGAGATTTCTTCCACTCCGTGCGCATGGTTGCAATATCGCTCAGCGGATGGTGGAGGAACAGTGGTCTGCAGCGCATCAGATGGTGAGGGAATTGCAGAATTCAAATTCAGTTGCTCTCCCACCGCATTTACTCATTCGGATGAATTTGCGGTCGTGGCGACCGAGAATGGAAGCATTTTTGTTATTGAAGCGGAGTTATTCCAACGCCGTTTATCCACCGCTGCTGGTGTAGAGGAAAGTGGTGATGAAAGCGATGGCCAGGGCGGAGATTCTGGAGAGATGAATGAGGAAATAGACAAGCGCCGAGAAATGAGGGCAAAATTACGCCGTTTACGCGGCGAATAGATGTTATTTTCGCAGGTGCCCCGCTTCCATTTCTACCGGAAACAACCCATTACTTGCATGATTTCGCCTGGAAACAGACATTATTTTCGTAAGGTTTTTAGACCTCCACCCCCCACCTAAACTTTGCCGCTTCAATGGAGTGGTGGAGCGACCCTTAGGGGAAGTTTCAGGCCAAACTGCCGGTCGGCCACCCAAACCGGGTTGAGATCGGACTTAGGCGAAGAGATTCGCCTTTGCAGATGTGAGAGGAATATGCTTGACATAGAGCTCAAACATCCACAGGAGGACAGGAAACTTCGGTGACCTGCGCTCGCGGCGGGGAAGAGAAAAGACTTCGGTCCGAACAAATCCACGTCGATGAGAGGAGAGGGCTTCCTTCGGGAAGAAGCATCCACCGGTGAAATGGGGAAAATATCCACCGACTAGGTGTGAAGCGGGCTTGCTCGCTGAACACGACAAGCTTAGGCTTGTTTCGGTCGGAAAATGAAACCGTTCGGGAGATGAAAAGACTTCGGTCGAATCAAATCCCAAACATGGGAGGAAGAAACCCCTAGGGGTGACAGAATCTCATGGGTTCAGGAAGCATTTCGGTGTGGAAAGAGCCACCCGATGGGGACACGAAGGTCTTCGGACTGGAGTTAACCATCACAGCGGAGGTAGGTAGAGGGGCGATTCCCAACCGGAAGATCCCCTCTACCTGCTCTCCCAACCTGCTTTCACAGGTGAAGTGACGGCCATTTGTGCCCGTTTATGATGTTAGCGAAGGTATGTGGCTGCGCGTCGGCATTTGCTAACCCCTGTAAACTTGCCATCCCATCCTTCAAGGTCGGTCGATACCGATAACCAATCTAATCTGACGGGCCAGTCATGTTCTCTGGCTTTACCCAAGCATCGAACTGGTCTTCTGTCAACATTCCTAACTCGAGTGCGCTACTGCGCAATGTCAAGCCATTATCGTGTGCGTGTTTTGCAATTTTAGCGGCTTTATCATAACCGATGTGGTTATTCAATGCGGTCACCAGCATCAATGAGTTTTCAAGGTGGGAGCGGATATTTTCCTCGTTCGCTTCAAGTCCGACCACACAACGGTCGGTAAATGCCCGGCAAGAGTCAGAAAGGATTCTGCACGAGTGAAGAAGGTTGTGAATCATCATCGGTTTGTAGACATTCAATTCAAAGTTACCTTGACTTCCTCCGATGGTGATGGCGGTGTGATTGCCCATTACCTGGCAACAGACCATGGTCATCGCTTCGGCTTGGGTTGGATTGACCTTCCCGGGCATTATCGAAGAGCCAGGCTCATTGGCTGGGAGGGATAACTCACCGAAGCCACAGCGCGGGCCTGAGCCGAGCCAACGAATATCGTTGGCTATCTTCATCAGGCTGGCGGCGAGAGTATTCAGCGCTCCGGAGGCGGCGACGATAGCGTCATGGGCCGCCAGTTGAGCAAATTTATTGGCCGCACTGGTGAAAGGAAGCTCGGTGCGCTCAGCGATTCCCTGAGCTACCATTTCAGCAAATTTAGTGTGGGTATTGAGGCCGGTTCCCACCGCGGTACCACCGAGCGCCAATTCATAGATGTCTGTGAGTGAGAATTCTATTCGCCGCAGGTTGGCATCAAGCATCGCCACGTAGCCGCTGAATTCCTGCGACAATGTCAGTGGCACGGCATCCATCAAGTGTGTGCGACCGATCTTTACGATTCCCGAGAACTCCTCGACCTTTACGTTCAATGCATCACGAAGATGGCGCACTTGAGGTAATAGCGAGTTGACCAGTTCTTCTGCTGCGGCGATATGCATGGCGGTGGGAAACGTGTCATTGGATGATTGTCCACGGTTGACGTGGTCGTTGGGGTGAATCGGGTCATTACTACCTAATTCACCACCAGCGAATTCAATCGCACGATTGGCGATTACCTCGTTGGCGTTCATATTTGTCTGGGTCCCGCTTCCGGTTTGCCAGATACTCAAAGGGAATTGGTCATCCATCATCCCTTCAATTACCTCTTGTGCAGCCTCCTGAATAAGACCGCCACGCTCGGCGTCGATTTGTCCCAGAGTCACATTGGCTTCAGCGGCCGCTTGCTTGAGTATTCCAAATGCGCGTATTACTGCACTGGGCATAATATCCGCGCCTATGTCAAAGTTGATGAGTGAGCGTGCAGTTTGCGCTCCATAGTATCTGTCAGCGGCAACTTCCAGTTCGCCCATGCTGTCCTTCTCAGTGCGAAATTCGTCAGCCATCCGACTCCCTCACTTCCTATGGGGTGGCGCCCCGCCCTTACGATTTTCCCCTTTCAGCCGATTAATCAGGGCCTATGGCGGTGGTGATTTTTCCATCCGCCCACACTCCCCGATACATCAAAGTCGTATGGAAAGGAAGGATGAACTCCCCGTGAGAATTCAGAGCAATTAACCCTCCTCTTCCACCTAGGGGTGCAACCTCTTCAAGCACTCTGTCACCGACCTCAGCAAGGGTCATTTCTGTGAGTTCAAACAAATCGGCAAAACGCCTTGCCGCAGCGGTGCGTATGTAGGCTTCACCGATGCCGGTGCAGGAAACTGCCACTCGCTGGTCAGCCCAGGTTCCAGCGCCTATCAGAGCAGAATCACCAAGGCGGCCAGGGGGTTTTCCGGTCATTCCTCCCGTTGAGGTGGCGGCCGCCATCTCACCATCGACATCGATGGCCACAGCCCCGACAGTTCCTACCGGGGTGCGTTCAATTTCAGAATCGTGGTCGAGAATTGCTGACTGGGCATCATCATCCTCATCTGTTGAACCTGGTCGGTCATTGGTTGCTTTCCATTTGCTCCATTGTGCCTGACGTAAGTCCGTCTTCAGCCAACGATGCTCTACCATCTCTAATCCGGCCTTTCGTGCTTCATCTTCAGCACCCTCGCCTATCATCATCACCGGCCAGCCATTATCGAGCAGATGCCTCGCTAGAGCAATCGGGTGTCTAGTCTTACTAAGGCCAGCGCAGGCTCCTGCGGCGCCATCGATACCTGCCATTATCGAGGCATCCATTGAAACATTACCTTCGGAATCTAGCACCGACCCACGTCCGGCATTGAATAGAGGTTCATCTTCCATAACCTGAACTGCGATGGTCACCGCTTGCAAGGCGCTTATCTCCCCCTTCTCCAAGGCTCCACCGACCTCCTGTAGAATGATAGACAGGCAATCGATTCTCCCTGGATCCAATTTGGTCGGACCTGCCCATGGCCCGTCGCCACCAGCGCCGCCGTGAATAACCAAAACAGGCACATAGACCCCTCAAGATCTGCTGATGCTGATAATCTGTTGAGGGGTTTCGGGACGGTCGCCTGGGCGTTTTGCACAACGCTCGATAGCGCTGACCACATCCATTCCGGCACTCACCTCGCCGAAAATTGCATGCTTTCCGTCGAGCCAGTTACATACCACAGTGGTGAGGAAGAATTGCGAGCCGCCGGTGTTTGGTCCGGCATTGGCCATCGACAATAATCCGGGACGGTCATGGCTTAGCGCAAGAGCGGACGGTTCACAGGGGATTTTCCAACCCGGGTCTCCGGTTCCGGCTCGAGCAGAGGTAGGGTCTGAGGAGTGAGGGCACCCTCCTTGCAACATGAAGTCCTCGATGACGCGGTGGAAGTGCAGTCCATCATAGTAGCCACTTTCTACTAGTTTGAGGAAGTTTGCAGTGGTATCAGGGCATTTGTCGGTATACAATCTCAGCGAAATATCGCCGGCTGATGTTTTCATCAAGAGGTCGGTCATAGATTAGGGGGTACATCCGTCTCGTTTGAGGCCATCGCCGGGGCAGAGTCAAAGAATCGCCACGTTCTCGGATATCCATGTTCGGCGACATCGAGGTCCCTCCAGAGGTCTTTGAATTTGGAGGAAAAGTGGCAGGAGCGGGGTTGTTACTCATTGCAATCTTGCTCTTTATCCAAGGATATCGGCGGTTATTTTTCTTGGTTGGTGGAGTCGGTGGTCTGATAGGCTATGTTGTCAGTGGATTGGTTGCTCCATTCGCCATCGAATACATCGATGAGAGAGAACTCGTATTGGTCTGTGTCGGCCTATTTTTCTTCTTGGCCTTCCAACTATCAAAAACCACGATTAGGATAATGGGATCAATGATTGTATTCTTAGTAATAATGATGGTTTTACGCGTATTTGCGGCGATATTTTCTATCGATTTTGAACAGGACTTTGGTAACCTCGGTGCCGGAATCATTGCCATCATCGCGTTTTTCTCTCGAATGGATATACGCGACCGCTTACCGATGTTGATGTCAGCGGTTTTGTCTGCAGCCTGTTGTCTAGCGGCAATTCACCTGCTGCGTGGTGGCATTATTTCTGGGATTGACCTGACCGCACCGCGCTCATCGAGTTTTGTCGTGGTGCTGACGATTCTGAGTATGGAAGTACAAAATCGAGACTTGAGATTATGGACCGAAATGAAGTTACGCAAAGAGGTTGAAAAGGAACTCGTCAAAGAGGGTGTCATCGAGAAAAAGTCGATTTTCAAGCGGCTTTTTGGTACCGAGAAGTGGAAGAAGGAGACTGGAATGCCACCGAACGATAGATTATCGTTAGAGAAATTACACGCCAAGCTCAATCCGAATGACACCGCGCCAATGACGCATAAAGAAAGGATAAGGGAATTGAAAAAATCCCGTCGTTAGGAAGAGCCTCTAGGAAAGTTTCCTCGGTGGGTCACCTTGACGGCTGTGGGCTGGAGGCGTTTACAGCCTCACTGACTCCGGCCGAATAGCGCTTGAAGTTATCAATGAACATAAGAGCCAATTCATCGGCCTTCGCATCGTATGCATCACTATCATCCCAGGTGTTACGGGGAATAAGGACATCATCGGGAACTCCCGGACAAGAGGTTGGTACCTCAAAACCGAAGCGCTGGTCAATTATGAACTCGGAATCGTTCAAACTACCGTCGAGAGCGGCGTTCAGCATTGCCCGAGTCCATGGAATTCTCATTCTCTTGCCAACTCCATATCCACCCCCCGACCAGCCGGTATTGATTAGCCAACAAGTCGACTCATGTTGTTCCATCTTGTTGGAAAGCAGATCGGCATAGACCCCGGGATGCATTGGCATGAAAGGCTCGCCGAAGCAAGCCGAGAAAGTTGCCCGTGGTTCGATAACCCCAATTTCGGTTCCCGCCACCTTAGCGGTATATCCGGAGATGAAGTGGTATGCGGCCTGCGCCGGCGTCAATCTGCTGATTGGCGGAAGAACACCAAATGCATCGCAGGTCAGGAAAATGACGTTTTGAGGATGCCCCCCCATCGAGTCCTCGGTACGGTTGTCGATGAATTCAATGGGATAGGAGCCCCGGGTATTCTCGGTCAAAGCGGTATCGAAGAAGTCGGGTATTCCCTTATCATCAATAATGATATTTTCCAATACCGAGCCATAGCGGCGTGTGGTCGAGAAAATCTCCGGCTCATCCTCCTCGCTGAGATTAACCAACTTGGCATAGCAACCTCCTTCGAAGTTGAAAATCCCATTCGGTCCCCAGCCGTGCTCGTCATCCCCGATGAGTTGGCGCAGTGGGTCGGCTGACAGGGTGGTCTTACCTGTTCCCGACAGGCCGAAGAATATCGCGGTATTCTCCCCGGTGGTATTTGCGGAGCAGTGCATCGGTAGTATCGCTTCGTGCGGCAGATTGTAATTCATCACTGAGAAAATCGACTTTTTTATTTCCCCAGCATAGCGGGTACCGCCGATGAGCACGGTTTTCTCGGCATAGTTAACGATGACGAAGACCTTACTGTTCACACCGTCGACCTGTGGGTCGGCCTCAAAATGTGGAGCGTGCAGGACAATGAAATCATAGTGATGGGAATTCAAGTCATCATCGCTCGGTCGGACAAACATATTGCGGGCGAAAGCAGCGTGCCATGCATTCTGTGAGACCACTCTAATCGGAAGACGAACCTCAGCATCGGCGCCACAGTAGAGGTCTTGAACAAAGAGCGTATCTTGACTGGAGAGATAGGTGATAACCTTCTGCTTCAAGTTCTCGTAAACCTCACTACTGGTTGAGACGTTGACCTTACCCCAATTGATATGCTGCGAACTCTCTTCCTCGTCGACGATGAACTTGTCATTTGGCGAGCGCCCGGTGCGGTCGCCAGTTTCGGCAACCAAGGCGCCGTGAGCCGATAAAATCCCTTCGCCTCTTACCACGGCTAGGTCAATCAGGTCATTTGCTGAAAGATTCCAGTGGACTACTCCTGAAGGAGTTAGGCCCACAACCGATAATTCTCGCCCCGAGGGCTTACCACTACCCTCACATGCGGGTACTGCCATGTAGTGTGGCCATACTTCTCGCCTTTGTGTTTTGCGGCTAGAAACCATCCACAAAGATGACCATCTCAGCGCGCCTTTGATGTGCGAAGGGTGACCATCGGTAAACATGGGAGATGAAAGCGATGGGCAACCGAAGCCTGATTCATCATCCAGCAAAGACCGAATCATTGGCCGCCGAACATTCGAGATTGGCGGAGGCTTGGATCTCTCTGACTTCATGATTGGCCAAGCCATTGAGGAAGCCCGCGATGCCGATGTCCGAGCCGATGAAATTCGCGCTGAAGTCGCTGCCGAAGCGGCTATCGATACTGCGGAAGGGGTAACTGCTGACGATGAGGCGGTCGGTAACATCCTCGATCCATTTGAAGCCCCTGAGGAGGATGATTCCCCGACTGGGAGAGCCGGCGAAATCCTACGTGATGGAACCATTGCCGTAGCACCAGGCCGGGACAGTGTCACCGAATTTGCGGTCGAGGGTGAGAAACGCCTACACTGGTCGTTGATGGTGACGATGATAGTCGTCTTTTCACTGATTGGCTGGTTGGTCGGAACAATTCTGCCGCCGTTAGTCGGTGGTTTTGGCCTGCTTATCCTAGCCGGTTTCGGGTTGTGGTTGGGTGAACGTTGGATTCCGAACCCGAATATGCGAATTCTTGGGGTCACCTGGGTCATCATCTCAATGAAATTACTCTACGGTTTGGTCATCGATCTACATCAATGGGGGATATTGGCTGAGTATACTCCTACAGGAATTGGCGCCGAGGCGGCTCTTGGTGGACTTATGGTAGTCTTGGTCGGGCTGAATATTTTCATTGCCTATCACCACGATGAGGATGCAATTGCGGCGCAGGCGACCTTGGTAACCTTGGCGCTCGCAAGCGCCACAGGGGCGATTTATGGCGAAGTGGGACTGGCGCTGATGATTGGAATCGCTACGATACTCCTGCACGGATTGGCACTGATGCGAAAATCAGGTAATTTAGCCAGTCTTGGAATAGCCGCCAGTAACCTCTGGATAGGTGTCCACGCGCTGTCGAATGACTGGTCAATCATAGGGCTGGATATACTCAGTTTCGATGATGCCCTGCTACTATTTCTGCTGATGACCTTCGTCAATGCGGTTAATGCAACGATGGCGGCACGATTCTACAAATCGGAGAATTGGTTCAGTTCCGCTCTCTCAGTCGTCGGACTAGGCCGTCCCGGTTTGTGGGGTGTATCGGTTGGCTTAGGAATGGTCGGGGCGCTGATGGCAATTGCCGCCAACCGCAGTGAGACCGGCTATGCCTTGGCGCAGGTAATTCTCTTGGCGGCTGCATTCGGTGGCTCTTATCTTGCGGTGCGCGGGGTACCGATTCAGCGTTTGCAAACCCACCTCATCTACCCATTACCAGTGCTCATCCTTGCGTTGGTTGGTTTGGAATTAGGATTGGTCAATCTTTCTTCTCTAGGCCTATCGGCATATGCTATATTTGCCATCGGAGCCACTGCAGTGACAGGCTTTGCTCTACTCAAACACCAGACTGCGGTCAGTGACCACGTCATCTGGCTTGGGGGTATAGTCATCATTATCCTGCTGACTATTCTAGTGCCTGCAGATGATATTCAGGGGGGGCGCTTCCTACTGATTGGGGTCGGCTCGGTTTGTGGTGGATTGGCGATGTTGGCGCTTCTGCGAAATTCCCCCAGCCTTGCCGGGGTGGCGATTTTGATGCCGTGGCTTTGGGCATTGGTATTCGCCACAGATTTAGAGGCCAGAGTGATAAAAACAGATGTGATACCGATTCAATTCGCAGAATTAGACTTGGCCTTTTTCCTCGCGGCAATTATTCTATTGCAACAACCGGTCAATCAGCGGCTGGGTGCTACTGGTGTCAATCTCACCTCACGCCTACTGGGCATGTCGGAGATAAGCACTCGATTGCGCGACTCAGGATTATTCCGGTTATGGAATATTGCGTTGCTAGCATCACTGATTGGGATATTGATGATAATTCGCCCTGGGGCATTATCAAGCGAGGGTTTAGTGGTGGTATTCTTCATCCTTCTCGGTGTCCATGTCGGTGCTGAAATTATTGGGCGACACCAAAACAATCCGCAATTCCTGATTATCGTATTCGGCATCTCAGCACTGATTCTGCAATGGCGATTCGGCCTCGATGCCGTCTGGTTGATTTTCATCACCCTCGCAACCTTGCCTCTAGTCAGTGCAGAACTCGAACGCCTCGAAGATTGGCTGGCGGGTGCTGACTCGGTCGAGCGCGGTGTCGATGATATTGGCCCACGCCCGCAGCCGGAACGCATTATTTCTCTGCAAATGGGGATGGCTGCCGCCAGCACGTTGCTGTTTTATATTTCCAAGAGTAGTGCTTCAAAACCCGAACTATCGGTTATCTATTGGTGGCCGTCTGCGACCTTGACCGCGTGGATATTCGTTGTAACGGTGGCGGCAATTCTCACACTCTACCTTCCCAAAGCGGCAACTTTTGATAGGCTGTTACAGCCAGCATTGTCGTGCATCATTCTCCTCGTTTCACTAATCGTTGCTGTCAACGACAGTGCCTATAGCGCCTGGCCATTTTGGTCTGCCTTGGCACTATTTGTCATCTCTGGAGCATGGTTGGTGACCCAAGGGGAAATCCGTTCGGGAATCGCCAGCGTTGCCCGTCGAGAACAGCGTATCAAGGAGTTCACCGCCCCAGCAGCATCCCAAGACAGCCTTGTGTCCTTGGCGACCTTGGGCGGTGAGTCCACAACTCCCGCATCCAACTTAGATGAGGCGGAGATGTTCGACCCACGGATTATCGAGTTGGTTGAAAAGCAGAAAAAACGCCGACAACGTTCAGGGTCAATCGGCGAACACGACCTCATTGCCGGCGATATCCATCATCGGCCAGTCATCGTTCTCACATTCGTTATTGGGTTGCTCGCCGGTGTAACATGGTGGTCATTTTTCAGCGGTCAAGGTGAGGCGATGCTGGCAGTCGGCGGCGTCATGTCGCTGCTGTTCATTGGCCTGTCGCGCTGGCGTGCGAGCACCTTGAATTTGCGCTTGCCCGATATCGCCGGAATAGAGGCGCCGATTGCTTGGACAATGCTCGGGTTGGCAGTCACCTATTTGGCAGGCCGCCTGTCACTGACCTACGTTTCCACAGATGACCAACTCAGTCTGCTTATTCTTGTATTGGCAGTGACTATTTTAGCTGGATTTTCCCTGCTCGATCGGCCGGACTTACCAATTCGAATCCCCTCTGCAATCGAATGGATTTTATTCATATTAGCTGGCACTAGGGTGATTACCTTCCTGCTAGGGGGTCGAATGCCGACCCCCTTGGGGGTCGATCCACTGGATGGAGATCTGCTACTGTGGATTCTACCTTGGAGTGTACAGGAACTGGTCTTGATCGTCGCAATCATCATCTGGGATTGGATTGAATCGCAACGACTGCAACGGAATTTACCCGATCACCGCAGTGCTGGCGGGCGAGCGATGGTTGTGGTTCTGGTCGCAATAATTTCCCTCGGACCTGCCTTGTTGTTAGCCATTGGGCTTGCTCTGCGACGAGCCATAGACTGGGATCAGCCAGCGGTTGGAATGGTCAGCCTTCCATTGATCTTGGTCGCTTGGGTGGCGCTTGAGTCATGGAGCAAGATACCATTTTTCGGGACCTTGGCGGTCGTCCCAGTGGTTGTCGCACTGACAGCGGTTGCATTAGCGATACACTCGATTGCTAGAGTTCGTCTTCACTGGACGACGGCATGGCTGTGGGATGTGCAAGTTCTCTTACCTATTGCTGCATTAATCGCTCTGAGGGAATACACAAGTGTCTTTGTTATCAGCCTTCTAGGGGTTTCCTTGCTTACGTGGACGAGTGGAGTTCTACAACATCGACGAGGTTGGAGAATCATCGGAGCGCTCAATCTGTTGAGCGCTTGGTTGGTCGCAATCTTCAGCCTACAGAGTGGAGTATTCGACCCTGTTTCTACACTCGCAATGTTGATTGCGACCGGCATCTTACTCGGCGTGGTGACCTGGCTCAACCAAGCCTATGAATCGGAACTAGCCGCAGATTAGACGACAAGTTCTCGCTGTAGAACAGCCTCTATTTCACCGAGCAGAATCAAAGCATTGTCAGATAATCCCATTATCTGAGGAGCCAAACGAATACTAACATTGGTTTTGGCTTCGGTTCCGGAATTACGAATACCGACACTCATCAGAAAACCATCAACCTTCGATTCAAGCAACAGCAACGAAGTCTCGCCAGTGATGTCTGTGCGCCGCCAATCCTCAACTGCGCCCCAACTGGATATTTCCCTGCGGGCTAATTCCTCGACCAAATCAGCAATAGCATTCTTCCCATCCCAGCGTAATCGGTCAACCCCGGTAACTGAGATGCGACGTTTCCAGCCGCGCACAAATCCATCATCCGAAATCCCCGATAATCCCCTCTGGGCGGCCAGCAAGGCGAGAAGTGAGGCTATTCCATCACCCACCAGGCTCCAGTGATTATCCAATCGGGGGTGTGGTGCCGCCATCACTAGGTGACCACTATCCTCACAACCGATTACCTGAGGGGTTTCAACTCCCAAGAGTAACCTTTCAGATTGACTGGATGGTGGTGAAAGTGCTGTAGATAACCAACGGTCACCGACCGCGGTTTGGATATCGACAGCCAATCCGAGGTCGACCTCGATAGATGCAGCTAAGCGCCAAGATTCACCCCCGGCGCGTAAAAGCGTATCAGCCATCCTGTCGCCGTCAAAAATTTGCAGGCCGGTGGGGGTGACCTCGATCAGCAGGCATCTGTCACCATCACCATCGAGGGCGGCGGCAACCATGTTACCGACCTGCCAATCATTCGGCATCCCATCACGGCATCTCTGGGCCAAGTGAGTCAGCAATAGATGTTCACCGGTGTAAGATTGGAGTTGCTCCCAGGTCCACTTGTCGGAAGGAGAAAATTCTCCGGCCCCACAATTGGCATTCATAGCCACTGGACTTGCGACCGCGTGCGCTTCAATTCCCTTGGCATTGAGCCAATCTACCAACCATCCCCCGGCACTACCTCCAGAGGCATCGATTGCCAAACCCCCATCCGGTAGGGAAGAAATATTTCCATGGGGATGACTTCCGGCGTTGCCTGCAAAGCAATTCTCAAACAGAGAGAATCGTCGTTCAAGCATCTCACGATGCACTGAGCCGCCGTCGAATTCAGAGTCTGGAATGGCTAGTCGGAGCAATTCTGGTTCGTCCACCTCACGCTCTTCTCTTGCCAGTTGGGCGATGATGTCACTGACTTGTGCTTCATA
>Ga0302120_10001002_pt1 | contig 13145 bp, 7 predicted proteins | sample AG5_Bottom_MG_FD_203118 | JGI IMG/M metagenome (GOLD analysis project Ga0302120, IMG submission 203118) | Marine microbial communities from Western Arctic Ocean, Canada - AG5_Bottom | ecosystem: Environmental > Aquatic > Marine > Oceanic | place: Canada: Western Arctic Ocean | collected 2017-10-01 | reverse complement strand
AAGGTAGCATGATTCTCGAAAAAGGAGACCTTGTAAAAATCGATTATGGAGTCCATATCAAAGGACATATTGGCGATAATGCATTATCCTTTGAAATAGGCAATGGCAATAATCATACCGAACAAATCAAAGCTGCAAAAGAGGCACGAGATGCTGCAATTGAAGTAATGCACCCAGGAACTCCTTGGTGGAAGGTCGGTGCCGCTGCTGCACAACCTTCACTCGATGCAGGTTTTCAACCAATACGTAATTTATGCGGACATCAATTGAAACCATGGGAATTACATGCTGGTGTTTCAATTCCATCATATGCTTGTGGTCCTGATAATAGAGGATTCAAAGGAGAGGTTGAAGTTGGTTCCGTATATGCAGTTGAACCATTCAATACCACTGGTAAAACAGGAATGATCGAGAATATTGGAGGGCGTGAGTCCTCAAATATATACAGAGTAACAGGTAATACCACTTCGAAGAAGGCAAGGGCAAAGGGGCAATTAAAACCTCTAGGTGCGCAAATGGCGCGTAACTTGGAAGAACGTTATGGGACATTACCATTCGCAGAACGTTGGGCCTATCCAATGTTGGAGAAACCATTCCCCGAAGCAGATAAAGAAAGCCTTCAAAACAAGTGGAATGCGTTGGTCAAGAAATTAATATCGATACGATTTATAGAAACATACCATGCCCTAAGATGTATTGACGGGGGAACAATCGCTCAGTTTGAACACACGGTACATATTACTGATGGCGGTCCAGAAATACTCACTGTAGAGTAACACTCTATTCCTTAATAGGGGAAGATTACCTTAAACTTGATGGCCATGGGCTTGATAATGGCGACGATGGCGTATCTGGCTAAAATCACCTTGACGGTTGCAATTATTGTACTGATTACTGAAACGTCAAATCGTAGTTTATTTCTGGCCTCTCTTTTTGCAAGTATTCCAATAGTGTCAATTTTAGCAATTGTTTGGATGCACAACGACGGTAAGTCTGGCGAAGATATCGCTATTTTTGCAGATGGAGTGCTATTATTGATTATTCCATCACTAATTTGCTTCTTCCTAATATCTCATCTTTTACGAAATGGGTGGGACTTTTATCCAAGCCTTGGCATTGGAATCTTGGCCACAGTTATCGCTTATCTGATTTTTATTAGAGTCATTGAACGGATGGGTTGGATCGCCATACAAACTTCCTAAAAATATCATATATTGGTCAATAGATTGTATTAGATTTACTCATATAATCATTTTCTGCAGGTTTATTGCTTAAAAACGAATATAAACTGCGATGTTGTGGGGATTCATGAACAGGGCTGTTGAAGTTCTCGTTGAGTGCATCCCATCCCCTCCGCGTTTTAAATTCTCACCCTGTTCACTTTTATTTCTACAACTGCCTATAGGCTGTATTTTTATTGGTAAATACAATCCATGAATTTGTTATATTTTCAATCCTATCTCTTAATCGGTCAGATTTGCTAATGATTATATATACGCTTTAATGTAAATAAGCCGTATTTTTTACAAATGGAATGCTCTAATTAGAATACCGCAGTAAATCCTAAAAAAATAACATTTGGTAAAAACCCCCTAAACGCCCTCTTATGGGGTTTTGTTAGAATTAAGACTGCGGCGCGACTATATATGATGATAAATGTGGAAAGGATACTCCCGGCAACGGGTAACGAGGACAAAAATATGCAAAATGAAAACCGAAATGATGAAGCTGTAAGCCCGGTCATTGCTACCATTCTAATGGTCGCAATCACTGTGGTACTTGCTGGTGTACTGTATGTCTGGGCTGCAAGCCTAGCAGAAGGAAACACCGACGGAAACCTAGCACTCTACGCCTTTGGTGGCGAAGATGCAACAGGAGCCGTGACTGACGGAACTGGCGACGACCTAGTTCGAATTACAATGAGCCAAGGCGGCGACTTGAACTGGGCATCTATCTCAGTCAAGATCTCAGTCGACAACGGCGCACCTGTAACCTGCTCTAACGGAGACGCAAGCGGAAGCTGCGACCTAGTAGAGTTCGGAAACACTGGCGACCAATTCTGGTCTGTCGGTGACGGTGTAACAATCGTTGAAAGCGGACAAGACCTGTGCACAAGCGGAGCATGTGTCATCAAGGTAACCATCATAGACACACTTGAAGGAAAGACTCTAGATGAGACTACTGCTATTGCAGAGTGAAGGGATAATTATTGAATAATTGTACAACATCTTCTCGTTGCGTTCATATGCAAAGCGGCTTTGGGCAGAACATGAGCGAAACAGGACAACCGATTCCTCAACTCCTCAAAGAGGATGGGACACCATATTCAGCAGCAGTACTGATTCCTACAATCAATAATGCTGACGAACTTGATATTGTCTTAGAGAGATTATCAAAGCAGACATATCCCCACTTTGAACTGGTTATATCAGATTCCAAGTCTAAAGACCACACTAAGCAGGTTTGTGAAAAGTATGGTGCTCGTTGGATAGAAGACCCATCTCGTAATAGAGCAGATGCCTGTAATTTCGCATTCAATCAGATGGACCACGATCTTGTCTTATTCACTGATGATGATACAATTCCTCCTTTGGATTGGGTTGAGAAACTAATTCGCTGGTTCAAAGACCCAGAGGTTGGTGCAGTTGGTGGACCTAATTTTGCACCTGACTCAGACCCGTTTGGCGCAAAGTGTGCTGATGTTGCATTTTGTACAAAATTCATGACAGCAGGAACTCGATATGGAGCTAAACCAAAAGGCATCTTGGTCCCAATTCATCACAATCCTGGTGTCAATTGCGCCCATCGAATGGCAAATCTACGTGAAGTTGGATTCTTTGAGGAAGGCTGCATAGGAGCAGAAGATGTTGTTCTTGATGCTAAGATTCAACGTGCAGGGCATAAGATATTCATCGACCCATCAAATGTAATGCCACATCGCCGTCGCCTTCCATTTAGGCCATACATGAAACAAATGAGAAATTACGGCTACACCAGAATGGTGGCAAATAAGAGATGGCCAGAAATTGCAGAGAAGTCTCACACTGCAATCGGTTTCTTCCCATGGCTAGTAGTTGCTGCAATCGCTTCCATGATTTGGGGATTATCTACTGGAGGTGCTGCTGATGATTATTGGTTAACACTTTCAGGTGAATGGACAATGTCTAGAATCGCATTCCACCTTCCTGGCGGATTGATGGCATTTTACATAGGCCTTTCATGGCTTGGTGCTGCGATTGGAACTTCCCCCCACAGAAGTATAGGAACTGTTTTCTTTGCCCCTCTATTCGTATTCTTAGCACACTGGGCCTATGGACAGGGCGTTAACAAGGCTTGGAGAGAGATCCGCAAGACCGGTGGTTCTGCTGGTGTTGGCAACCAAATTGATGACAGAGTAAGAACTGCTTAATCTCTAATACGGTTTAGCATTCTAACTAACAAAGCAATCAGTTTACACTTGCTCAAGAGGGCAATGCCTTTGATGGGCATAGTTAGCCGAGAAACATGGCTGGCAAATCAATAGCAGATAGGTTAGCCGACCTTGAGAATCCTGATGACATAAGTGATTCACAGGAAATCTGGGCTACTATCAAAACAATTTTAGTAATAATTAGAGTGTTATTGTTTGTAGCGATCATCGCTATTTCAGAAATAATGGAACAATATTTTTTCAGAGAATTAAGTCTAGCTATTTGGTCATTAATAATCGGAATTCCTCTATTTATTCTAGTATCTGTTGCAATAATCAGTGGTGATAAAAGGTTTGATCCTGCTGCAGATGAGGATGAGCCTACAGCATTGAAGCATCCAATTCGTGAGCGTGTATGAATCTCTATCAATAAGTGCTAACATCGCCAGTTTGGATATTCCATTGGCTTGCATAAACTCCTGAACTTTCAATTAACCCATCATGAGTTCCTCTCTCAACTATAGCGCCATCGACCATGGAAAGTATTTCATTAGCATTTCTGATAGTGCTAAGACGGTGTGCTACTGCAATAGTAGCTCTATCTGTGCCACTACTCAGCAGGTTCTCCTGGATTCTCTTTTCTGTTTCTGCATCCAATGCGCTACTCGCTTCATCGAGAATTAGAAGACTTGGTCGCTTCAATAATGCACGGGCCAAAGAAACTCTTGCCTTTTGGCCACCAGATAGTTTAGCGCCTCTATCACCGACCATTGTATGGATTCCATCCTCCAACTTAGAGACGAATTCTGATGCGCCTGCCAAATCAAGTGCGACTGCCAATTCATCATCATCAGCTGTTTGATTATAGACTACATTATCCTTTATTGAACCATAGAATAGGAAAGGATCTTGGCTAACAAAACCTATCGCATCACGAACTGATTCTAAGGTGAATGCATTAATGTCAGTTCCATTGACTAAAACGTCACCAGAGTCTGGGACATAATATCTCATTAACAATTTGAGAATAGTAGTTTTTCCAGCACCTGTGTGGCCCATCACCCCTAAGAATTCTCCACCAGTGACTTTGAAGGAAATTCCACTGAGTACTTTAGTTGTAGTATTTGGATAGGTAAAGTGGACATTTCTGAACTCAAGCGTTTGGATGCCACCCTGTAGTTCAACCGAATCTTCAGAATCGACGATAGTAGGCTTTAGGTCGATTGCAGCAAATACTCTGCTAGCTGCTGCCTCTCCTTTTTGTAACTGGTTTACGAGAAGACCCAAGATGAACATAGGCATTGTCATTCTTGTCGAGATCAATAAGAATGTCACCAATTCTCCTGTTGAGATATCACCTGATTGTGCTAGATATCCTCCCGCTGTTACAAGCAAGCCAAAAGCAATACCAGCGACAACGTATATCATAGGGACGAAACGGTTTCTATCCTTACTTGCGGCCATTGCTTGGTCACGATAAGAACCAGATTCTCTGTCGACTCGATTAGCTTCCCAATCTTGAGCATTGAACGCTTGAACAACTGAAATTCCTGAAATTAAGTTCTCAAGAACTGCGTGGATGTCTCCAGTTGATTCTCTTTGCTTTTTGTATTTCCTTTGCACAGTTGTGCTAAACCAGAATACTATTGGGATGATTAGTAAAACTGGCCCGAATAATACTGCTACAAGTTTCCAAGACATCATCACCAATATTATAAAAGCGGTAGAAAAGGTCATGACTATCCTAATTATTGAAGTTGAAGAATCTGAAACAACATCTTCTAATTGATTGACATCACTTGACAATACTGCCATTATTTGCCCAGTTTGCCTCATATCATAGTAAGAGGCTTCCATAGCGATAAGAGACTTGGTTGCATCCATTCTCAAATCATGTTGGATATTATAACCGAGAGTTTGCCAAGCATATTCAGATATTCCTTGGAAAATTGCTAGGCAGAAAAATCCGAGGAAAATTAGAACTCCGTATCCATATGCTGGATTTGGATTTATTGCAAGTATCATATCTTGAAATATCTGTGGTCCGACCATACTGCCCGATGTGAAATAATCTACAGCAAATCCAATTGCAACAAATGGCATTAGGTCAAAAACCCGTGCAATACCATTCGCCATGAATCCAGTAACAACTCTTTTTGGGTATTTCTTGGCATATGGCACTACTCTCCAAATTTGCTTACCAAGCACCTGGCGTTGGCCATTAATCTCATCGGGTGTCATCAAATCTGACTTTGACCCACCCTGCATGTTTCTGCTCATATCTTTGGCCAACCCCGCCGGCATTTCAACCCTCGTAGAACAAAACATTGCTGACACTTCAACCAATCATTAATTGGGGAGGCACTACATCCACCAAATATGCCGAAGCACCATCGCCTTCATGCTATGATTTTTACCGTGCTTTTATTGGTTCAGGTTTTCGCACCAATATCCTTTGCGACTGAACCCAATACACCTAAAATAAATACTGACACCAGTGTTGATCTAGACCTCCTTAATACAGTGGGAATCCAAAACTCCGGAGAAATGTCAAATGGTTGGTTTGACTCCGCAAATGGAGTAGGAAATATTGACCTCCTTTACAGAGATGCGTCTGTGATTGCTACTGAAGATTGGTCTGCTTGGACTGGCCAAAGCAATACTCTCGATGGCTGGTACATATTGACTCACACATACCCAGTGCCGACTGAATGGTTTGGAGAACTCGCCGATTCAGGAATAGATTGTTTCTCTTTCCTACCACCAAATGGATTCCATTGTGAACTTGAAGGTCAAACTACTTCTGAACTTGAAGAATTAGATGTCCAAGGGATTGTAAAAATGGATTCCGTAGATAAAATTCGTGAAAACCTTGTTCGTGGAATTACTGGAATGGAGATGACATCAGTAAATCTCTATGTGACTGATGGTTATGCTTCTGTCAATTTAGTATTGAGTGGAACTGAATTACCGCAAGGAATAGAATCGCGAGATGACATTGTAGTGGAATACCACCAAGAGAGATACGCTACCGTGCTCATTCAAACTTCAGCACTACAATGGCTTGCTGCTCAGGATGCAATAGAGTGGATTGAGGAGCGCCCATGGCATATTCTACATAACGATGTAGCAGATACCATAATGCGCTCAGATTTAGTATGGAATTCAACGCTCATGTCGGGCATCGATGCCACTTGGAGTGGTTTAGATGGCTCAGGAGTCATAGTAGCCGTTTCGGACACAGGACTGGACAACGGTGTCAACAACAGCAACATGCACCCTGACTTACGAGACCATATCGTTGACATCGTCTCTCTCCCTATGTCTCCAGGATGGACTACTTATTGTGGTGCGGCAAGCAACGACGATGGTGCTGAAGACCTCGACAGTGGCCACGGTACGCACGTCTCTGGATCGGTGCTTGGAGACGGAACAAACACTGGTGGAGCCATTAAAGGTGCTGCACCCGAAGCTCGTCTTTTCATGCAAGCGACCGAGCAATACTGTGACACCGACAGCGATTATTATCTGACGGGCCTTCCTTCAGATTACACTACGATGTTTGAACAAGCGTACGACAACGGCAGCAGAGTCCACACAAATTCATGGGGCTCCGATTCTTCAGGCGCCTATGACTCGGGTTCGATGCAAGCAGATTCAAGTGCCCGAACATATCAAGATATGATCATATTATTTTCAGCTGGGAATAGTGGAACTGATGCAAGCGCTGATGGTGAGGTCGACTTAGATTCGCTTGGATCTCCGGCCAGTGGAAAAAATGTATTAGCCGTAGGTGCTGGAGAGAATGACCGCCCTTCTCTAAACTATATGTGGGGAACTGGGCCGACTTCCTCCGGTGCAGTCTATAGCCCTCCTATTAGTACTGATTATTACGCCAATAATTCCGAAGGAATGGCTGCATTTTCAAGTAGAGGGCCTGCTGATGATAACCGTTTAAAGCCGGATATTACAGCGCCTGGAACCTTTATTCTTTCAACTAAGTCACGTTCAACATCAAGTACTGGATGGATGGCATATTCTACAAATTCAAATTATACCTACATGGGTGGGACGAGTATGTCCTGTCCTTTGACAGCAGGAGCAGCAGCACTAATTATTCAACATCTGATAGACAATGAAGGCCATTCAGACCCGAATTCTTCTTTGGTCAAAGCAATTTTTACTGCTAGTGCGCGTGATATGGCCGGACAATATGGTTCATCAACAAATGGTGCTGGTGAAGCCGCACCAAATAACCACGAAGGCTGGGGCATGGTAGACTTGCGTAGTGCAATGAATACTACTTGGATTGACGGTGACTCCGTATCAACATCTGATGAACGGGGTTGGAGCTTTTCTGTTGGAGCATCTTCTCCAGATTTACAAATTGCGTTATCTTGGACAGACCCAGCCAGCACTCCTACCGCAAGTACAAATCTCGTTAATGACCTTGATTTGGCAGTAAAAGACCCAAGCGGAACTTGGACTAATCTTTCAAACAACATTGATAATTTGCGTGGGTTAACATTCGCATCACCTGCTCAAGGTACTTGGGAAGTTCATGTTGTTGGAACAAGTGTCCCAACTGGGCCACAACATTTCGCTTTAGCACTCAACCTTGACACCACCCTAGTTAATTTGACACAGGATGCTGATTTCGATGGAATACAAGATAATCTTGATGACTGTCAATACACATTTGGAACTTCAACACAGGATAGAACTGGTTGCCCAGATTCTGATGCTGATGGTTATTCTAATCCAGATACCTCTTGGACTGTAAACGATGGTGCTGATGCATTCCCTGCAGATATTAGCCAATGGGCAGATATGGACTTTGATGGCTATGGAGATAATCCTTCAGGAACTACTCCCGATGCTTGTACTACGATAGCTGGTAATTCAACTCTTGACCGATATGGTTGCATTGATAGTGATGGAGATGGCTATTCAGATGATGAAATGACTTGGACAGTGTCGCAGGGTGCTGATGCCTGTGGTACCGTTTCAGGTACAAGTTCTGCTGATAGAAATGGCTGTCCCGACACTGATGGAGATTTGTATTCAGATGCTGATCTAGGATGGACTATTGCTGCAGGTGCTGACGCTTATCCACTTGATATGTCGCAATGGTTAGATTCTGATGGCGATGGCTATGGTGATAATCCACCACCTGCGACCGAAGGTGACTCTTGTTCTACTATTTCTGGAACTTCAACGTTTGATCGCTTCGGGTGTCCTGACAGTGATGGTGACGGATATTCCGATGCAGATATGATTTGGACTATCGGTGATGGTGCTGATGCATTCCCAATAGAACCAAGCCAGTGGTCTGATGGAGATGGTGATGGTTATGGTGATAATTCAACGGGAGTAAATCCAGATGCTTGTCCTCTAATTTTCGGAAATTCTACCGAAGCGGGAAGATTAGGTTGTTCTGATCTTGACGGAGATGGTTATGCAGATGTTGATGATTTATTCCCTAACGAAAAAACACAATGGAATGATACCGACGCTGATGGATTTGGTGACGAAATTACTGGTAATGAACCGGATATGTGCCCATCGGTAGCAGGTGATTCTTGGAGAGATAGATTTGGTTGCCCTGACTCAGATGGAGATGGCGCAAGTGATGCAGATACTGCAGGAACGAATGGACCTGTTTGGACTACAGGTGATGGTGCAGACCTTTGGCCTGCTGATGTAACTCAATGGGCTGATACAGATACTGACGGATTTGGCGATAATGCCTCGGGCACAAATGGAGACGACTGCCCCGCGATTACTGGAAATTCAAGTGCTGATAGAAATGGCTGTTTCGATGGTGATGGCGATGGATATTCTGACCCAGAACTAGGTTGGAGTGTAGCCGATGGTGCTGATGCATATCCAATGGATTCGGCACGATGGAGTGATTCTGACGGCGATGGAATAGATGACCAAATTGATGACATGTGTCCAACCGTTTACGGTAATTCCACGATTGATAGAATCGGTTGCCCTGATACCGATGGCGATGGATATTCAGATGTTGATTCAAATTGGAATACTTCCGATGGTGCTGACGCATTCAAGACCGACCCAACTCAATGGGCTGATTCTGATGGCGATGGATTTGGCGATAATCCAACAGGAAACCTTGCAGATGATTGCCCAACAGAATTTGGTGAGTCGTGGCAAAATAGTACATTAGGATGTCCTGATTTAGATCTGGATGGATGGGCTGATCAACAAGATTCATTCCCTGATGATGTCACGCAATGGCATGATATTGACGGTGATGGATACGGCGACAATGCTGGAGGAACTTCTCCTGATGCCTGTACAGGCCTATGGGGTAATTCAACCCAAGGAAATAGGTTAGGTTGCCCTGATAGTGACGGTGATGGCTGGGATGATGTTATCGACCAATTACCATCCACTCCCAGTCAATGGTTAGACCAAGACGGTGATGGCTATGGTGACAATGCTAGTGGGATATTCCCTGATGCTTGTCCTGGTGTTTTCGGCAACTCAACAATAGGTGGATATGGTTGCCCCGATACTGATGGAGATGGACTATCTGATGATGATGATGCATTCCCTGATGACCCTACACGCTCGCAAGATTCTGATGGCGATGGCTTTGATGACCTCGAAGATGATTGTCGCTTTGCTGCAGGAAATTCTACAGAGGATAGGTTAGCTTGTCCAGATACTGATGCAGACGGTTACTCCGATGTGACAATTGCAGTAGGTAATGAAACTGGTTGGAATATCTCTGATGGTGCTGATGCATTCCCAATAGAGCCAAGCCAATGGAATGATACTGATGGCGATGGCTATGGTGACGAACTGAATGGGTTCCAAGGAGATGATTGCCCTACTGAAGAAGGATATTCCAATATTGGAACATTCGGTTGCCCCGATGGTGATAACGATGGTGTATCACAAGGCGGTGACGCATTCCCTGATGATGATACTCAGTGGAATGATACCGATGGAGATGGATATGGTGATAATCCGAATGGTTCGACTCCCGATTCCTGTATTCTGATCGTTGGAGTTTCAACAATAGACCGATATGGCTGCCCTGATGAAGACGGAGATGGAGCAAGCGATTTGAATGATTTATGGTTGGGAGATAATTCACAATACTTTGATTCTGATAATGATACATTTGGTGATTTCGTCGCTGGAAGTGATGGGGATTATTGCCCTCAACAATTTGGTACAGCAACTCAAGGTGTGATGAAAGGATGTCCTGATGCTGATGGTGATGGCTACGCTGATGACGATGATGCCTTCCCAAGTGAAGAAAGTCAGTGGTCTGACAGTGACGGTGATGGCTGGGGAGATAACCAAAGTGCGGGTTCATTCAAACCTGATCATTATCCAGATGACCCAACAAGAAATGTTGGTGAGGCGGAAATGACCTGTGATCCGGATTCAATTGAATTGGACATAGTTGGTGGAGATTACTTCACCTTCTCCTGTACTGTGACCACCGATATGGTTGGAGATTTCGCTGTACGGGTAGAATGGCAAGCAATGACTGCAATCAACGCTGCATCCCGTGTTCAGATCGTTAGTTTTTCTGCAACATCTGGACAAACACAAACAGTTGTCTTCACTGGTGAGGCAAATATCTACGGCACCCACATACTGGTTTTGAAAGCAACTGAACCTGGTTCTGATGTTGCACTTGATACGGTTACAATTAGTTTGAATGCAATCGATTCTAGCATCTATGCGGAACCTTCTGAATCAAATGATAATAGTTACCTTCAGGAAGTCCTCGATAATTCACTGGTCCAAGCAGCTATTGGCGCTTTAGTGTTATTCTTCCTGATGGGATTATTGATTATTCGTGGTAAGTCAAGCAGACTAAAGGAAGCCACCAATAGACAACTACGAGCAGAGCAGTTAGTTCGTGCTAGAATAGAGAACGGAATGAACCATCCAACGAGAAAGAATTTCGGTTTGGCTGGGCAATTACCACCCCCGCCACCACAAAACCAGTGATTCACTAAACCAGTTGCTTATCACATAGGTAATAACAAAACCGAATCACTCAAAGAGGAGTGGCTTTTGGAACGGATTACCAGCGGATATGGTGAAGTGGTATCATAGGAGGTTTCCAACCTTTTGCCGGGGGTTCGACTCCCCCTATCCGCACCTTAATCTAATTCTAGATGAATTTCTCGCACCGAATAAGAAACCATATCAAGTAGTAAATAAGCCCGCAAATGGTGAGCATCATGTCAAAGTCAGTCAAATCCTTTGCAATTATCGCAATTATCTTCTTAGCACCTCTTGCTGGATGTTTTGGCGATAACGAAACTCCCATTATTGATTTGAAGGAAATCCTTCTAATCGATTATCTTGCACCGGGCGAGGTCACTATCAAATCTGGACAATGGCATGACATCCTATTGGATGGTGATGGATACCGATTACAAGCACCTATAGACGTCTTGTTATTCGTAAATGGGACTATCATACTAGACGGAATGATAGAGGTTGTAGGAGACGATGTCCTCAAGGCAAAACTTCTCACTACACCCTATACGACCGATGCAAACCTAACTTTGATTCATCCTGATGGGGCAACGAGTAAAGTTGAACTTGTTATGGAGGAAGCGATTCCTATCGTCAATGGCGAGGATTGGTTTGAAAAGATGGATTTCATTACCTCGGTATGTACAGATTCCACACTATGTGGCGGCTATATCAATCGCTGGATGGGAACTCCGAATCCTGCACTTGAGCGTGCAGCAAGTTTCTTCCAAGGCCATTTTGAAGGACTTGGTTATGAGACCAATATTCTTCGTGTTATCGACCACGGTAACCCAACCCAACCTGAATCATTGAATGTGATCGCATGGAAGGCTGGCCGTTCCAGTGAATGTGTGCAAGGCATGGGTTCTCACTTTGATATTGCTCCACCTGGCGGCCCTCCTGGTGGTGGAACTTACGAAGGTGCATATGACAATACAGCAGGAACTGTTAGTATGATGCTATTTGCAAAAGCGATGGTTGACTTAGAGTTTGAATGCGATACCTTCCTCGCCCTATGGTCGAGTGAAGAAGAAGGTTTGAGAGGTTCTAACGCCTTTGCAAACAACGATTGCGATTATTGCCTACCCCATGATAAAGAATTAAGATTTTACATTAATATGGATATGATGGGAGTCTCTTGGCCGGCATTAAAGCCTAGTGGAGAGCCTTATCCTTACCATGCATGGAGTGGACCTGATAGTGACCCTGAAACACAAGATGTTGCAATAACTACGATTTTAGACAAAGTGCATCGCGATATTTTGAAAGCGCCGATGAATTTGACCATCGATGGCACTTATGGCGCTGGCTGTGACCAACATTGGGATGAACATGAGAATCTTGTAATGGATGTTCACGAAGATACCTTTGGTCGTTCAGACCACGTTACATTCCGTAACCTAGGTGCTCAAACAATTTTCCACCTCGGTGCCTATGATGCAGATTATGATGCATATCATTCACCTTCTGACACTTTGGACAACATGGTAGAAATGACTGGTGGACAGACAGAATTGGAAGGAGCTATTGAATTTGTAATGTGGGCTGCTATGCTTGAATTCTTACTCGCCGACCAAACACCTGAAGTCCGCAATGTAGACCTTTAACTGAATCTATACCAAGGAAGATGATAATATGTCCGAGTCTGAAGAAAAGTCATCTTCTCACTCAGAACAACTAACACTGCTTGATGAAT
>Ga0302120_10000995_pt1 | contig 13176 bp, 19 predicted proteins | sample AG5_Bottom_MG_FD_203118 | JGI IMG/M metagenome (GOLD analysis project Ga0302120, IMG submission 203118) | Marine microbial communities from Western Arctic Ocean, Canada - AG5_Bottom | ecosystem: Environmental > Aquatic > Marine > Oceanic | place: Canada: Western Arctic Ocean | collected 2017-10-01 | reverse complement strand
GGATCACCCGACGATGTCGGTGCAGCCTGCCTGTGGCTGGCATCGGACGAGGCTGGCTGGATCACCGGCCAGACGATCGGCCTGAACGGCGGTGCCTTCACGTCGTGAGCAGGCCCACGACCGGGTCGGTCACCACCGTGGGCCCGGGATCGGCAACCTGGTCCCGCGATGGGTCGTGGTCAGTCGACGAGCAGACCATCCGTCGGCTCTGAGAGAGCGTGCGCGGCAAGTTTCAGGGCATCGACGTCCGACCGTTCGTTTTCCAGGCGGCAACATCACTTGACCAAGTGGTATGGATCCGAAACGACGGTCCCGCCGTCACCATCGAAGTCGAAGGTCCGGACCACACGACCATCGAGTTCCAACAGGCCGTCCGTCGCGATCAGCCACAATGAGCTGGAATCCGCCACCATGGATTAGTCAAACTCGTCCCATTCTCATTTTCCAGGTGAACAACGGTGCGTGGACCTTCTTGACCCAGAGCCAGCGGCGACCAACGCTCATCTCTACCCGGTTGCGCGGAGGGCGAGCCGGGTACGCCGACATCCTCACCGCCCTGTCACCCATGTCCAGGATGCACTCCAGGAAAAGCGGGCTGCCACCCCTAGCACCACCCAGGATGTCGGCGGCGATGTTGTGTGCTGCGGTCTTTCCCATCTGAACGGTCATGTGACCGGTCTTGGGGAAGTTGACGGGGACCGGAGTCTCGTCTACCGGCGGATAGCCGACCGCTACGCCGACGGCATAGACGTTTCCGAACTCCTTGTGCCTGAACCCCTCGTCGGTGGGGATGAAACCCTTGGGATTGCCCACACCTGGTGAACGAAGGATGGCCGGAACGCCAGCGAGAGGAGGGATGACCATGGAGTACCGAGACTCGACAACTGCGCCATCAGCCAGCTCTACTGCCGTGTCACCGATCTTCGAGATAGCGGCAGATGTCCGGTAGGAGATGTCCCTGTGCTCAAACTCGCCTTCAAGAAATTGGCGGGCGCGGCCCATCCCGCCGACGCCGAAATGTCCAAGGAACGGTTCTGGCGTGAGAAAAGTGATGGGGACGCTGCTACGGCGCTTCTGCTGCTTGAGTGCATGGTCCACCTCGAGGGCGAACTCGTAGGCAGGTCCGAGGCAACTCGCCCCGGGCGCGCAGCCGATGACCATCGGGCCCGGATCGTTCAGGAACTGCCTCCACGCCTCACCGGCCTCCACCGCCTCTCGAGGGGACATGAGCGAATGACCGGGTCCGTCGAATGGACCAAGACCCGGCACAGCCTCGTTGGCGCTCCGATGGCCTGTAGCGATGACGAGGATGTCGTACCCGATATTTTCACCCGCGACCGTGACCTCTTGTGCCTGAGGGTCGATTCGTTCGACCTCACCGATGATGCAGTCGATCTTCCTGGCTTGCAGTGAACGCTGGATCGGGAAGGAGATCTGGTCCAGCGTGCTCCTTCCCATCGTGACCCAGGGCAGGGCCGGGATGAAGTAGAACCGGTCGTCCATGGACACCACGGTGATGTCGGCTCGTCCTCGGGGGAGTAGACGGCGAAGTCGATGAGCGGTAGTCAGCCCGCCGAACGACCCACCGACGATAACGACCTGGACTCTGTGAGAAGTGGCCATGGTTGTGTTCTGTCGATTGCGATGGCTGATGGTTCGCTGCCCGGCCACCGTAGACGAGTCACGATCAACAAGACAGATACAGCGGTCGGCCCAGAGGGGGAGGAACTAGGTTCGATGGCATGGGAGACCTCGTTGGCGTAGTACTGGGTGCTGGCTCGTCACGTCGGCTAGGGCGCCCGAAGCAGACCCTTGCCTTTGGCGGACAGACCCTGCTTTCGCATGTCATGCGAGACATCGAAGAAGCACAATCACTGACACGCGTGTACCTGATACTTGGAGGCAGCTGCGAGGAGGCTGAGGATTCCCTCTCCCTGCAACGCGCCCAGACGGTATACAACGATGGCTACGGAACGGGATGTGCGTCGTCTCTGCTGGCAGGTCTGGATGCCGCCGGTGAGTGCGATGGCGTCGTGATGCTGCTCGGCGATATGCCAGGCGTGACCGCTGAGGTCATCGACGCCGTGACCGGGGCCTGGCGGCAGACGCCTTCATGGGCTGCCGTGACCGACTACCGCGGCCAACTCGGTCACCCCTTCCTGTTCAGCGCCTCCGCCTTCTCGGATCTACGAGAACTCCACGGCGACAAGGCGGTATGGAAGATTGTCGATTCCGAGCCCCATACCAGGGTTGCCCGCCTCGCTGTTGACAGACCCCTGCCTCGAGATATCGACACGTGGGATGACTACAACGCCGTCTGTGCCGCATTTGGCTTTTCACCGGCGGAACGCACAGCTGCCTTGTAACGCGTTTCTCCTCGAGACCGTGGGATTGGAGAGCACCTGGATTGGCAATCATCTGACTGCGCCGCGGGCCTCGTTCGTTCGTCATCAAGATCGAGCACCAATCCAATGATCGGTATATTCCATCCATGTTCAACTTGGCGCTAAGCATCTCAGCGTGCCTTCGCTCCGGAACCCGCGTTGACCTCGCGTGGATCGTCGAACATGGCAACTCCACAGCCCCCGACCCGACCCAGGCGGTCGCAATCACGCCCGGCGGGGGACGTCTCGGGTCGCTCGGGTCCGAATCCCTGGAAAGTCAACTCATCGAGTTGGCTGGGATTCATAGAAGTCGCGGCCGGCTGGTCAGTCTGGACGCCGGACCAGTCGACTCTCTGGAATCGGGACCCGGGTCGAGACGCCAAGTCAAGTGTGTGCTGGTTCAGGCTTCGGAGATGCCCGAGAACCTCTGGCAGTGCCTTCTGGACCGAGAGCCTGTCTGCCTCGTGAGCCAACTGGATGGAGACACGGTTGCCGACACGGTCCTGTACACCGCGGACACGATTGCCGGATCGAACGACGAGGCTCGTCGGATCTTCGAACTCGAAACGAGCAAGACCGAACTCATCGGTGAAACCGTGGTAACCGCTCTCTGGTCGACACCTACCCTGCTCGTAGTGGGTGACGAGAAAGCCGCCCAGCCTCTGTGTCAGATCGCCACCGTGCTGGGTTGGAATCCCATTGTTGCAAGCAGCCCAGACGAAGCTTCGGGGATCATCGCAAGCCTCTCACCCATGGACAGCGTGGTGGTCATGGGTCACGACCTCCCAATGAGCGGAGGAGCACTGGCAGCGGCCCTCACGAGCGAGGTGGGCTACATCGGTGCCGTTGGTTCCAGACACCTGCAACAGGCACAGGCCGACTGGCTGGCATACCGAGAGTTCACCGATCTGAGTCGGATACATGGGCCCGCTGGGCTGGGTATCGGAGCGCGAAATGCCAAGGAAATCGCCGTGGCAATCGTCGCGGAGATCGTGGCAACACAGACAGCCGGAGTCCAGTAGGCGATCATCCCGGTCCGAAGACATTGACGGCGCCCACGTCCGTATCAGACCGTCGGCCGTTCGCTCAGAGGCACCTGGTAGCCATTGATGCATCGGCGATCCACAGCCCGCGAACGCTGACAAGTCGTCTAAGGGTCACGCTTGGTAGTGAGCGGATTGGTGGTCGGAGCGCTATAGGTGCCGATCCATTCCTCCTTCCAAGTCGAGTCGAACTGATCAAGGTTGCATCCGGGTTGGTAGACCGAGATCAACTCGCGGGTGATGTGTTCACGATGCGATCGCAGCCCTCCCGGTACCTCGTAGGTGCAAATGTGGAGGTTCCATCGATCCCCGGCTCGCCGTACCCAACAGCCGGCCCTTGGGTGTTTGAACGGGAACGGCTCCCTTGAGAGATCCTCAGAATGGTCGACGTAAATCACGGCAAAATCCTGAGGCTTCAAGTCGGGGTCAGGTCGGAGCATGATGGCGTAGACCCCGGCAGCGGCGGGGGGATTCCAGCCGCCCAGTACCCGCGGTCCCTCGAACGGGTAGCCGGCAAGTGAGCCCAGCCTGATCATTCCTCGCCCGACAACTCTTCGTCCTCGCTGAGGACGTTGACGTCCATCAAGGGCCAGGCCGGCAAGTTCGCCAACGCCGCAGCCTCTTCAAAGGCCGGCACAGCGAGTTTTACAGCCTCTTCAGCCGATCCGGCATCAACAACCAACTGGGCGCCGTAGGTCGTTGTTCCCATGCCTGACGCGATCCCACCCATCGGAGCGACAGCGTCCGCGAGGGCGACGATCTCCTCGCGAGAGAGGACACGGTCGCCTCCAGCGCGGAGTGACACACTCCACCTCACAACAAACTCCTACCGCAACTTCGGCAGACCCGCAGCAAACGCCTCAAGGCTGCGGAGGTTGCGGCCCGGAACGATGGCATCCACATGCCGGGCCGCGACCATCATGCCGAGCGTGCTCGGCTGGCAGCCCTCGCCCTCACCCTGGTAGGGGTTGATCCACACGATCCGATGGGACAGGCGCGAAAGGTCCTTCAACGCTCCTGCGAGGGTTGCCGGGTCACCTCTATCGTGCCCATCGGAACAGATAACAACGATTGAGCCACGGGTCATGCCCCGCCTTCCCCACTGTCGTACAAGCTCTCTGAGTGACTCCCCGATCTGCGTACCGCCGTCCCAGTCCGACACACACCGAGTGGCAGCAGTCAGGGCATCGTCGAGTCGTGGGGAATCGAGTGCTGGGGTGATGCGAGTCAGATGCGTACCAAAACAGAAGACCTCTACTCGACCGGCGGCGCGCCTGCTTGCGTGAGCGAACTGAAGCAGATTGCGTGAATAGTCCGACATCGAGCCAGATACATCCAAGACGAACAAGAGTGGCCTGACCCGTAGTTTTTGGCCCACCCAGAGCAATCTGGGTGCTTCGTGGTGCATCCTCATCGCTTCACGCGAAATGCGACGCATGTCGGGTCGCCTTCTCTCACCGTCAGCGCACCGCCGTCGGCTCCGACGTTGCGGTGGACTCAGGCGCATGCGAGCGATGATGCGTCTCAGCGTTGCAAGCTCTTCCGGCGTGCAGGCTGAGAAGGACTTGTCTCGCGCCACCTCGGCGTCGGACGCGACGAGGCCGAGCGTGATTTCCGGATCGTCACCCTCTCCTCCCGTGCCGGGCTCGCTCGCGGGGACCTGCAGCACCGCCTGTGTTTCCATCGTCTCCGAGACTGACGGACTGTCTGCATCGTGTCCGGCCTCGCGCTGGGACCGAAAGAAGCGACCAAATACACGGTCATAAATACGGATGTGATCTCGTCTGGTGACCAGACTCGCGTGTCCGCTCCAATAGAGATCGTGCAGGTCAACCGGATCCAGAACAGCGACGGCTGCGCAGAAGGTCGTGATATCACCGGTCCCGATTGGCAGACCTTCGTTGCGAAGTTCATGTCCGAACTGAACGAGGCGATCAACAATCGGCTCGTCAGACATCGGCTACGAGCAACCCGAGATCGCTGGCCACCTCGTCGAAGTCGTCTCGGTCCTTGATGACCGCGCCCAGCGTGTCGCGTGCGCTCTCGACATCGAAATCCCCAGAGTCGATCACGCCCAACGCCGCCACCCAGTCGAGGGTCTCGGCAATTCCAGGGGGTTTCACCAACTCCCTGTCGCGTAATCGGCTTACGGCCGTCACCACCTTGCGGGCCAGGGTCCCCGGGACATCAGGCATTCGAATCTTGACGATGTCGACCTCTTGGTCTACGGAGGGATAACCGATCCAGTGATAGAGGCAGCGCCGCTTCAGAGCGTCGTGGAGCTCCCTGGTCCTGTTTGAGGTGAGAATGACGATTGGCGACGAGTCAGCCCTGATGGTTCCGAACTCAGGGATGGTGATCTGGAAGTCGGAAAGCAGCTCAAGAAGGAATGCCTCGAACTCATCGTCGGCACGATCGATCTCGTCTATCAGGAGAACGCACTGGTTTCCGGCTCTTACAGCTTCCAGGAGAGGCCGCTCGAGAAGAAACTCAGCGCTGAAAAGCCTGCTGATGGCATCACCATCCTGCATCTGGTCGCCGGACAGAGCACGAACGTGCAACATCTGCCGTGCGTAATCCCATTCGTACAACGCTTGGTGTGTGTCGATTCCCTCATAGCACTGGAGACGGATCAGACGACAGCCGAAGGCAGTCGAAAGTGCCTTTGCGAGCTCGGTCTTGCCGACACCGACCTCGCCCTCCAAGAGGAGTGGTCGCCCCAGTTTCAAAGCGACGAACAAGGTGGTCGCCAAACCACGGTCAGCCAGATATCCGACACCGCGCAGAGTGTCAGTCAGTTCGAGTGCGTCCTTGAGACCCCTGCCGCCTTCCTCGCCAACCACAGTCAGACCCCAGATGTAGGCGTCAATGCCGTTTGGTGGTCGTCTGGCCCAAGATCAGGTCGCGAATGGACTCAGCCGAACCACTCAACTTGCCCTCGCGTGCAAGCCGTTCGCGCCAAGCTGTCTGGAGGTCTTCGCCGTTCTCGGCAAAGCCGTCGAAACTGAACTCACGGGCATTGCGGCAAACTCGAGTAGGGCTGCAGTCCTCGTCAAAGTCGCCAAGCGTCTCTTCGTCGTCAGTCAAGCCCGTCTGGCTCAAACCTTCGGCGCTATCGCGTTCGAGTCGCACTAGGAACCTCCCCTTGAACACATCAGGTTAGAACGCCGGCACCCATTCGAATGAGGTGCCAACTGGCCTGCGATCCTATCGATGACACTGCAGCCGAGAACTGACCGCGGTCTACCCACTTCTACCCGTCGGGCACGTAGCCCACGGCCTCGTGAAGCCGAGTTCGCCTGCGGGTCATAGCGGGTCTGGCCGGAACAGGTGAAGCCTCTGGAGCAGGCTCGTAGGTGGCACCGACGACGATTCCCTCAGCCATTCCATAGAGAAGCGGCAGAGCACCGGCTATAACCCTTCCGGTCTTGTTGATCCGCTCGACACCGGGTTCGATCGACTCCGCATGGCGCTTGATCTCCCAAACCAGCTCGGCACAAGCCTCGAGTTGACCAGCCACGCGCGTCAGTTGGGAGCCGACCACGAAGAGGTAGATCGCCAGCTCCGCCACGAGTACTGCGATGGCGATAACGGTCAGAAGAACCAAGAGCGTCATGATCGCACCTTGTCCAGCACCCGCCCGAGGAACAGGTGATGCTCCAGGCCTTCAAACAGGACTTCATCAAGTCGAGCGGCTGTCTCTGCGATCAACGCTGTGTCCAGCGTGTTCGTGGCCGCCTGCTCAAGCGTCGAACGAATCAGGTCGACGCGCTTCTCGATAACGCCAACGAGCACGACGAGAATTGTCAAGAGCGCCGCGACAGCGAATATGACGATCAGGCCGAGTCCGAGCGTGACCCACCAGAGGCTTTCCTGTGCGGAACCGAGTATGTACATGGTCAGCCTCCCAGCCGGTTACGACCGCGAGCCAGCCCGGCGACGATGGCCTCGGCTGCCTCGTTCGTTGCGTTGAGTTCGTCCAGCGCTGCGGTGTGATCCACCGACTCCTCGAGAGAAACATTGATCTCCGAGGCCTGGCCGCCGATCCGTTGGGCGAGGAGGAGTATCGGCACCACCAGAGCGACGACGGCGAGGACGACGACGATGCCGACCGACCACCCAATCACCCAACCAGCGGTTGATGCTTCCGCAAAGACAAGTGCAGTCATGGTGTCAACCTCCTAATCAGAGCGTGTCGCAGAACTCGCGAACGGGGCGCAGGTTCTCGTTCACCGACGGCAGGACTACCGGTACTGTGCTCGTCTTCTCGGCTATGACCTGTACTCCACCCAGGAGGTTTCCCAGCGTTCGCTTGACGGCGACCAGGTGGAGGATCACGCGGATCAACCCCAGTGCCGTGGCGGCGATGATCAGCCCCGCGATTGCGACGGTGAACCATGCGACGGTTGCCATCAAAAATCCTCCTATTCAGCCCAGTAGTTTTCCGACCGAGCCCGCATACCTGACTGCCCCGTCCGCTACTTCCTTGATGGTCTCGTCCGTGGTGGCCAATAACTCTGGCGCAGTGTCAAGTTCACCTATAAGTGCCACTCCAGCAGCCAAGGTGTCGTCTGCCGCACCGCGAATCCGTTCCAGCGCAGCGAGTACCCGATTGAGCAGCGCAACAAGGATCGGCACCACCAGTGCCACGAGAACAAGGTTTCCGATCATCCACATGCGAGTTCTCCTTATCAGTTGGGCGGCGGTCGGTATGGGAGGAAGAAGCGTCGAAAGACCCTGACCAGCGCCATACGAAGCGCACGTATCCCGATCACAACGCCACTCGCGGGCTTTGCTGCGGCGACCTGGTCAGGGTCGAGGCCACTCTCGACAGCGTCCAGGCGGTTCTGCATGTTCGTGGCGAAGTCGTTGAGTAAGACGGAGGTCACGTCGGCGACCATTCCGCGCCCGTACTGTGCGGCTGCGCCGGACAACTGTAGATCGAGGGAAATATCGATTTTGGTTCCCAGAGATGATGGAGAGAGGGCGACGTTGAGTTTCAACGCTGCCTGGCCTCTGCCTCTCTTGTCGGCTCCCGATGCGTCCACGACAATTGTCTTGTTTGCATCGTCCCGTTCTGTTACTTCAGCCTCTCCACCAAACTCGAGCTTGACGGGGCCCAGTCGGATGGCGACGGTCCCCTGGTACCGATCGTCGCCGATCTCGTCGGTCAGATCGGCACCAGGAAGACAGGCGGCAACACGTGGGATGTCTCCGAAGAACGTCCATACGTCGTCAATCGGCTGGCCAGCCTCGAAACTGTTTTCGATCAACATGTCGCACCCTTTGAGAGATGGGTCTTGGCGACCTCATTCTCGTAACTAGAACGGCAGCCGAGACAGCAGAAATGGTAAGTATCGCCGTCGACCTCGAGGGGGTGGCTACTACTGTCGGCGTTGACGGTCATACCACAGACGGGATCAACCACTTCAACAGTTGACGCGACCGGGTATGCCCTAGTTGGTACGGGCTTGAGGGTCGGGCGAAGCTTGACGAGTTCAGCCAGCACAGCGACAGCGACCTCTCGGTGGCTGATTCGGCCAAGATCGAGGCCAGCAGGCACCCTTATCGATTCGAGCTGTTCCTGCGGTACATCGCGGTCCGCAAGGTAACCCAGCAGAGCCTCGCCGCGCCGCGCCGATCCAATCACTCCTAGGTAGGCGGGAGTGGACGACAGGGCACTTTCGATCACGTCCTCGTCGCCGTGGCCCTGGGTTGCAACCACCACGAGAGAACGAGAAGAAACCGCATCGCTCGAGAAGTCGGGTCCATCGATGAGCTCGGTTCTCCAACCCAGGTCACTGGCCAACAGACAGAGGGTCTGCGCCATCGGTGATCGACCGACAACTACAAGTTCAGGGACAGGAACTACCGGTTCGATGAAGATCTGCAGCGCACCGGTGCTCTGGCAGGAAATAGCGATCGCGGTCAGATTCTGTGGTAAGTCGCCGAACTGATCGGAAACGCCAAGGACGAGCAGGCGAGGTTCGCGCCTTTCAAGGGCTCTCAAGGCTTCTCGAATGAGCACCGGTTCTGCGCACGCTCCGCCGATCCAACCGATGGTCTGGCCAGAGGCGGTAACGATGGCCCGCGACCCCTGCTGTCCAGATGAAGGCCCTTCCCGCCACACCACGGTGGCAAGTACGAACTCCTCCCCACGTTGCCGCAACTCGACGGCGTGTTCGAGCACCCCCCAGCCGTCGATTACCGGCTCACTGGTCATCGGTCTGTCCTGATGGGTGGTGAACCCGACACATCGTGGCCTTCGGTAAGTGCCTCATATACGCGATCAGGCAGCAGGGGCATATCAATGTTGCGAACACCGGTTCCCTTGAGCGCGTCGATCACCGCGTTGACAAAGGCGGCAGGGCCACCAACTGTGGCGCATTCGCCGACGCCCTTTGCCCCGATCGGATGGTGGGGACAAGGAGTCACCACCTCGTGCAACTCGAATCCCGGCGTCTCCCATGCGGTCGGGAGCAGGTAGTCCATGTAGTTGGAACCAACACAGTTTCCTTCGCTGTCAAAGGTGATGAACTGCATGTTGGCCATGGCATAGGCCTCAGCCAAGCCACCCATGATCTGGCCTTCGACGATCATCGGGTTGATTCGCACTCCGCAGTCATCAACGGCGACAAAGTTCAGAACGTCCCAGACCCCAGTGAGGGGGTCGACTTCCACCGTGGTTATGTAACAGCCGAAGGGCCAGGTCAGGTTGGGGGGGTCGTAGTAGGCATTGTTCTCTAAACCTGGCTCCATCCCGTCGGGGATATTGGTGTAGGCCGCCATAGCGCATTCTTGAATGGTGACTCCACTATCCGGCGAACTCCTCAGGTAGAAGCGACCCAATTCCCACTCGATGTCCTCCTCGGAGACCTCGAGCAGGTGGGCGGCGATCTTTCTCGCTTTGGCTCTGATCTTTCGTGAAACCATCGAGACGGCAGCACCAGCAACAGGTGTGCTACGTGAGGCGTAGGTGCCCATTCCGAATGGAGCAGTGTCCGTGTCTCCTTCCTCGACGACCACGTCGTCGGCAGGGATGCCAAGTTCATGGGCGACTATCTGTGCCCAGGTCGTCTCGTGTCCCTGCCCCTGGCTCTTGGCACCCGTTCGCAGGAGTGCCTTGCCGGTCATGTGGACACGCAACTCGGCAGAGTCGAACATCTTGATACCGAGGATGTCGTACTCGCGGCTGTTCCCGGCGCCAAGCGGTTCAGTCATTGTGGAGATGCCTATGCCCAGCAGACGTCCGTTCTTTCTCGCTTCTTCCTTCTGCTTCAGGAAGTCCTCGTATCCGATCGCTTCCAGCCCTATTTCAAGACACTTGCCGTATTGGCCGGAATCAGTGAGGAAACCGAACGGTGTTCGGTGGGGAAAGTCGTCGTCCTTTACGAAGTTGAGGCGGCGGATCTCCGCTTGGTCGATTCCAAGATCTTCGGCTGCAGCCTGAACCATTCGTTCCTGGAAGAACATTGCCTCGGTGATACGGAAAGAGCAGCGATAGGCGACACCACCAGGCGCCTTGTTGGTATAAACGCCGCGTGCCGTGAGGTGTGCCACAGGGATGTCGTAGCAGGCGAAGGCCGCGTGCATCAGGCCGATCTTGAACTTGCTTGGCTGGGCGTCGGAGAAAAAGGCTCCGTGATCGGAGTCCGTGTGCATGCGCACACCAAGTATCTTCCCGTCATTTCGCAGAGCCATCTGCCCGCGCAGATAGATGTCGCGACCGAAGCCTGTCGAGATGAGGTTGCCTGTCTTGTCCTCTATCCACTTCACAGGGCGTTCGAGCAGGATTGAGGCCAGAATGGACACTACGTATCCGGGATAGATGGGAACCTTGTTCCCGAACCCACCACCGAGATCGGGCGAGACGATGCGGATCATGTGCTCGGGGAGTTCGGCGACCATTGCAACAGCGGCCCTGATGATGTGCGGTGCCTGTGAAGTCATGTACACCGTGAGCTTGGAGGTGGCCCGGTCGAAGTCGGCGATGGAACCGCAGGTCTCGATAGGTGACGGATGTGACCGCGGATAGTGCAACTCAAGTTCCGACACCGCGTCGGCCGCGGCAAAGGCCCTGTCGGTGCCGTCCTTGTCGCCAACCTCCCAGTCGAACACCACGTTGTCGTGCTGGTTCTCCTTGTCATCGCGTATGACTGGAGCTCCGTTTGCCGTTGCCTGAGTTGGGTTTACGATGACCGGCAAAGCCTCATAGTCGACAACGATCGCCTCGCATGCGTCCTTGGCGATGTAGGGGTCGTCGGCTACGACGCACGCGACTTCCTGTCCCTGGAATCGCACCTTGTCGGTCGCTAGCACGGCCTGGGTGTCATATGAAAGCGTGGGCATCCATGCCAGGTTGCGACTGGCCAGCAACTCGCCCGTGAGTACAAGCTGCACTCCCGGAATGGCCAGCGCTGCACTCGTGTCGATGGACTTGATGCGTGCGTGGGCAAGAGGACTGCGGAGGATCTCCATGTGCAACATGCCGGGCAACGTGATGTCGTCTACATAGTTGCCCATGCCGCGAATGAAGCGATTGTCTTCGACACGGCGGCGTCTGGCTCCGAGGCCACCGATCTTGACTTCATCGACGGTCATGGTGCCTCGTCTTCCTCAACGTTGTCCTTGGCTCGGAGCAAGGCTGCTGCCACGAGCACCGATTTGACGATGTTCTGATACCCGGTGCATCGGCAGAGATTTCCCGACAGTGCCCACCGCACCTCGTCCTCGGTCGGGTCGGGATTCTCGTCAAGCAGAGCCTTCGCGGTGAGCATCATCCCCGGCGTACAGAACCCACACTGGAGACCATGCTCGTCCCTGAATCCCTCCTGAATGGGGTCCAGTCCACTCGCAGACGTGAGACCCTCGACCGTGGTGACCTCGTGTCCGTCTGCCTGCACGGCGAACATGGTGCAACTCTTCACCGGGCTACCGTCAATCAACACCGTGCACGCACCACAATGGGTGGTATCGCACCCGATGTGTGTACCGGTCAACTCGAGGCCCTGCCGGATCAGGTGGGCAAGCAACAGTCTGGGTTCGACGTCCAAGGTTTGTTTCTTGCCGTTGACGGTGACCGTGATGCGTCGTACCGGGGTGTCGACGGGTGTTTCCGTCGTCACTACCTCAAACAGGCTTGTCATGTCAGGCCACCTCTTGGGTCGTGCGCTGAAGGCTCGAAAGGATTCGCGTCACAAACGTGGCAACAATGTGCCGCTTGTAGGCTTCGCTGCCTCGATGATCGGATCTCGGTTGCGACATTTCGGCGGCGTGTCCGGCGGCTCGAGCAATGTTGTCGCCGTTCAGTTCTTCGCCGACAAGCATCTCTGCCGCTGCTCCGGCGCAGATCGTGGAAGCGCCGACACCAGTTAGGCCGATGCCGGCTCGGGCCACCTGGGTACCGGAGAATTCGACCGAAACTGCGACGCCAACGGTGGCGAAGTCGCCGACCCGCCTCTCTAGTTTCAGGTAGCCACCCGCCCGGGTGCCTACGGGGGCGGGAACAAACGCTTCGATCGCGAGTTCGTCGGGCTCGAGGACGTTCTGGAATGGACCATCCACGAAGTCGACGCACGGGATGGACCGGCGACCATTCGGGCCCTGGACAACGACAGATCCACCGAGTGCTCCCATCACCGAAGCCCAGTCACCCTGGGGGTCGGCGTGGCAGAGCGATCCGACCACGGTGCCCCGCATGCGAACTATGGGATCAGCGATAAGAGGAGCAGCCGCGGCCATCGTGGGCT
>Ga0302120_10000993_pt1 | contig 13181 bp, 12 predicted proteins | sample AG5_Bottom_MG_FD_203118 | JGI IMG/M metagenome (GOLD analysis project Ga0302120, IMG submission 203118) | Marine microbial communities from Western Arctic Ocean, Canada - AG5_Bottom | ecosystem: Environmental > Aquatic > Marine > Oceanic | place: Canada: Western Arctic Ocean | collected 2017-10-01 | reverse complement strand
GTCGACATCTGGATTGCATCTGAGCTGATGTCCAAGGAGCCGCTAGGAGCGGCAACCCGCGACATGGACTCTGACTTCAAGGACGTCGTGGCTTGGGTCTGGTATGGAATGGTAACCGCTGAGGAGATGGGTGTCACCACTGCAAACGCAGCTGCATCCGCCACCGCTGCCTGCGATGGTAGCGACCCCGGTATGTGCCGCCTACTAACCGAGAACCTCGGCCTAGGTACTGCAACCAACCCGCTTGCGGGCGACTGGATGCAGGCTGTCCTAGCAACCGCTGGAAACTATGGCGAGGCCTATGACGACGCGTTCTGCGACGGTACCTACGACGGTGTCAGCGGATCCGCCGCCATGACCGGCTGCCTGATCTCGCGTGTCGGAACCCTAAACGCTCTCGTTTCCGAGGGTGGGATCCAGTACGCACCAGCAATGCGCTGAATGCATTAACTGACTGATCGGAATTACGTAAGCCTCTTGGGGGGGATTTCCTCCTAAGAGGCCTCACTACCCTTTTACACCGCGCGCGCCCCTACGGGGGGTATGGCATTTCAAGGATCGCTTCTTCTTCTTGTTGGTTTACTCCCAGTGACTCATTCCTATCGTGATTACTTGAGAGTCTACATTGCACCCTTGTTGAGCGTCTACCTGTTCTGGCTGTACTGCAACAAGTTCCTCGAGATGTCAATATCTTACCTCTCTACGATGGCAAGGGACATCACAATTGCTGGCACCCAGATGAACACCTCGTACTACCCCATGGAAAGACTGGCCCCGATTGTCAGCGGAGTTATCCTACTCTGCTTCCTGCTGGTGCAGAACGAGATTCCAACCCTTCTCAAAGGATTGAGTAGACGTGATTCAAATGTCATCTCCGAGTGCTCGAGCTCAATCTTCGCCATCCTTTGCTTCGTACTCTCCTACTTCCTATTGACGAGTGTCCTAGAACTGACCCCTGGGGCTCAGATTCCATTCTTCTTTTTCGGGGGCGCTATTGTTGCCGGAATACTTCTGCTGCAGGATAACCTAGGCGAGATTCTGAACTGGAACCGCTCCTTCCGTCCAAGGGAGAACGTGGGTGCACTTATCTCGGTAGGCTCAATCGTCTTGTTCGCAGTCCTGACTCTCAACATCTCGATGATTCCAGCTATCTCCCAGCGCGTCCCCTTCTTCCTCTCTGCGGTTATCCTCATCACCGTCCTCTACTGGTACTGGAGGATCTCTCAGGAAGGAATGAAGCCAGCTGTACAGGCCAAGAGAACAGCCGCTCTGGCTTATCTGGCTCTCCTGCCGTTTATCCTGTACTTGCTTTTGAGGGTGCTCTACCTGCAGCACGACCCCAACCCGGTGATGCAGAACCGCTGGGCGTTAAACTTTGACTTCATGGATAAGGTGAACACCTTCAAAATCAATCCGTGGCCGATGGAGGTGGTGGCGAACTCCGACCCAAGATGGCTGTTCCTGAAGGCTGCTATCATCAACTCAGTGAGGGTTACCTTGCTCAGCATAGTGCTATGTGTCATTCTTGGGACCATTGTCGGTGTCACTAGACTCTCCTCCAACAAGTTGGCATCAACCATGGCTACGGTATACGTCGAGGTATTCCGAAACCTCCCTCTCGCCGTTCTCTTGTTCCTAATTGCAACTCAATATGGGATTCAAGCCCCACTGTTCATAGAAGAGAGATTCCTTTTCGGTGGGGCTGTGTTCTTCAGCAACCAGGGAATCTGGTTTGTGACCGTGGAGTCATATCAGAGATTGGTCATGGGCTTAGTCGCCCTTGCCCTACTCAGGGCTGGCCTACGTTCTATGGACAGGATCGAACCACGATTCATAGTCACCCCTAACACTCCTCTCGAGCATGTTAGGAGGCCCTTCAGTGCATTGGGATGGAGGGTCGAGGCTCTCGTCGCAGACATATTCCTTATTGTCGCAGCTGTGGTCTTCATCGATTATCTGGTACCATTCGTCTCGACACATGGAGGTGGCACCGAGGCATTATTGGCCATGACCCTGATTGTCTATGCTCTGTCAGTCACCAGCAGAGTTGATGACGACGGCATTAACTCGTTACAGATTGATGATTCGGAATCCGGCCTCAGGGAGAGGTTCAGAATCTGGGTTGCCGCCTTCGCCGTAGCCACGGGAATAGCCGTCTCGAAGGGGCTGTCGTGGCCAGAGTACGTCAAGGACTGGAACGGGGACGGGGTCGTTGACTCCCCTGGGTCGTGGGACATAGCCGAGGGCACTGGATTCGAAATCACGCCATTCTTTCTCGCCATGATGCTCGGACTGACGCTGTTCACCGCATCGACTGTGGCCGAGATTGTGCGAGGAAGCATTCAGGCTCTTCCTAGGGGGCAGGTCGAGGCGGCGATCTCGGTGGGCCTCAATCCCTATCAGAGGCTCAGGCTGGTCATCATGCCCCAGGCCCTGAGGAGCATGGTGCCGCTGTTGAACAACCAATTCATGAACGTCTGGAAGAACTCCAGTCTGGCTGTTATAGTCGCCTACAGTGACATATTCTACGTAGTGCTGGTGATGATGAACAACGTCGGCAAACTGATTCCTCTATTCATTCTCCTGCTCATCACCTACCAGACAGGAAGCCTCGTCATCTCAGTGGTGATGAACTGGTATAACTCAAGAGTAACGAGCGTGAAGATATGAGTTCGAGAGGCCTTAATGTGGATTCGTTCCTTGAGTTAGAGGAGTCCATAGCCGGCAAGCCAGGAGGTCCTTGGGTCACTCCCAGCAACAATGTACTACTCTCCCTCGTGGCGATATCTCTGGCTTTTGTCTGCGGTCTCGCTGGAGGCATGTGGGAGGGATTCCTGCCCAACGGCTTCTTCGAGCTGGTGGCGAAGGCAGAGGCGGGAGGCGCAAGTTCTCCGAATGCCCTGATCTTTGGCACCATTTGCACGATTGTTATCGTCTTTGCATGGTGGGTGACTTGGACCGCTCTGGTCAAGTGGACCCCGAGAAAGACCCTTCCCACCGCGCTACTAGGAATCTCCACCGCTTGGATTATCGTCATAGCAGTACGTGGCCTCAGTCACTTCGCTCTAGTCGAAGCGGATTGGTCTGTCGTCTGGGCTAACAGAGTACTACTGATCGTAGGACAACAGATGACCGAACAGATGACACAAGCACCTGGCTCAGAATCCTGCATCGCTGTATCAAATTGCTATGGTATCAATCAGAACTGGCGCTTGTGGTGGATACTCTACATGTCATTCGTCGTCCTAGCGAGCGCCTATGGGACCATTGCTGAAAAGCCAGCAAGATTCCTAGTCCCATTCACCGCATTATGTGGCGTATTGATGCTTGTAGCATGGGTACCGAGCGAAATCAACTACCACAGCATCGTCCCGATTATGAATCTGACGAAGGCCTTGTTGGTGGGTTATCTAGCATACGGGGCGTCGTACTACTACTGTTCAATATCAGAGGAGTACAAGGCCAACCGGCTGAGGTCATACATCGCGATAGGGGCAGTGGTCACATTCTTCTTCGCAATTATGATAATGGATCCACCTGAGCCGGTCAAAGATCTAGCAGTGCTCTTCGGCGGCACACCTGTCCAAGAGATACGTGAAGCCATAATTGCTGGAGAGATAGTCCCAAGCACTCTCGATAAACTCGCAGGAGACGGCATCCAGGCATCTCAATGGGGGGGCCTCTTCGTCAACCTCATTGTAGCAACTGCAGGATGCGTACTCGGCTTCGGAATAGGAGTCGTTCTAGCCTTCGGTAGACAGAGTGACCAGCCGTTCTTCAGTGTGCCATCAGTCGCCCTAATCGAACTGGTCCGATCGGGCCCTCTAATCTGCTGGCTTTGGTTCGCTGTCTTCTTGATGCCCGATTTGATGGATCCATTCTACGATGCAGAGGATATCATCCGCATGCTCCTGATGTTCGGAGTGTTCGGCGGATGCTACATCGCAGAGGTTCTCAGAGGAGGACTTCAGGCCGTTGACTCTGGCCAGAAGGAGGCGGCCATCGCCCTAGGGCTGTCTCCTTTCCAAACCAAGATACAGGTTGAGTTACCCAATGCCGTCAGGACTACAATACCCTCCATCGTCAGCGTGTTCATCGGGCTCTGGAAAGACACTACGCTGCTGTTCATCATCAACATACTAGACTTCTTCAAACTAGCCAAGGACCTACCAGCCACAGATTTGCGTTTCCTCGGTAACTTCCTAGAGCCGTTGTACGTCACTGCCCTTGTTTTCTGGGTGTTTGCATTCTACCTATCCAGAGTCTCGATGAAGATTGAGAAGGGCCTTGGACTGGGCAGAGAAGGAGGAGGAGAAGCAACATGAGCACGGACAGTGATGAAATAATAATTGAAACAAAGGGAATCAAAGTGAACTTCGGAGACTTCTGGGCATTGAAGGGAGTAGATATAACGGTCAGGAAGGGCGAGATAATCGTCATCCTCGGCCCCTCGGGCTCGGGGAAGTCGACCTATATCAGGACCCTAAACCGCCTACAGCCACACAGCGGTGGGACCATCAAAATCGACGGAATCACCGTGGATGACGATACTACTGTCTCCGATCTCAAGTACATCCGATCAGAGATAGGATTCGTCTTCCAGCAGTTCAACCTCTTCCCCCACCTGACGATAATCGAGAACGTGACGCTGGCGCCGATGAAGGTCAAGGGCATACCCAAGAGGGAGGCAGAAGACCTCGCTATGGAACTGCTCGAGAGGGTTGGTATCCCCGAGCAGGCATACAAGTACCCCAGTGGGCTATCTGGCGGACAACAGCAGAGGGTCGCTATCGCGAGGGCCCTTGCGATGGATCCGAAGATAATGCTCTTCGACGAGCCAACTTCGGCACTCGATCCCGAGATGATCAAGGAAGTCCTCGAGGTGATGATCGACTTGGCTAAGAGGGACATCACCATGATTGTGGTCACTCACGAGATGGGCTTCGCCAAGGAGGTAGCCGACAGGTGTATCCTGTTTGACGAAGGAGAACTAGTAGAGGAGAACACCCCTGAGGAGTTCTTCTCGAACCCAACTCACGACAGAACCAAACTATTCCTGAAGCAGATTCTCTAGGACTGCGATAACCACTGGGACACGCCATCGAGTATAGCCCCCCTGAAGGTAAGGAGTCTAAGATTGGGTCCATTCAGACTCACGGTCAGCATTGCTCCCCTTGTGAAGTGAGTCTCGCCCCATCCATCGCTGACCACGTAGCCCCTGTGCATGTCGCTCGTGATAACGGTGGGCTCGCTGACCCACTCCCAGTAGGACCCGTCCCCGGCCCTGTCAGCCCGAGGAAGGTCCCTCGCCACGTACAGGTAGTGGTCGTCTATCTCACTGGCTGAGAACTCCGCCCCCTCGATGTTCGCAACGTGCCTGAACCACGCCCCTTGCCCTAAGAAAGTGGAGAATAGACACCCGGATGAATGTTGCATCGAATCGATCTCGTCCCTCTGCAGCCTGTACTTGGATGGTTGGTACTGGTGCGTATTGGCAACCAGCAGGTCGTTGAGTGCCGGGTCGCAGCGGATGATGTTGCCGCTCGTGGTCTCAATCTCGGCCTGGAGACGAGGCAGGACGTTGACGATGGCCCCACCATCCAGAGCCGCCCTAACGTCCTCGGAGAACGTGCTCGGGTCACTACCCATGAAGAAGCCGTATGAGCCCCCATTGTCCTCGCTACGAGGGTGGCTATTGACTCCCATAACAGGGGTACTCTCGTCGACTGAGTGCGCAATAGATGTCAGAGTCCCATCGCCTCCCAGCACGATTACCAGGTCGGGTTCCACAAAGTCAGCCCGCCCAACAGTCTCGCGAGCGGTGTAACCAACGTTCAGGCCTCTCTCCTCGACGAGAACGTCGAGCACCAGTTTGACTTCCTCGAGTGACTTGTCGTGGACTTCTTCGAAGTTTTTCTTGTAAACCACAAGGATGTCTCCGCCCAAAACTCGATCTCACCCGGCATTCGCTCCACGTGCCTCCCATATAGGCGCCACGCAAACCAATTCCAGCCACCAACTCTTGAGGAACGCATATTTGTCCACCCATTTAGCCACGCACGTGATCCGACCCATTCTGTTGTCCCTTCTGATTTGCTTTCCGGCACTAGCGGGATGTTTGGAGGTGGAGAGACCTTGCCCTGAGGACACATGCTTCCCGCTAACTAGCAGCGCATTCAACTCGATACTTGAGGAACTTGGAGAGATAGACGCACTGCAGCTTGCAGAGGAGTACGACAGGCTTAGCGTAAGCACGATTACCAGGTTCTCTGATTCGGGAGTCAGTGGAGAGATGGAGTGGAGGATCGAGAAGGATGATGACCGGAAGCTCAGATTGGTTGCCAACTCTGTGGTAGTAGGAGGTGTGGAGGTAGTTGGGTACAATATTTGGGACGGAGGGCCGGACACTTACACTAGGACAACCAATCACTGGATGATTGGCCGGGACATGGAGCCGAATTACGAGGACCCCTTCTTGGAGATATCAAGGCTAGCTACGGAGAACCCGGACGGAAGATGGCCACCATTCAGGTACGACGTCTCCCAGTTCTCCGACCTGAGCTGGACAATCACAGGCGATGCATTCGAGTCTTACCAGATTGCAAGGGCCACTAATGGCCCTGATGAGATATACTTCGAGATCCAAGGGCTTCCACCAAGGATAGTTGGCCTGGCAATCTACTCCGGCGGCCTCGGGATGGACGACGCGACATTCTCTATGTCGGTTGCCACGGAGGACTGGGAAGAGGGACTCAGTATTGACTACTACACGACTATTCTAGAAGGCGGTGGCTACCTGGATATCAGCGGGCTGGCGCAGTTCCCAAGATCTCCAGTTCCATTCATCCCGGTGCCAGATCACCAATCAGTCAATGACGACACCACCTCTGTCATCGGAACCGTGCCCAGTGAGATGTCTCACGAGGTCACTCTGTCGGAGGTGGAGATGCACGTTTTCTCAGAGGGCTCTTCCATGGCAAGTCTGATGCTGAACGAGGAGGAAACCAACATCTCCGCGGAAGACGGTACATGGTGGGAACTCACATGGATTGACGCTGGCCATCGGGGCCTGCTCTCCGAATGGGACATCTTCTCCGTCCGGACAAACTCCGACGCTCCATTCGAGATTCGCATCTTCGATCACTGGGCCCAGGCTTGGACCGACAGAGGGGAATAGCCAGTTCCGGGACCAATTCTATATCGATTCTGCACCAAGCGAAGGTCAACCGGGCTACGAGTCTCTGATAGGTTTCCATGGCGAGTTGGTGGCTGGTCCTAGGCCAATCTTCTCCTGGTGGTTCTTGATTCTCCCATTCTACGCATACTCGCTCAGGCGTGAGAAACAATCCGATGAGGAAGAGTGAGGGTGTCTAGACCCACTCGTCGTTGGGTGCAGTCAGGTCGCTCCCAGCATCCCCGGTGTTCACGACCCCTCGTGGTTCGACAAGCATCACCTTGCACTCCGAGTCCGCACAGGGCTTGTGCCTCACTCCCTTGGGGACCACGTACATCTCGCCCTCCGACAGATCGACCGACCCGTCCTCGAACTCTATCCTCATGCTTCCCTCGATGACGATGAACGCCTCGTCGGTTTCATCGTGCTCGTGCCAGACGAACTCCCCCTCGATCTTCACGAGCTTGAACTGGTAGTCGTTCATCTCGGCGATTACCTTCGGTGACCACTGGTCGGAGAACTTGGAGAGCTTGTCTCTGAGGTTTACCTTTGCCATATTGCTCTCTCCGGTTTTTGTTAGTAGACTAGCTGAACGTCGGAGTCAGCACTGAGTGAGATGACGCCCTTGGGTCCGCTCCAGACCATCCCCATCTCGGGAACGAGGATATCATCTGCGTTCTCCTCGGTAACTCCCACTACTGCCTGGGACCCAGTCGAGCAGTAGATCCCTGCGCCTCCATGGATAATCCTGTCGAGGATTGAACGGCCCATCCCGGGATTCACTCCAGACCGCTCGTCAATCTCGCTAAGGTACTCCTTCTGGAGTAGTCTTACTGCGTGTGATGCGAAGAACATGTTGACTTCGTAGCCATCGTCAAGAGCCTGTGCGGCACAAGCCATCCCAACGACGCATTTCCTTGGGTCGATCTCTGGGTCGGTCACTATCTTGACGAAGTATCTCTTGGACATGTAACTCCCATCTGAGGGGACAATAAAACCGTTGCCGATGGCCCCCATGAAACTAGACGCAATTATTAGGACAGACTAATCACAAGGTATGTGGAAACAGGACTGAGGGGCAAGGTAGTACTAGTCACCGGTGGTGCTGGAGGCATAGGGCAGGCAATTTGCAGACAGTTCGCCGAAGAGGGAGCTAAGGTCGCAATCCACTACCACACGTCTTCTGAAGGGGCCGAGGAACTAGCCACCGAGATAGGGGGGATGACCATCCATGCTGATTTGAGGGTGCCTTCGCAAGCCGATGAGATGGTTGACACAGTGGTCTCCCAGATGGGGAGCCTGGACATCTGCGTAGCAAATTCGGGAATCTATCCACCAGATCCCAGGCCCATGTGGGAGATAGACGAAGAGAGATGGAACTCCACGATCCTGTCGAACCTCGGAGTAACAGCAAACACCTCCCGATCATTCCTTTCTCACGTATCTGAAAGAGGCTCAGGCTCCCTTGTCCTAGTGGGGTCTACTGCTGGAATCTACGGAGAGGCAGGCCACTCTGACTACGCGGCAGCCAAGGGTGCGATCACCACCGGCCTGCTGTTATCGCTGAAGAACGAGGTCTCCCGCTTGGGTTCCGTCAGGGTGAATGCTGTGGCACCCGGTTGGACTCTCACCGAGAAGAAGGTTGAATCAGGGCTGGACGAAGAGGTCATGCAGAGGGCGAAGTCAACCATGGCCCTCAAGAAGCTCGCTACACCTAATGACGTGGCCAGAGCGATTGTGATTCTATCCTCCGACGAGGTGTCCGGACATATCACCGGACAGGTCATCGAGGTCGCTGGCGGGATGGAAGGGAGACTGGTCTGATTCATTTGGAATTGGACGTTAGTCACTTCCAGAGGTAGGCGGAGATTGCCAGCAGGGCTATCGCCCAACCGGGAGTAACAATCAACACTGCCACTGTAGCTGCAATCTCCTCGAGCACGCCCCCGAGAATACGTACAGGACTTGAAATTCTTGCACGCAAGATCATCGATTAGCAGTGTGGCGGAAACAGGTCACCAGGTGGTCATCGACCATTCCCGCAGCTTGCATCATCGCATAGCAGGTCGTCGGTCCTATGAATGTGAAACCAAGGCCCCTGAGGGCATCGCTCATCTCCTTGCTTGTCGCGGTGGATGATTCTACGTCATCCATCCGTTCTCTAAAATTGACAATGGGGCTACCTCCGACGAATGACCAAAGGAATTCCGAGAAGGCGGCCTCATCAGTCCCGAAGTGTCCCACAAAGGCACGAGCGTTGTTGATGGCAGACTTGATCTTGGCCCGGTTGCGGATTATCCCCGGGTTGGACACGAGCCTCTCTACGTCTTCCTCGTCGTAGGATGCGATTTTCTTCGGGTCGAATCCGTCGAAAGCATCGCGATATTCTTCTCGCCTCTTTAGTATCTGAATCCAGGAAAGACCGGCCTGTGCCCCCTCGAGGATAATCTTCTCGAAGAGTCGTCGCCCATCTCGGTTCGGAGTGCCCCACTCGTTGTCGTGATAGTCGATGTAGATAGGGTCGCCAGTGGACCAGGGGCAGCGATAAAGTTCGCCCAACGGGTCACCCCTCTGTGAGGAATCTGACTCCGGTTAGACTCTCGCTCACTTCCCATAGCCGTCTTGCAGTATCTTCGTCCTGGGCCTTCGAGTTGATTTTGGCCCTCCCAGTCATTCCCCTCATTTCGATCACACCTGTGGGACCCCAGAACGGGTATTCCAACGCACCCTTCTCGGTGGCTGCGTAGAGGGTCGCCTCGGCCCCCCTCTTCGCCGGCATTGCCACGAACAGGTTCAGGAAGCGCCAGAACAGAGAGTACCTCTGCAGGTCTGTCGCAGAGTATCCCGGGTGGCTCGCTATTGCGGCGACTCCCGACCCGCTACTCTCCAGTCTTCTGGCAAGCTCTAGTGAGAAAGTTAGATTCGCGATCTTGCTCTGAGAGTAGAATGTCCACTTGTTGTATCTCTTCCTCTCTCCGTTCAGGTCATCGAAGTCGATGACTCCTGGATTGTGCGCAATGCTCGATACCGTCACCACTCTGCTACCCTCGGTCGACTCCAGAATTGGCAACAGATGGCCAGTGAGGGCGAAGTGACCCAGATGGTTGGTTCCGAATTGGAGTTCGAAACCGTCTTTGGTAAATGACTTGGGCGGAATCATCACGCCTGCGTTGTTGATGAGGATGTCCAAACGATCGCCCTCGGATGCGAATTTCTCTGAGAATGACTCCACACTGGATAGGTCTGCTAGGTCGAGAACGGAAACCGAGACTTCCGATTCGGGAAACTCATAGAGGATCCTGAGCATAGCTAGCTCAGCCTTCTCAGGGTTCCTGCATGCCATGGTGACCGATGCACCCTTGGAAGCCAGTGCTCTTGCCATGTAGTAGCCTATCCCCGTGTTCGAACCCGTGACGATGGCGACCTTACCTGTTTGATCACCCATTGCTCCCTCATTCCACTTCATGCAACGCGCCAAATCTCTCGACTATTTCAGAGATGGGTACCGGTTACTCACAGATTTTCGTCAAACTTGATGGCCCACTCCCTTTGGCAGGTCCATGGCTAACCCACGGATAGAAGTAGAGGAACGGGGGCATCTGATGGATGTCCTCTCCATCCTCTACCCAGAAGCCAAGAAGAACTCGCTAAGGAGAATGATTGACCACGGGCGCGTACTTATTGACGGCAACAAAGCATCCCGTGCCAAAGAAATTGTCCGAGCAGGATCTACTGTGGAGACACTCTCCCGTTCCGAGGGAGATGGGCCAGCCAGAAAGAAGGTCGATAGCATCCCCGAGCCGGAGATACTGTACGATGATTCCAAACTTCTCGTAGTCAACAAACCAGCAGGACTTCTCTCGGTCGCCACTCCAAGGGGGGAGGCGGATACCATGTTCGACCGTGCATTGAATTGGGCATCCAAGAACCACTCGACAAGAGTCCATCTCGTCCATCGCCTCGATAGAGAGACGTCGGGTTGCCTTCTTCTCTCAAAGTCCACCGAGGTTAGGGACATGCTCCAAAAGCAGTTCAAGGACCGTACGATAGAGAGGATATACCATGCAGTGGTATACGGGAAGCCCAGTACCGAATCAGGTGTGGAGAAGTCCCGTGTCAAGGAGACTAAGGACAAACGGGTTCGACTGGTTCAGAAGGGAGAGAGGGCTGGCAAGGAAGCCATAACCAATTGGAGAATCGAGGAGACTGGGCATATCCATTCCCTGATCAGGATCAAGATCGATACTGGGAGGAGGGCACAGATAAGGCTCCACATGAGCGCTATGGGGTGCCCGGTTTCCGGAGATACTCGGTACGGCCGAGGAAAGGCCAGTGTGAACAGGCTATGCTTGCATGCCTCGGCACTTGGTTTCGAGCATCCGAATGGCAGTAGGATAAAGGTGGAGAGCGATATTCCATCAAAGCTATTCTCCGAGTTGAGACGCAAGTCTCTGTGATGCGAAAACACTTCTGGAGTTCGTCTACTTTGGCATCTGAGGTTATCAGGGCCTCTTTTCCTACTCTCCATACTAAATAGGGCGCGGAGGGCGCGGCCGACTAGAGGAGTATCTTGGTTCGATTTTCAGACTTAGGAGTCGAGCCACGCTTGGTCGAGATTTTACGGGAAGATGGCATAATTGAGCCCTTCGAGGTGCAAATAGAGGCAATCCCCGCAGCCATGCAAGGAAGGGACGTGTGCTGCAGGGCACCAACCGGTTCAGGCAAGACCCTAGCTTTCGGTTTACCCCTAATCTCCAGGACCTCGGAAGCCGAGTCTAAGAGGCCCACATCCCTTGTCCTCACCCCTACAAGAGAACTTGCAGAGCAGATTCGCAAAGTATTGCAGCCATTGGCCAGGTCAGCAGGCCTCGGCGTCCTATCGGTATACGGTGGCACTCCGTACAAGGGCCAACTGAGGAATCTGAAACAGGGTGTCGAGATACTAGTCGCATGCCCAGGGAGACTAATCGACCTGCTTGACAGAGGTGCACTTCGTCTAGATGACGTTGGAATGGTAGTCCTGGACGAGGCCGACAGGATGGCTGACATGGGATTCATGGAGCCGGTATGCTCGATACTGGAAAAGTGCAGCCAAGATCGGCAGACTGTACTCTTCAGCGCCACGCTCGACGACGACGTCGCAGAGATAATCGACCATTACCAGAAGGATCCTGCTATGATAGGCATTGGACCGAAGGAAGTGAGCATGGACAGCATGGAGCACCTGTTCTGGAGGGTCAACTCCAGAGGTAAAGCAGACCTCTCAGCCTACATCACGGAGAAGTGCGGCCGGAGTATCATATTCTGCAGAACCAGGGCAGGTGTGGATCGCCTTGGGGATGAGATGAGTGATATCGGCTCATCTTTCACCACCCTACATGGGGGAATGAACCAGAATCAGAGAGACAGATCGATGCAGAAGTTCAGTGGAGGCGGAGCCAGGGTGCTGATAGCAACCGACGTAGCCTCTCGCGGGATAGACGTTACCGAAGTCAACTGCGTGATACACTACGATCCCCCGGATGACGGCAAGGCGTACAAGCACCGTAGCGGCAGGACTGCTCGTGCAGGCTCAACGGGTACGGTAGTCTCTCTTGTCCAGAGGTCCCAGAACAGGAAGTACAAGAGAATCCAGAGCGAGGCGGGAATTAGGTGTAAGTTCACAGAGCCCGACGTAGATATTCTGGAGGAGCGGGAGTTCGTCCTGGCACCCCCTATGAAATTCCATGGCGGCGGTAATTCGAGGGGCCCAAAGAACAACAAAAGGGCCCGCAGATCCAGGAATAGCAAGCAGTACAGACCCTCAAACCGAAATGGCGCCCGAAATGGCGCCCGTAATGGAAACCGAAATGGCGCCCGTAATGGAAACCGAAATGGTGACCGTAATGGAAACCGAAATGGTGACCGTAATGGAAACCGAAATGGTGACCGTAATGGAAACCGAAATGGTGACCGTAATGGAAACCGAAATGGTGACCGTAATGGAAACCGAAATGGTGACCGTAAT
>Ga0302120_10000991_pt1 | contig 13183 bp, 12 predicted proteins | sample AG5_Bottom_MG_FD_203118 | JGI IMG/M metagenome (GOLD analysis project Ga0302120, IMG submission 203118) | Marine microbial communities from Western Arctic Ocean, Canada - AG5_Bottom | ecosystem: Environmental > Aquatic > Marine > Oceanic | place: Canada: Western Arctic Ocean | collected 2017-10-01 | reverse complement strand
TGCAAGAACCTGGAACATGTGCTATAACAACTCCACTTGTTGCGCTGTAGTCCCCATTTAGGTTGCTTGTACCGTTGGGCATGGCCGTGTTCGTACTGTCAAAAACTGAAACGCCGTCCGAATAAAATAAGAGGTCTCCGTTACCGTCACTGATTGCTGAATTTGCCTCCAAAGTTCCGCCGGGGTAAGACGCGTTATTCAATGGACTACTTGTAACCTCAATCGGTGACCCTGAAGTAAACTTGAGAGCATTGTAATTGGTAAATACCCAATTGTCGTTGTAATTGGAGGTGTTCTGAGCTGTGACTTGATAGGTCCATAAAATTGAAAACAAAAAAAGCGATGGAAATACACGTTTCATAATACCCATATTTGATAGCAAGCCAGCAGCCTATATGGATCAAATATAGTCAAGATTAGTTTAATGACCTAAATAAATTAAATTTGTAAAATGAAACGCAAAGAGTCCATATTGAATACTGCCTTATCAGTTTTTAACAAGACGGGGTATGAGCATGCGTCCACCTATGACATATCCAAGAAGCTCAAGATCAGCCAGGGAAACCTGACCTATCATTTTCCTACTAAAAGGCACCTGATCAATAGCCTGGCAAAAAAGATGATCGCAGAAATCGATGAATTTGTTCTAGAAGTAGGGAGTGATTTCTCTATCAAAGTTTTTTATGACAACCTGTACAAGACTTTTACCATTAATATGAAATACAAATTCATATATATGAATTATGGTCAGATTGTATTAAATGATTCAGATCTGAATCAATATTTTATCCAAAATTCAACAAGGAGGAAGAAACTACTATCCCTTATTCTCAAGAAGCTGATCGAAAATGGGTATTTGGAGTCAGAAGCTATTCTGACTGAGAATGACTGGTTGGCCGACATTATTAATCTGATAGCTATTTACTGGGTTCCTGAGTCAGCAATTTATCATGCCAATAAATCTGATGATGAAATTATACAGCATCATTTACGCCTTATATTCATGCAATTTTACCCATATCTCACAAAAAAAGGGTGGAGTGCGCTTGAGGAAATTAATATAACTTAAAGTGAATCAAGTAAGCCTGTCAGAAAATGGTATCGCCAGCTGAGTAAACCAACAGATCGCCATTTCCATTACTAATCGTGCTTCATCATGAACAATTAGTATTTAATTACACCCTTTACCTCAGAATTATCTTCTCCGTTCTAATTCTGCCATCCTCAAAATGAATGGAAGCTGTATAAATGCCTCTTCTGAAATAAGATAGATTCATACTCACTTCCCTCATTTTGAGTGTTTGCTGTAACACCGTCCTGCCCAACAGGTCTCTCAGGGTCACTTGTTGCATTACGGTATTTGATAAGATGGTGATGCTTCCAAACGTGGGATTGGGAAACACTGCTATTTGCAGTTCAAGGGAAAGCCCGTCTATCCCCGGTGAAGAATATACGATGGATGTATTGTCAGTGATACCCAGGCTCTCATTGTAAAAACTGCCACTGGCATTTACCTTCAATGCTACTGTTTTAACCATGTATTCATAATCCCCAGAAGCGAATAAGGTAGTATCAAAAAAAGTGGTGCCCGTAACTACTGACGTGTTCACTTTGCTCCACAACCCATTAGGTAATAACTTTCGGTACATGTTGTAGCCAGCAATTGCGGTGTCAGCAGAAGCTGTCCAATCCAGGTCGATTTCATTTAAGTTAACAGTTGCTGCCAGGTCCGAAGGTGGCTGTAGATAGTACATTCTTAACGAGGGGTCGCCCATCTGAGCGACATGAATTCCTTCCCATGTCACAAACCCCCCTCCATAGTCCAATGACATATAATCTGAATTCTTATCCTGGCTCAGCAGCGTGGTATATCCCAAATTTTCGCCCATAGCCATATGGTGGTAATGAAAATTTGGCCTTCCCGCCCAGGATGCCGCGAGCGTTTTGCCACTCCCTAAAGAAGCCCTCAGTAAATTGTTATTACTATCCCAATCTCCAAAATAGCTACCAAACAGCATTGTGAAAGTGGTTTGAATGGGATTTGAGGATAAATCTGACGTGTACATCCTAGCTCCGTTGTTCAATCCCTGGGCGCTGTTGTATGCGCCTGCTCCGCAACCATACGACCACAAATAGTCGTCCGTGAGCAGAGTTGTGAAATAGTCCATGGAATCAATGTTTGATGGCCCAAAAAATGAATTGAAATTGCGATATCCATTTTGCCCGAAACCATCCTGAAATGAATATAAGTTCCCCTGGTCAATCAGTCCTCGTTCCTGGGGTACATACTGGGCTATTTTGAAATCATGTGCCTTTGATAAATATTGACTCAATAGCACCTCTTCAGATTCACTAAATTCTGGCAGGTTGCTGAAATCAACCCTGCAAATCTGGAGCTCCAGTGTTGAGGGGACTTTGCTTTGGTCAAACTTGCCATCCCCTGGTACATTCTGATTTCTTGTATCTGCCGCCACCGTGTTACTCACAGTGTTATCGGTCCATATGCCATCCATATCAGCGTAGTATACATCTGCTGGCCAGGCACCTTCATGGTCGGGATGTCCATCAGGATTTAAGTTCCCAGAATAGGGGACTGGGATGTGTCCAAGCAAATAGACCGCCCTAAGATCAGGCAACGAGTTATACTGGTTAACGATAATTGCCTTGACACTTTGCGCTGAATCGTTTGGATTCACACCAATAGTTGTAACATTCCAGCCATCATTGTATAAGTCTGCCTCCAGTTGGCCTATCTCCCCTGAAAGGTTCACAATAAAAGTACTATCGACTAAAAGCAAGTATCCTCCTTTATTCGGAGAGAGTTCAACCTCAATCCCTGAGTTGATATATCCCCATGCATGTGGGGTGTTCCCCAAACGGAATTGGATGTGATATTCATAGGAAACACCAACAGAACAAGTACTATCAGTGTAGGTCAATATGCTACTGGGTAAAGATGCAATTAGGTTGCCCCATCCTTTGCTGCCTTTGAGCTTGCGCCAAATAGCATAAGTATCCGGAGGTCCGCTTTGGTTTGCTTCCCAACTCAAGGTGATTGCTGCCGGCGAGTTTTGAACAGTGGCAGAAAGTTCTACCGTCCATAACTGTCCGTAATTCTGTGCGACCAATGCCTGGGCGGAACAGATAAATGTGATTAACAAAAAGTAGACTCTTAAGTAGCCGGCCATTCTTGTATTCCCCGTCTTGGGATTCTGTTGTTTCTTCTTGCGTTTTGTATAATAGCTAGCCTGAATAACTGGGTTCATTAATTACATTAAATCTACTAAACTTTTGAAATATTTAGGTGCATTAAACATGGTATATTCTACTTGCAAAAGTATGATTCTTTTGTAGTATTGGCTGAACGTTATGATTGCCTTAGAAGAATGGATGATCAGGCTAGACCGCAATTTGATCCGGGTAATAATGTGATCCCGAACTAGATGTTTTGGAATTAGGAGCACAACATGCAGAATCACAGAATCTACTAATAGGTGTCCCTGATACTAAATATAGAAAGAGGCCAAATAGGAGCCTGCCATTAGAATAATCCCAATAATTATCACGAACACTACCTTGTTGCTTCTTTTGGGGTGCTTAGTCGCCAATAAATCAAAATTTGTGTACAGACGACTGTCCTTTCGCGTGAAGCGGTCTTCAGCTTCCTGCTTCTCTCTTTTTGTATGTAGTTCTTCGGGCATGTGAGAGTATGGCTCTAATTAATACTTCCAATGAGAGCTAAATATACGTAACTGTCAATGTGCAAAAGCAGCATCTTGTACTTTGAAAATGTGCAATATGCCGGGAAGCAATGCGTCCATCGTTTCTTTGGCGCCGTTGGTGGATCCTGGAATTGCAAGAATCAACGTATTCTTATGCATACCGGCAACTCCTCGGGATAGCATCGAGTAGGGGATGCGGTCCTGCCCATGGGCCCTTGCTGCTTCCATAATGCCTGGAACTTCCTTGTCTATAAGTGATCTTAGCGCTTCCGGAGTGTTGTCTCTAGGCGACAATCCTGTTCCACCAGTGACAATTACCAGGTTCATACCGCTCTTGCAAAATCCCTCCACGGTGGCTGTGATCTTATCCGTATCATCAGGAATTATCACATACTTAGGTGAATGTATTTCAAATGATTCTAACTTTTTTATGATGACTTTACCCGCTTCGTCTTCTTTATCACCTGCTGATATGCTATCAGAACAGACCACTACGGCTGCTTTCAATGGTTCGCTAAGGAGGTTCTTGAAGTCTGATTTGCCACCTCGTTTCTTGATCAGTCGGATGTTTTCTATTTCAATGCCTTTATCAATCGGCTTGAGCATGTCATACATGGTGAGTGCCACTACTGAAGCTCCATGCATCGCTTCTACTTCCACGCCAGTCTTGTAAATAGTCTTTACAATAATCTTCACCCGGATACTGAGACCTTCAATCTCAAAGGTGATATTAGTGTATTCAACAGGCATTGGGTGACAATCAGGAATCATCTCTGCCGTCTTCTTTACGGCGAATAATCCTGCTGTCTTTGACATCTCAAAGACGTCTCCTTTCTCTACAGTCTTATTGTTAATTGCGTCAATAGTCTCCTGGCTGCTTACCTTTACGGACGCCTCTGCCATAGCCGTTCTCAGCGTGTTGGTCTTGTGAGTAATGTCTTTCATTTATTCTCTTTCCACTGGTAGGTATCGTCAGTAAAGAACTCTTTGCCAAATATAGGCACCTTATGTTTAATCTCTCTTACCAGATACTCAATGGCTTTGAATGCTTCTGCCCGATGGGCTGTAGAGACAAATACAAACAGGGAGATTTCTCCTGCCCTGACTACTCCCAGGCTATGGTAAATATGCATACATACCATATCAAACTGGTCAAATGCGGCTTCCCTTATCTTGTGAAATTCCGTTTCTGCCATCTCCTCATAGGCTGTGTATTCTATTCCAGCAACCTGCTTGCCCGCAATCGTATCTGCCCGTACTTGCCCCAAGAAGATATCATGTGCTCCTATGCCTGTCTTGGTCGTATGTTTAGCTATGGATTTAGAAATAAATTCAGGCTCAATAGGGCCCTTTTTGAAGACAGGCTTTGGGTTGTGATTTGCCGCCTTCATTGCTCAATACCGCACCTCGGTGCTTAGGTTTATATCTTCTAATATACTGCTGATTTCCAGGCATCTATAAAAGTTACCTGTATAGATTGTTGATCTTCCGCAAGTGTGTACTTCCCAGGTCATTGTCTCGGCTTTTGCTATACGGTAGCCTGTAGCAAGGATGATCTGTTCAATTACCTCTTCAAAGGTATGCCATTCGTCATTAAACAGGATAATCCGTGGACTGACTTTAGGCTCCGACTTGGTTCGGATTTTGATCTCAGGACTTTTCTTGTCGTCTTTCATAACTATTATAGATACTAAACCCTATTGCTTAACCTCCGGCAAAAGGGGGCAGCATCGCTATTTCATCCCCATCAGTTAGATCTACCTTCTCACTATAGATTGTATGATTTACTGAAATAGTGTACTGCATTTGTTCTAAAGACGGGAATTTTATAAAAAGTTGCCTCAAGACCTCATCCGTGTTATCAACATCTGCCATTGCAATGCTGTTCACAGTCGCTGCTTCTGATAACATCCCAAATAACCTTACTTTAACTTTCATCTTTTTTTTGTTCTGCCTCCTTTAGATCATCCACCGTGTTTACATTTTGAAACAAATATGGTGAATAACAGGGTAGGTTGTTATCAATATCTATAAATTTTGTCCTGTTGTATTTTAGAAACCCATGAATACTCAGGTCACCAGATGCGAGTGCGTTTTCTATCAAGGGTAAGCAATCACGATGATATATTGCACATAAAGGTTCGAGTTGTCCTGCATGGCGTGGAACCACCATCAAGTCGTTATCTGAACAATGATCTATCAGGTATTCAAGGAAATCTACAGTAAGCATGGGTAGGTCACATGCCAATACCAGGTTGTGATCAGTACAGGAGTGACTGAGGCCAGAATGGATTCCCCCTAGCGGCCCCTTATTCATGTGAATGTCCGTGTAAACTGGATAACCAAATTTCTCATACCCCTGTTTATTGGCTATGATGAGGACCTCATTACACACCTTAGATGCAGTCTTTAGGCTTCTGGTTATCATAGGCTGTTTCCTGAATTGGACAAGTCCTTTGTCTATCCCCATGCGAGAGCTGAAGCCACCTGAAAGAACGATAGTTGATAGCATCGTTAGGTTAGAAAGTGAAATTCGACCATGTCCCCCTTCTGGTATTCATGACGGTCTGGTGGCAATACAATCAGTCCCTGCGCATCAGTCATTGAACTCAACATATGGGAGCCCTGGATGTTCAACAGTTCAGCCCCATTACCCTGCATCTTTGCTGCTAGAAAGTGCGTGCGTTTATCATTCTTCTTGCTAAAGGAATCAGTAAGGGGTAACCAGAGTTGGTTGAGTAAAGGGTTTTTGGCACCCATAACTTGCATAATGTAAACCCTTACATATTCAAGGAAGCAAATTAATACGGCCCTAGGGTTGCCGGGAAGTCCGAATGCAGTACATGTCTCTTTAGCTGTGAAGAGCAAGGGCTTGCCTGGCTTCTGGCTGATGTTATGGAATATAGTTTCATAACCATTGACCTCCAAAGCCGGCAGTGTAAAGTCGTAGTCGCCAACTGAAACGCCTCCGGTGATCAGCAAGAGGTCATGTTGGTTCTCCCTTAAGGCGATCAAGTCTGTTAAGTCCTTCAAATGGTCAGTGCATACTTCGTATTCTGCTTTGATTCCTAGTTTTGAGAGACAGGACACTAACATTTGTCCGTTTGATTCAAAGATTTTTCCCTGTCCTACTTCAGATTGATTTTTTGCAAATTCATTGCCCGTGCAAATGATATGTACCTTGGGGTATTTAGCTACATTGATTTTACTTATTCCTAATGAAGCCAGGAATCCTATTGCTGCACTATTGAGAACACTCCCTGTATCTAAAGCCATCTCTCCCCTTTGAAGTTGTTCTCCTGCGATGCGAACATTGGCGCCTGGTTTTAGTTTGGTATTCGTCAACGTGATTTGAACTCCCTCTGCAACTGTCTTTTCCTGTATAATCACTGTATCGCAGGAAGCAGGTAGTTTGGCTCCCGTAAATATTCGAGCGCACTCTCCGGGCCCAACCACTATTTCTGAATTGCCCCCAGCCTGAATTTCTCCACACAGTGTTAGTACTGATGTCTGTGATACGCTGCTGTGACTAAAGCAGTATCCGTCCATAGCAGACTGGTCAAAAATAGGGTGGTCAATAGGAGATTTGACGTCAGAAGCGAGGACCCTGTTAAGCGCCCGTCGTAAGTCAATTTCTTCTGATGCGACAGGCTTAGCGTGCTTCAATATAAGTTTACTTGCGTCTTTCCTTGAAATCATGGGCAAAAGTTAGTAAAATCTAGTAGAGGCCAACCGGTTCAAGTCATTCTTTGTCTCAATTCCGTGATAATACTATTGTGACTATTGTGGTACCGTTAGTATGCCTACTTGTATTAACCTCCAAATCTTAGCTCTTCATAGATCTTGTAATCAAATTCTTTGGTCACTCGTTGCTCCACCGGGGCCATGAGCTCATGCCCCTCAGCCCTTGGGTTTTTGATATTGGCGGAAATAGGGTACGCATTCATGCGGTCAGTCGGATATGGACTGAGGAGTCCTGTTACGTCCTCGAGTGGCGTCTCATTGTCCAGCCAGTGGCTTTCATTATCTTTGTTCAGGATTACTGGAGAACGATGATGCGGGATTTTTTGAAGTAGCTTGTTGGCTGTTGTGGTAATTATGGCGAAGGAATTCATCAGCTCACCGGTTGCTTTATCTGCCCAGCTGTCCCAGATTCCAGCAAAAGCAAAAGGGCGTCTGTTCTTGAGGTATACCACATAGGGTTTGCTCAGTTTTTCCCTGGTTGTACCCTCAATAAAGCAATCCGCTACCACTAGGCACCTTTGGGAGCGAATGGCCTTTCTGAATGCAGGCTTTTGTGTTATTGCCCTACTGCCTTTGTAATTAGGGTCGTTGTCTTTGTTCTTGTCTCCCTCAGCACGCGCGTTGAACCAGTAAGTTGGTTTATCTGCCCAGTAGGGTGTGAACCCAAAGGTAAACAGCTGTAACTCTTTAGGTTTGTCATTTGTAATAACCGCGGCTTTTTGCCCAGGAGAGATGTTGTAGCTCTGGAATTGCTCCATGTTGCGAGGTGCCTGTACATTGAAGATCTTTTCTAGGGCTTCAATCCTTTGTATGTTTACATATCTGCCGCACATATGTTGTTCTATTTCGTCTTTGGGAAGTTACATATTTTCTGAACTAGTGCTTCATCGATTTTCGATTTGCTCTTTCCTTTTGAAAGTCAATTTCACTGAGCTTGTCGTTTCTTGCCTTCATCTGCTGCAAAGACATTCCCAAAGGCACTAGCAAGTCCCTGTCATTAGAGGTTGAAGCAAATATATCAGGACTAACCTTAAAGAGGTCAAACCAATGTCCTCCGGCTTTTGCAGCAAAGTTCATAATGGTAAAAGTGTGTTCTGATTGCAGCCATATATGTAGGCGTTCGTGGGTAAAAACAAGGGGCATGTCATCCATCAAGCCTGCAAGTACATCTGCGGAAGCCGTCTTGAGCATAGCGAACCGATATGTATCTCCTTCCTGTATATAGATGCCGCCTATGCAAAATAGTCTTGGTCGTATCAAGCGTATCAGATAGGCTTCATCTTTGTTCTCGGCAAAAAAGCAGTTTGCCAGAATAGCACAGCGCTGTGTCTGCATCAATACATTAAATGGAGGGGTACGAAGAATCTTGTCGGTAGAAATGATATTGATCTTATTTTTTACGCGCGTCAGTGGCTCAATGCCCCACGTAGCCATTACCAGCTTTGCCCCCTCCTTGTCCTTGATCAATATGGGTAAATGCATACCTGGCCGGGCCTGATAGGCAGGGTTGTAATTAAATGACTCATGAACCTGGCAGATATCCATGATATGTTGTGGCTTGGATGCTATGGTGTAGATTTCAACCATCATCATTCCAACCTCAACATGGGCTTATTTGTCTGGTAATAGATGTCTGTGGATCTTAGCCTTGTAGATTTATTGTCCATGCTTACCATATTCAGCCTATGCAACTCTATCACTTCAATGCTGATAAAACCGAACTCATTCACCACCTTGCCCCTGATGATATAGCATCCCGGTCCGCGGAAGGGGTAGCGTTGTGCTACATCAGGGAATTGTACTGAATCCACCCATTCTCCGTGTTGGTCTACAAATACGCCGAAGCTCATGTAGTCTTTTTTGCTGGTGCTGGTGCTCTTGACATGAATCAGGTATCCGATGATGGTTACTGCTTTGCCTACATGAAAGGGAATGTCCCGTGCAGAAAAGGGGATATCGGGCAGGTTCTCTACCAGGGAAAAAGGCGAGGTGTTTACAGGGAAGTTCAGGATTTCTATTTCATCAAAAGCCGCTTCCAGCCGGTGATAATGTAGTGGGGGGAGTTTAAAGGTTTTGGGTTCTGTATTGAAAAGTGTTGCTGCTGGAACCGTTTTTTTGATATTTCCCATCAGGAAATGTGCATCCCATAGCAGCTCTTTCTTTCTCTTGCCTGTAAACCGTAAGGCGCCGATTCGGATCAGGAGCTTAAGCTGCTCCAATGAGATGGTCACGCGGTTGACGAAGTCTGCTAGATTGATAAATGGCCCGCCCTCATGTCTCGCAATGAGCAGCGATCGTATGGAGTCCACATTGAGGTCACGCATCAGTCCAAATCCCAAATGGATCACATTGCCGTGGATATTGCTTTTTCCATCACTCATGTTCACACAGGGTGATTCAATCTGTGCCCCGTGCTTACGGGCTTCGTGTACGTACAATTCCGGACGGTAAAATCCTCCGCCATTGTTGATCGTTGCCACCAGGTATTCCAGGGGGTAGTGTGCCTTGAGGTATAGTGCCTGATAACTCTCCACAGCATAAGAGGCTGAGTGCCCCTTGGAAAAGGCATAATTGGCGAAGCTCTCTATCTGCCTCCATACTTCATTTATAATGGTCCTCGGGTAGTTTTTTTCATGGCAATTAGAGAAGAATTTGTCCTTAATCTTGTCGAATTCACTGCGCTGCTTATACTTCCTCGACATGCCCCGCCGCAGTACATCTGCCTCGGCAAGTGTAAGGCCGGCGAAGTAGTGAGCTACCTTGATTACATCTTCCTGGTAAACCATTACACCATACGTTTCTGCCATGATATCATAGAGTTCAGGTAACTTCTGTCGTGCAGCAGCGCGCCTTTCGGGGTGTCTGTGCCTTAGAATATACTCTCGCATCATTCCACTTTTAGAGATTCCCGGCCTGATTATCGAGCTGGCAGCAACCAGGCTTAGGTAATCGTCGGCTTGTAGTTTTTTGAGGAGCATGCGCATGGCAGGGGATTCTACATAGAAGCAGCCAATAGCCAAGCCTTCCCGCAATAGTGCTTTGACTTTTTTGTCTTTTTTGAATTTCCGAAAGTCGTAGATGTCAACCGTATCGCCGGTATTGTCTTCAATGAGTTTGATGGAGTCTTTGATCTTGCTAAGCCCTCTTTGTCCCAGTACATCAAATTTGGAGAGGCCAATATCCTCAGCTTCTATCATGCTGAAGAATACAGTGGGAAAGCCCTTGGGGGGCATTATCGTGGCGCCATAGGTGCTGATCGTTTGATCGGATATAATTATGCCACTTGAATGCACACTCAGGTGGCTGGGAAAACCGTTGATCAGCTTACTGTATTTTACCACGAGGCGTGATATGTCATCCAGGCCCGTAAAGTCCCTGGCTGCCTGTATTTTTTCGATCTCCCTGGCCGGAAGGCCAAACACTTTCCCCAGCTCCCTCAGCATGGAACGGTATTGAAAGGTGCTGTAGGTCCCCACCAGCGCAGTATGGTCCCAGCCGTGGGTGTCGAAGAGGTATCTGGTAACATCATTTCTGTCGCGGGAGGAGAAGTCGATGTCAAAGTCAGGCGGACTACTCCTGTAGGGATTGATAAAGCGCTCAAAGTACAGGTCGAGCTCCAGTGGGTCTACATCGGTTATGCGCAGCAAATAGGCTACCATGCTGTTGGCGCCACTGCCTCGGCCCACATAGCAATAGCCCTTATGTCGCGCATAGCTCACCATATCCCAATTGATGAGAAAGTAGGAGCAGAAATCCAGCTGCAGTATTACGGAGAGCTCTTTTTCTACCCTGTCGAGTACTGATTGTGAAGGCTGGGTTCCAAAGCGGTATTGCAGGCCTTTGGTGCATTCCTGTCTGATCAGTGCAATGTCTTCAGCAGGAGAACCCGTAAAGGCCTTTTTGTTTTTGGCGGTCTTATATTCAAATTCTATACTGCATTCTTCCAGGATGTTATTCGTATTTTGGATGAGGGTGGGGTAGCCTTTGAAGATTTCCTCCAATGCCTGGTTTGTGTGCATGACTTCATCAGGCCGGGCTTCCTCAAGGGGGTCGAGTTTGCTGAGAAGTGTGTTCTTGTCGATGGAGCGTAGAAGGCGGTGTGCATTGAAGTCTCTGCTATTGCGAAAGGTGACGGACTGTAGTATCACAACCTTGCCCTGTGTATTGCTCCAGGGAGAGAAGCGAAACTTGCCGAGCTCTGAACAGCGAACCCCTAGGAACTCATTGGGTTGCAGGATGGAGTAGGGTGTTGTGCTAAAGGGATAGATAATAAAAGCATTTTCAAAACGGGGTGCCCTGGGAGGCATGGGGATGCCTGTGTGGAGGTAGTGGCTGAGGTACTCATTGAGTTCTCGGAATCCCTGGTTATTCTTCGCAATTCCTACGAATTGTTGTTTGGCGCCTTTTCTAAAATCGATACCTACTACTGGCTTTATCCCTTGTTGTGGAGACAAACGGATAAAGTCCAGGCAGGCCGAAGTACTGTTGATATCTGTAAGCGCTAATGTTTTCAGTCCTTTGGACCTGGCTTCATTTAATAGATTTTCGATGGAGAGTGTCCCGTATTTGTAACTGTAATATGTATGGCAACTTAAGCTCACTATGTTCGTGTAATTATGCTCCCGTTGGTCGCGTTATTTGGCGCTTTGCGCCGTTATCCACTCGCTGTCGCTCGTGCAATTCGCTCACTTCATTCGCGTTATTTAATTGCTATTTGGTTTGACTTTAATAGAAGTTATATAGTTGTTAAGCTTGACTCCAAGGTTTTTTAATGACTGTTCGAATGTTGCCAAGCCTTCATCTGATACAAGATTTCGTTGATTTGCTTTTCTGAGCCAGGTTGTTGTTTCAAATAATAATCCTCTGGCATAGTAGCAAAACATCATCGAGTCCCTGTAGTGATATCTTCCAAATTCCTCAGATATATTGGCTGCAATAGAATCTGCAGACCTGACCAATTGCTTTCCAATAGTATTTTTCGAGAACTCATCCCAGCCACGAGCAATTTCCCAAACCTCAGCTCCAATTTCCATTGATATTTTATATGCTCTTAAATCATTTAACTCCATATCACCACTGAATCACCACTGAATACCATCCTGCCCATTCAAGCACGTCTATGCGCTGGAATTACAGGTGGTAATCCATTAAAAGGATTGCTTATCTGTCCGATTCCCCGTGTATCCATTGTCACTACCCGTCGTATAGCATTTTGTCCAAAACGGTTTCTAATGTTGTCCATAGCCTGATAGAGGTTGATTCTCTCCTCTGTATCCTCAAATAAGTTGATTTGGTAAGCACCTTCTACCAAATGGCTGTACCGTACACCTACCAATCGTACCAGCACCCTGCGCTGATAGAGCTGATCAAATAATGACATCACCTTTTCAATAAGGGGATGGTCACAGGAAGTGTATGGAATCCGCACCTGCCTGCTGCGCGTGTCAAAATCAGAATAGCGCACCGTTACCGTTACACAGGAAGTGAGCTTTTTTCCATTGCGCAGGTAAAAGGCCAGTTTCTCTGCCATGGTTGAGAGGATGTCTTTCAGTTTTCTGACATCTATGGTATCTCGCTCAAAGGTGATCGATGAGGAGATTGACTTTCTTTCATTGTAGGGGATGACAGGTGTGTGGTCCAGGCCTTGTGCCTTTTTCCAGATGGCAATTCCATTCTTTCCAAGCAGGCGGTCCATGAGGTCAATAGGCATCTCCTGT
>Ga0302120_10000990_pt1 | contig 13202 bp, 11 predicted proteins | sample AG5_Bottom_MG_FD_203118 | JGI IMG/M metagenome (GOLD analysis project Ga0302120, IMG submission 203118) | Marine microbial communities from Western Arctic Ocean, Canada - AG5_Bottom | ecosystem: Environmental > Aquatic > Marine > Oceanic | place: Canada: Western Arctic Ocean | collected 2017-10-01 | reverse complement strand
TAGTGCAAGCTGGAAGTCAACAAAGGGTCCCGTGCCTGGGTGTAGGTGAATTATCCCTAAAGCATGGAGCAAAGCAGCTAAATTCACGGACAGCCAGCCTTTGGAAGCATCAATTACCAACACTGCAATGCCGGCTTTTTTGCCGAGGACTCTAAAAGCATTGGTGGCTCCGGCATTGCCGCTGCCGTACTCTCTAACATCAATCCGATAAAAAATCTGTCCAATCCAAACGGCCGAAGCGACTGAGCCGAGCAAGTAGGCTAGAATGAGTGCAAGAATATTAATTGAGGAGATCATGGATCAATAAATGGTGGCTAAATATATAAATATCTTTATAACACAAAGCCTCCTGTGTGTAGATGCTTATTCAATCGGCTGCACACGGCTGAGGAATACCTTTTTCTTTCTCTCAGAAGATATGATGTACTGGTACGGCATTCCTCCTTTTTCTTCCACCTTGAGTTTTCTCTTTGCAGGTTTTTCTTCCCGGATAGGATTGTTGAAATCCTCATTAGTTGATACTGCTTGCATGAGGCCCCGTGAGTAGGTGAAAAAATACCAGCTATCCTCATTCTGCTTCAGGTATATGTTAAGCACATCTCCCCCCCGTCTTTTTCTGATCTCTACAATACCTTCAACGTTCTTGTTTACCTGCCGTTTTCCAATATTGCCAATGCCGATCGGCCCGCTTGAGATATATGATTTGAGCTCTTTGTTCCAATACATTTTCAGGTCAGTGAAGACAATCGATTTTTCTAGTTCATCAGGAAATTTCTTAAATGAGCCAAGCAAAGTAACTTCTGAAACGAGTTTGTCAGCCACATTTTTACCTACCATCTCCATCAATCCCCTTTCGTAAACCGGCCTGTCAAAATCCAAGGGCGTTAGGTCAATGTCTTCCTGCAGACCAACCGCCATTGCCTTCATTGACTGGTCGGCAATGAAGAAATCCACAGCCATCAATAGGTCCAGTTCAAGAGAGTCTTTATCCAGGTAGTGTTGTCCTATACCAGTTGTTGAGAGTTTCACCTGCCCTATGCTCTCACCAAAGCCAATTCGCCCCTCACCGTAGACAATACAATCATTTGTTTTAAGACTTATGTAATTGCCTGGTTGCCTGATTTCGATCAGTTTATCTTTGTTGGATATCTGGTATTCATTGGACGTTTTGTCATAGTACAAGAACCCGTTAGTAGTGATCATTTCCAGGTCTCTCCTCCCGCTAAGTGGTGATAGAAATGTAGAGTAAATATTAAAAGAGTCCTGATTGAGGATGAGCCCGTAAGAGAGTATGTCGTCTGTAAGGTTTAAGGAGCTATCAGTAATAGGAATGTAGATCTCCTCAGGATTGATCTCTGTATTGATCTGGAACCAATGGCTGATGATCTTATCGCAGTTGTGGCTGATCTTGCAGAACCCTTCAAAATTCAGGTATTTCTGAGTGGCCGTTAGCGATGTTTTACCAGAGAAAGCAAATTTTGCACTAAGCGCAAAGTGTGCTGTATCACTAATTTCTCCTACCGCATAGGTGCGAATGGTCGAGTCTACGCCAATATCTCCAAAATAGATTGTTTGCTTTCGGTTCATGTTATCGATATAGTCATACATCCCGACACCTTTATAGCTCTTCTTGCCGAAGATCTTAATATCAGCCCCATGAATATTGTGATATTTGGTAACAATATTGGCCATAATTTTGGCATTTTTCAGCGAATCCATCTTGGCTTTTTTACGGACTACGACTATTCCACTATCAGGGTAAATCCTTGCATCAGCTACGTGAATAAAGTCAACTTGTTCGGCAGTAATTACCTTAGATTTAACATCATAGTTCGCCTTTTCAGCAAAGAAATATAATGAGTCTTGTTTTGGATGGATAGAAGTGAATTTGGATCCTTTCAACACTACCTCTTCGCCACCTTCAACAATGGTAGAGGAACTTGTAGTGCTTAACGCAATGTCACCACGATCCATATCCCAGGTAAATTCACTTACATAACAGATATATTGGTTGGGTGCAAATACAACTAATGAACCGCCAATGTTCGACCTGAATATGCCGTTCCTTTCAACAAAGTCTACATGTGCTTTTACATTGTCTGTCGAGAAAGCAAATTCTGATTCAACATCAGTAGCAAGTTTGAACCCGGCAGTATCCGCATCAAAAGACATATTATTAAATTTTATTAGCCTGCTTGTCAGCCTCGCCTTGGAGAAGCTAACAAGGCCGGCACCTTCTACGCCGTCAGGTTTAAGAGCAATACGTCCGTGAATCGTTGCCTCCCCGTTGAACAGGTCCATCGGCGCTTTTTTATTATACACGTACATGACATCATTCGGAGGATCCCAATGCACGAAAACAGATTTTGCAATGACCTGGGGGAATTCTGTAGGTTCTTTAGCCTCCTTGTTGACATAGCTTTGAGCATGAGCATTTAGTGAGTCTGGGAAGAAAGTGATATTATCTGCTTCAGCAGTTGAACGCAGATATTCCAGAGTGCCACTTCCTTGCAATCCTTCATGACTCAATGATATTGCGCTGGTATATTTGCCTTTACCGCCATAGACCTCAAATCCAGCTTCTGGTGTCGGTCGGGTAAATCCAAGAGAGTAATCAGGCATCACCCCCAGGTATTCATCAAAATCCGGGAATATTCCGCCAGAAACGAATGTGCCCTTGAGTGCAATAGATGCCGGGTCAAAGTTGTCCAAACTATCAATGGTAAAAGGTTCCAGGTGAAAGTAGAAGTCCTTTTTCTTATACACCCCTCGCTGAATTGAGAGTCGTTGATAGAAGGTATACGAATCTTTCAAACTATGAAATATGGGATAGGTCGGGGATGGCTTATAACCCGATTTGTTGAATGGTTTATCCACCAGCAGCTCTCCATTGATATGCTCAATTACTGTCTTGATAGGGATGATGTCCCGGCTTCCTTCTTTGTTCTCCTCGCCGTACACACTTAAACGCAATGAATCAACATTCTTCAAATTGATCTTGAAGTTGTCATATTCAAAAGCGAATTCTCTTCCGAAAAAATCAAATAATCCAGCGTGTACCTGACCAGCAAACGTAAAGTCACGGTTCTTTTTAACTGTAATCTTTTGATTGGTAGGATATATATAGACATTCTGAGAATCGCTGAGAAATATGCTCCTTACTCCATTTATGTTTAAGTCATTGTTTAGCAAGTTGAGGCTCGCATTCTTGTTGTTTTTGGTGTTGGACCTGAACTTGATCACATCATAATCTTGTTTCCCGGCATTGGCTGCCAGGTAATCAAATACTTTTTCTTTAATAAACACCCGATCTTCAGCAAAATCAAAGTCAAGAAAACCCATATTGGTCAGGTTCATAATCTGCTGTCGGACATCGACAATTGGCAGCCGAAGAAAAGCTGAAAATTCGTTTACGTAAAATTCTCTGGTATCTGCATTTTCTTTTGAGAACTGCTTGAGCTTAACTAAAGGGTTGTATTGATCTCTACCCTGAATTTGTTCGTAAAAAGTGTGGCGGTAATAGTCTGCCGAGGCAAAACTAGCTTCAGAGTCTTTCGATATACCCAGCAGCTTCCAGAACTTTATCTGGGGATCATCAATGTCCCAATAGATAGCTTCAAAGTCCATTTCCAGTGCATGGTATGAATTGAAATACGGACTTTGGGCCAATCCTGCTTCCTCCCTTATTAGGGTAAGTTCTCTGTTGATTATCTTATCATTGATCTTTTTAATAACAAATCGGAGACGGAGCTGGGGATGGTATATAGAATCTTCATCCAGGTAGATTTTTATCGCTGATTTCGAGGATGTGATTCTTTTTTCCTCGATAACAAATTTCTTGGAAGCAGCCACTAGAAATCTGTCAATCGAGGCTTTGATGGTATCGTTTTCATAATCCCATCGGAAAATTAAGTAAGCATCTTCTTCCTCACTACCTAATCCGATAAGCTTGGCTCCCTCCATGGAAAATCCACCTACATAGTTCACCTTATCAAAAATGTTATCAATGTGCAGTCGTTTGTCATTAGATACAAATCTGGGGTAGCTGGCATTTTCAACATCGATATTGGCTTTCACTTTATCCGTTAAAGTACCTGTGAGCTTGTTGTCGAAGAAGTTTTTATTATAGAATGTGACATTCTCAGCGGAGTAGGTAGCACGCTTCAACTCTATCGAGTAATTTGACAATGTGGCCAAAACAATATTCTCGGTAATGCCGGCTCGCAGCCAATTCACCGTTCCGCCTTTTCCCTCCCAAATTTGGTTTGTAGGGTAATATGTCCCTGAAGTTTGATATATAATTGAGCTATCTCCCTTAGAGAAACATTTGAGATCCAGGGCTGGAAAAATTACTTTAGGCAGGCTGTCAAAATCAAATATATAATTATTGTTGCTGGAGAGCCATGTCACAGAGGGCGACTTATACAGCACATTGCTTTCAAAGAGAACACTTGAAAAATCCAGAAACGAACTGATTTTGTTTGCGCGAGATTTCTCAATAAGCTTATTTAGGCTCGCCTGCCAGCCAGTAAAACTTTCTGTTGTTTGCCCAGCCGTTTCAAAGATTATCAGCGTCAGTAGGTAGCTGCTGAACTGTGATGGCTTCATCCTCTTTTTCAGCAGTGCATTGGAAGTGGTAACTATAAACTGAATCTGCTCATCACTCAATTTTTTTGAATTTGCACCGTACTGGAAGGGTATGGAATCACCCTGAGCTTTCATTCTTTTCCTGAGAGCAGCGTTGGCTGTTTTGTAGATTTTCTCCTGCTCATTTACAGGTAAATCCCCTATTTTCCAGATTGCGTGGAATTCATTCATCAGCGCTTCCCCGCCTTCGTATTGAGCGGTCATAAATCCGTAGAGGTCCTCATAATACTTTTCAGGTTCTGAACTAAATTTTCGAAGTGTTTGTGCTGCGGTTATTTCAGCCGATAAGAGCGCCACCAGCACCAGTGCTATTTTCGCTAGGTATTTCATAGGACGCAATTGCTCAAGCTCTTAGCGATCTGTAAGAAATCTGTGGATTTTAACGAGGCACCACCAATTAACCCTCCATCCACATCTTCGTTGGAAAACAAGTCGTTTGCATTAGTGGGATTGCAGCTGCCGCCGTATAAAATTGACGTGTCCATAGCTATTTCCTTGTCGTAGTTTTCTTCAATTGCTGTCCTAATAAAACTATGCATTTGCTGGGCCTGAGCGGGAGTTGCCGTCAAGCCAGTTCCTATTGCCCAAACAGGCTCATATGCGACAACTACCTTGCCAAAATCCTCAGCACTGAGATGAAAAAGCTCCTCTTTTAGCTGCGTTCTCACAACTTCTTCCTGCCGATGTTCCTCACGTTCCTTTCTCTGTTCACCACAGCAGTATATGGGTGACAGGCCATTTCTGATGGCGGCATCTACTTTAAGTTTAAGCACGTCATTGGCTTCCCCAAATATGCTCCTGCGCTCGGAATGACCGATAATTACAAAATCGGCGCCCACAGATTTTAGCATCCCTGCTGAGATTTCTCCGGTGTAGGCCCCATTATCCTGATCGCTGCAGTTCTGTCCCGCAGTATAGATTCCCTGCTCTGCCTCTGCACTAACCAATGATAAATGTGTTGCAGGGGGGGCAATGATGCAAATTAGGATACCGTCTGAATCTGGATTCCATCCTGATCTTACCTCATTGAAAAGTGCCAGTCCTTCAGATGCACTGGTATTCATTTTCCAATTGCCTGCCAGTATCTTTGTCCTCATATCAGAATATTGGAAGTGATTTAACTTAATCTTACCCGTGGGTCGAGAAATGCATATATGATGTCAACAATGATATTTACAATGACGAAAATGACCGCCAGAAACAATGTTACTCCCATCGCCACGGGAAGGTCATACTTCTCTAAGGCCTGAAATAGCTCCAGTCCAATTCCATTCCATCCAAAAATGAACTCTATAAAGACAGCTCCTGCCAGCAGGGAGGCAAACCAACCAGACATAGTTGTAATTACAGGGTTCAGGGCATTTTTCAATGCATGCTTAAAGATCACCTTGTAATAAGATAGGCCTTTGGATTTCGCTGTTCGGATATAATCTTGAGACAATACATCAAGCATGGAGCTTCTTGTAAGTTGCACTATTATAGCCAATGGCCTGATACCCAGGGTAAAGGCTGGGAGTATCAGGTTCTTAAGTGTCAGAACCTCACCTTCGAACGGATCTAAAGTATACAAGCTACCCGTCATATTCAACCCGGTATAGTCACTCAGTTGATAGCCAAATAGCCACGCGATGATAATACCTGAGAAAAACGAAGGTGCTGACATTCCCAGGACTGCCAGTATCAGGGAAGAATTGTCAAACCAGCTATCTTTACGTATCGCTGAAAATATGCCCAGTAAGATCCCGACAATTGCTGCAAAGGTCATAGAAGTCGTTGCAAGTATGGCGGTTTCCGGCAGCGATTCTGATAGTATCTCTGACACCCTTCGTTTCGTCTGGTAAGAGCGACGTAGGTAAGGGGCTTTGATGATCAGTATCTTAGTTTCACCAATTCCCAGAAGCCTGGTGTAAGACGGATATCTGTTATTGTTCAAGAACAGGAAATGGTCAGTATCTACCGTCTCATGTAAAGAGATGGGGGAGAGATCGTTCACATACATTGCGAATTGTACTGGCAGTGGCCTATCCAATCCGAGATCTCTCTGGATGTTGGCTATCGTTACAGAATCCATCCTGTTTCCACCCATCATCCTGGCGGGATCTCCGGGAAGTACGTTGAACATGAAGAATACTACAGTAATTACCCCCGCCATGACGAAGATACCATATGTAATACGTTTGAATAAGAACCTTAACACCTTCTCTCTCGTGAATCTCAGGAGCTGCTGACCAGCTCCTCTATTTCAGCATATGCTGGAATATCATTGTAATGCCACTTGCCAATTATCACACCATTGTGAATCAGCATGAGGCCAGGGTTTGACCTTAAGATCGTCTGCAATGTCTTTTCATCAGTAAGGTAGTAATCATATCCGGCCTGCACGTTGTGTCGAAATTGTTCTACGCTTTCATACAAAGATGAGGTTAACCCTATGAACTGCATGCCATTGGCAATACTCTCAGCGGCAAGCTGGTTCACTTTGTTACTAACCGACACATTGTTTTCGTTGGAAATATCATGTGCAATGAGAAAGAAGACATATCCCGGATCGCTTATGAATAGTTCCGTTAAATCTTCGCCATCCATGCTACTGATGCTAAAATCATGAATGGGTGGTTCATCCCCTTCTACAACGAGTATGGTTTCCCTGTCTACATAGGTCAGTGTGCTGTCTCCCCAGGGTTTATCATCATCTGTATACTTATTGGTATTCCCTGCCGCATCTTTATAAAGCCAAGTGTTCTCATAAACATCAACAGGCGCTCCATCAGGAAGCGTCATTTGGTCCGGGATATTTTTTCCTACTGCATATGGCCTAAAGTCGCGAATCGGAAGATGCATGAGTACATGTGCTGAGAACAGCAAAGAGGCAAGTGCAGGAACGCCAAAAGCTATCAATGTGATTTTCTTGCGCAGCGTCTCCCTGTTCTTGAGGTACAATATAACCGCAAAGAGCATCAAAGAAAAATAAACTGGGAAGCCCCACGAAATAACACCGTAAGAGAATATGGCAATTAATAGCACAGAAGCAGGCATCAGTTGTAAGTCTTCTTTGGTAGTGTTGACAGCAACAGCCGCTTTCTTAAGAAAGATCACCAAAACAAAGAAAAGCAACACTACATCCTTGGCAAAAGACTGCCAGGGTGTAAGCTTTAATGCATCTCCAAAACAGCCACAATCTGTTACTTTATCAAAATAAGCAGAATAGAAGGTCAGGAATGTAAAAAATACGATCATCAGCAACAGCATCCATGCCACGAGTTTCATTTTAGATCCAAACAATGTAGCAACCCCGAGAATAATCTCAATAGCACATATCAGGACAGCTATAGGCAGGACCAGAGGAACCAGGAAATCCAGGTTCAATACATCTGGTGCGAAGTAGTCTTTAAGCTTGTAAGAGAAGCCAACAGGATCGTTGGCCTTGATCATTCCTGAAACTATAAAGAGTGACCCAACAACTAACCTCGAAATGTTGGTAAGTGCATTCATCCAATAGTAGTTTCCCCTTCTAATTTGATAAGAGCAAAAATAGCATAATTAATGATATCGTAGTAGTTGGCATCTACGCCTTCTGATATCAGGGTTTTGCCATCTTTGTTCTCAATTTCCTTGATCCTCAATAGCTTCATAAGTATCAGGTCTGTTAGGGAACTGATGCGCATGTCCCTCCAAGCCTCATCATAATCATGATTTTTATTTGACATCAGCTCATAGGCGCAGGCGATGTGGTGATCATACCTGGATTCTACCTCATATTTAGGCACTTCAGGGATATTGGTGTCCTCGTCCTCATTCATAGCGAGCTCTCCAATTTCTAATTGCATTAACGCAATAACCGAGTAGTTGACAACTCCAATGAATTCTGGCTCAATTCCTTCATCAACCCTCTGCTGCACCTTTTGCTCAATACTTCGTATTCTTTTTGCCTTGATGAAGATCTGATCAGTTATGGAGCTGGTCCTCAACACGCGCCATGCCGTTCCGTAATCTTCCATCTTCTTGAGGAAAATATCTTTCGAATTGTGCACTGCCTGAGTGTATTCCGTCGTAGTTTTGTCACTCATTATTTCTAATTCCATAGAGCTTGGTTGTCGAAGGTAAAGATAGACTATTTTGCAAAAAAGTGACCTTGAATTGTTCAGGGCAGCTGATTGACTTATCAACGCCCAAAGTCATGGGTATATTGAACGTTACTCCAGATTCATTTCATGACGGTGGCAGCTACACTAATGAACAGGAACAGTTGAAATGTGCGGGGCAAATGATAGAAGAGGGAGTCGATATAATCGATATAGGCGGTTACTCTTCTCGACCAGGAGCCGAGAATGTGGATGCATCAGTGGAACTAAGCAGGGTCATTCCATGCTTAACTGCCATCAAACGGGAATATCCCAATACAGTGCTTTCTATAGACACGTTCCGTGCAGAAATAGCAAGAGCCGCAGTTGCTGAAGGCGCGGGCCTTGTTAATGACATTTCTGGTGGCGAAATGGATGACAAAATGTTCAAAACTATTGCAGACCTCAGCGTGCCTTACGTTCTGATGCACATGAGAGGTACTCCACAAACCATGCAGGAGGATACAGATTACAATAATCTTCTGGAAGAGGTAACTGATTATTTCAAGGTACGGCTTGCAAAGCTTCAGTACCTTGGGGTGAATGATGTTATTGTTGATCCTGGTTTTGGTTTTGGAAAGAGTGTTGATGGGAATTACCAAATGCTGCACAGATTGCAGGCGCTGTCAATTTTTGAACGGCCAATTTTGGCTGGTTTGTCAAGGAAGTCTATGATTACCAGGGTGCTAGGTTCTGATGCTCAGCTGGCCTTAAAGGGTACGCAGGCGCTCAATTTAATCGCTTTGGCTGAGGGCGCTTCAATTTTGAGAGTGCATGATGTAGGTGCGGGCAAGGACATTGTTGACCTGCACCAGCGCCTAAAACAGGGGTAAGTTAAAGGCTGTCCTGTTGATTGGTCTTGGCGTGCATTGCCTCAAATTCCCGAATTATATCCTCATCTGACTTGCCGAGGTTCTCTAATGAGAAGGTAGCATCGTCAGTGAGATTGTGCTCAGGGAATTCAGCAATAAACTGTTGATAGTATTTTCGGGCTTCCACCAGGTTTTTGAGCTGATCATCATTTACAAATCCCATCAGGAAAAGGGATGTTCCCGCCTTATGATGGTTTGGGTAATCTTGATAAACTGTTCCGTACAATTTGAGGGCCCTGGCAGAGGAACTAATAGCCATTGCCAATTCTGCTGCTTTGAACAGGTACTCAGGAGCCATGGTATCCTTAGGATAAGTCAGCACGAAGAGCTCATATTCGGCGATGAGATTCTCTGCCGCTTGTGGATTGAATGCTTCCTGTAAATCGTCATAAAGCACGGACTCAAGTTCAGCTATTTTGTCAATATTGTCACGCTGCGATGAGCAGGCGAACAGGGCAGTCAGCATAAGTGCTGATACTATCGATTTTAACTCAGTCATCTTATCTCATTTTTATTAAGGGGAACTTCATTTTATAACCCACATCAATTTTGCCTTTTGAAATATCTGATAGCTTTCTCTTGAGTAACCGCTTCTTCAACGGGTTCAAATGATCTGTAAAGAGCACCCCTTCAATATGATCATACTCGTGTTGTATAATTCTTGCTGGCAGATCTGAAAAACGCTCGATATGCTGCTTGAATTCACGGTCCCAGTAGCGAATCTGGATAAATGGTTTGCGCTTCACATCTTCTCGCACCTCAGGTATGCTGAGGCATCCTTCATTAAAATCCCACGCTTCCCCTTCTTCACTAAGCATTTCCGGATTGATAAATACTTTCTTAAAGTCAGCTAAAGTTGGGTCCTCTTCTTCCTCGGCAAGTGGAGAAGCATCAACGATAAACAGCCTAATGGAGCGTCCAACTTGCGGTGCGGCCAATCCAACACCATTTGCAGCGTCCATGGTATCAAACATATCATCAATAAAACCCTGAATATTATCATAGGAGGGGTCTATTTCCTCACAGAGTTTCCTTAAAACAGGATCGCCATATGCAACAATAGGTAAGATCATTGATTTGTTTGTTTTTCCAGGTATGACTGTAGAATTATTGTGGCACTAACGGCGTCTACAGTTTCTTTATTTTGCCGGGCTTTCTTTCTCAAGCCACTCATCAATATTGTTTGGCGCGCCATCTTTGATGTGAATCGTTCATCTGCCCTTTCCAAAGGCATATCGGGAAATGTAGTGGCAAATTTTTTAACGAATGGTTTGATGAATCGTTCAGATGCTGAGGGTGAATTGTCCATTTGTAGGGGTTCTCCCACGAGAACGCAGTCCACTTTCTCTGATGAAAAATACTCCTGTAAAAACGGAAAAATGTCTTTGACGTGCACGGTCGTCAGTGCGTTGGCAATGATCTGCTCCGGATCACTCACCGCAACGCCAATACGTTTCTGACCGTAGTCTATCGCCATTATTCTTCCCATTTATTTCAAGTAATCCCTCTGTCTGAAATTTCGTGTGGCACAAAGATATATATATGTATCCAATATATTGGCAGGTCCCTGCAAGGGGATTCGCGGCCATCAACATCTGTAATTTCCATATATTTGCAGTTAAAGTAATTGCATGAAAGAGGTAGAGATCATAGAAGGTGCTTGGACGGATCGTGACAGATTAAAGGAGGCTGATACCATTGCTGCCATCCAGAGTGTGATAGACAAGCTTGATAAAGGTCTTATCCGTGTTTCTGAACCTACAGCTGATGGATGGGAGGTCAATGAGTGGATCAAGAAAGCCGTGATCATGTATTTCCCCATTCAGAAGATGGAAACCATTGAGGTTGGGCCATTGGAGTTTCATGATAAGATTGCCCTAAAAAAGAATTATGCATCTCTTGGGGTGCGGGTAGTACCTCATGCGGTGGCTAGGTTTGGAGCTTATTTGGCTCCAGGAGTGATTATGATGCCTTCCTACGTGAATATCGGAGCATATGTTGACAGTGGTACGATGGTCGATACATGGGCAACTGTTGGATCGTGTGCACAGATAGGCAAGGATGTTCACCTGAGCGGCGGAGTTGGTATTGGCGGTGTATTGGAGCCGATCCAGGCTTCTCCTGTTATTATTGAGGATGGTTGTTTCATCGGCTCTCGGAGCATTGTAGTTGAGGGGGTCAGGGTAGAGAAGGAGGCAGTGCTTGGCGCCAACGTAGTGTTGACTAAATCAACAAAGATAGTGGATGTAACAGGCTCAGAACCAAAAGTGTATATAGGAGGGGTGCCTCCACGGTCAGTAGTGATTCCCGGAACTTTGCCAAAGGTTTTTCCGGCTGGAGAATATGGTGTGCCATGTGCGCTGATCATTGGCCAGCGCAAAGAGAGCACAGACCTTAAAACTTCATTGAACGAGGCCCTGAGAGAGCATCAAGTTGCAGTTTAGTAAGCGGTCTCTCCAATAATCTATTGATCATTTAGTTTGCTTGTAATGCTACAGTGACCATGTCTAAGTTCCTAATCATACAAACCGCATTTATAGGTGATGTTATCCTAGCTACTGCATTGGTTGAGAAGCTCAGCGCATCCCATCCCAATGCCCGGATTGACTTCCTGCTTAGAAAAGGGAATGAGGCATTACTTAAGAACAATCCCCGAATAGGGGAGGTGTTGGTTTGGGATAAGACCGAACGCAAGTTCGCCAATCTGATGAAGACAATAAAACAGGTAAGACGATCAGAATATGATACGATAATCAATATCCACCGCTTTGGTTCCTCAGGGCTCATAACGGCTTTGTCCGGTGCTGCGAACAAGATTGGATTTGATAAGAATCCCTGGTCGTTTTTATACTCCCGGAGCGTCAGGCACTCACTTGCCAGCATTCATGAGGTTGAAAGGAACCAGAGTTTGATTGCTGAGATATCTGATGATATTGCAGCGAAACCCAGGTTATATCCTGCTAAGGAGGACTTCGCCGCGGTATCAGGGTATACGAGAGACCCTTACGTGTGTATAGCACCCAATTCAGTTTGGTTTACCAAGCAGTTAACGCTGGATAAATGGATTGAGGTGATGGCGATGCACACCGAACAGATCTATTTGATAGGGGGGGCTGATGACCGGCCACGATGTGAAGAACTGGCGAAGGCCCTGACAGGGAGTATCACGGTGTTGGCGGGGGAGCTGACTTTTTTACAAACAGCTGCGTTGATGCAGGACGCGCTGATGAACTATGTGAACGATTCTGCCCCGATGCACATAGCTTCAGCGATGGATGCTCCAGTTACCGCGGTATTTTGCTCCACTGTGCCGGAATTTGGATTTGGCCCACTCTCGTCCAATTCTAAGGTCATTCAAACGAAGGAAGACCTTGATTGCAGGCCCTGTGGCTTACATGGTTTGGAAGCATGTCCGGAAGGACACTTCAACTGTGCCAATGGAATTGAAATTGATCAAATAGCTCATGCGGGACAGAAGTAAGGATATTCAAAATGCTGTTGTTCAGCTGGAGCTGGGAGGAAGCATTATTTATCCTACAGAAACTTTGTGGGCGCTGGGTTG
>Ga0302120_10000989_pt1 | contig 13218 bp, 26 predicted proteins | sample AG5_Bottom_MG_FD_203118 | JGI IMG/M metagenome (GOLD analysis project Ga0302120, IMG submission 203118) | Marine microbial communities from Western Arctic Ocean, Canada - AG5_Bottom | ecosystem: Environmental > Aquatic > Marine > Oceanic | place: Canada: Western Arctic Ocean | collected 2017-10-01 | reverse complement strand
TGATAACACTGACATGACCGTCGAGTTGATCAATCCGATCGCTATGGACGAGGGTCTACGGTTCGCAATTCGTGAAGGTGGCCGCACTGTGGGTGCGGGTCGAGTCACCAAGATCCTCGAATAACCCCATGGCTGCTTCACAGAGAATCCGTATCCGCCTTAAGGCATACGACCACGACATTGTCGACCAGAGCACTCAAAAGATTGTTGAGACCGCTCTTCGTACCCAAGCAATCATTAAAGGGCCGGTCCCTTTACCGACAGAAAAACATCGATACACAGTGGTGCGCTCGCCTCACAAAGATAAAGATTCGCGAGAACACTTTGAGATGCGAATCCACAAAAGACTCATCGACATACTTGAGCCTTCACCCAAGACTGTCGATTCGCTACAACGACTGGAATTACCAGCTGGCGTTGATATCGAAATTAAAATCCAACAGAATTAAATCCAAGGTGCTTCAGGGTGGTGATTAGCCCTGGGTCCCGCTATCGTTTACCCCCCGCGCATCTCATATATTCGGATGCACGAACCGACGTCCGGCAAGGCCGGCCCCAGGGCTGGAACCGGTCGGCACAACCCAATTTCTCGCTCCGCCGGCTTTGCCGAGCGGAGCGTTCGCGTGAACGGCGGCCGATCGGCCCCATCTGGAAGAGGAAGACATCCGACATGGCGAATAAGGCGATAGTCGCCACAAAAGTCGGTATGACTCAACTCTGGGATAAGGACAATCGAGTTGTTCCCGTCACCATGCTGCAGGTCGAGCCATGTCGTGTGGTCCAGGTCAAAACCGATGAACGGGATGGTTACACCGCGGTCCAAGTTACCTTCGGCCAACGCGATGCAACGAAATTAAGTAAACCCGAAGCCGGACACTTTGATGCCGCCGGTGTTGAGCCGGGTCGACGCCTGGTTGAATTGCGGCTCGACGACGTCAGCGAAATTGAAGTGGGACAAGAATTCGCGGCGGATGTTCTTGAAGCAGGCGAAAAAGTTGACGTAACCGCGGTATCCAAAGGCAAAGGCTTTGCGGGCGTAATGAAACGCCACAACTTTGCTGGGTTAAAAGCCAGTCACGGCGTCCGCGGCCACCGAGCCCCCGGATCTATCGGTGCCTGTGCCACACCGTCGCGCGTTTTCAAAGGAAAGAAAATGCCAGGTCGTATGGGAGCCGAGAAAGTCACCACCTTGAACCTGACTGTCGTAGAGGCAGATGCCGAACGCGAGATCCTGCTTATTCGCGGTTCAGTGCCTGGCCCTAAAGGAGGCGTCGTTGTAGTGCGCGACGCTGTGAAGGGTTGAACATGGCAGCTACTCTCGAACTTCGAACGCAAGATGGCAGCACCGCCGGAACAATCACCCTTGACGACACCATTTTTGGGATTGAACCCAACATGGCTGTTCTCCATCAAGTGGTCACCGCTCAGCTAGCAGCACGACGAAGCGGGAGCGCCAACACCAAAACACGTGCAGAAGTACGTGGCGGTGGAGCAAAACCCTTTCGACAAAAAGGTACCGGTAGAGCTCGCCAAGGTTCGACTCGAGCTCCCCAATTCACCGGCGGTGGCGTAGCGCACGGCCCGAAACCACGCAGCTATCGCCAAAAGGTAAACAAAAAAATGGTTCGCCTAGCGTTGCATTCAGCATTGAGTGATCGCGCTCACAGCGAACGCGTAGTCGTGATCGACGCATGGCGCTTCGATACTCCTCGAACTAAAGACGCAATCTCCGCTTTAACAAACCTGGGGTTAGACGGCAAAGTAATGATGGTGGTAGCAGCAAACGACGACACCGCCGTGCGCAGCTTTCGTAACCTGTCAACGGTCCAGTTAGTCGAAGCTGGCGAACTAAACGCCTACGACGTTCTTTGCTCAGACTGGCTTGTTTTTACCCGTGAGACCCTCCCAGGGGGTGACTCATGAAGAACCCACGTGATGTCGTCATAGCGCCTGTAGTTTCCGAGAAGTCTTATGAGCAACTTGAACAGAACGTGTACGTGTTCAAGGTGGACACCTCAGCTTCGAAACCAGAAATTCGACTGGCAATCGAATCGATCTTCGATGTAACGGTCACAAAGGTCAACACTCTCAACCGCAAAGGCAAAGTGCGTCGCAACCGACGAAGTAACACCGTCGGAAAACGGGCTGACACTAAGCGGGCCATCGTCACCCTCGCCGAGGGTGACTCAATCAAGATCTTCGAGACATAGACATGGGAATACGCGTACGCAAGCCGTCAAGTCCTGGCAGACGCTTTCAGACCGTCTCGGACTTCAGTGAGATCACTACCACTACCCCTGAAAAATCTCTTCTCGCAAAGAAACATTCCACAGGTGGCCGAAACAACAACGGTCGAAGAACCGCCCGCCACCGCGGTGGCGGCCATAAACAGCGCTACCGCATCATCGACTTCAAACGGAACAAAGATGGAGTGCCCGCCACGGTTGCAACCATCGAATATGACCCAAACCGTAACTGTCGCATTGCGCTCCTTCACTACCACGACGGAGAAAAACGCTACATACTTGCCCCCGCTGGGCTTGAAGTAGGGGACAAACTTGAGAATGGGCAGCACGCCGAAGTCCGGACAGGGAACACCCTGCCGCTCCGCTACCTGCCCGTAGGTACCACTATCCACAACATCGAACTGAAGCCCGGAGCCGGAGGCCAAATGGCCCGATCAGCTGGCGCAGGCGTTCAACTTGTCGCCAAAGAAGGTGCTCACGCAACACTGCGGCTACCCAGCAGTGAAATGCGGCGCGTACCTATTGACTGTCGCGCCACCGTCGGCGCGGTAGGAAACGCCGAAGCTGACCTCATCAAGATCGGTAAAGCTGGCCGCAACCGCTGGAAGGGTGTTCGACCTCAAACCCGTGGCGTCGCAATGAACCCTGTCGACCATCCACTTGGCGGCGGCGAAGGTAAGACGTCTGGTGGCCGTCACCCTGTTTCCCCATGGGGCAAACCTGAAGGTCGCACACGTAAAAAGAACAAAAAGTCCAACGACATGATCATCCGCCGTCGCCGTACACGCGGATCGCGGAGGTAATCAATGCCACGCAGTTTGAAAAAAGGCGCATTCGTCGACGACCACCTCCTCAAAAAGGTGGACGCCCTCAACGAAAGCGGTGAGAAAAAAGTCATCAAAACCTGGAGCCGACGATCAACCATCATTCCTGAGATGATCGGTCACACGATCGCTGTACACGATGGACGTAAACACGTTCCCGTTTACATCACCGAGGCAATGGTCGGACACAAACTTGGCGAATTCTCTCCGCCGCGGACATTTAAATTCCATGCAGGACAAGAACGCGGCGGCAACCGATGAGCGGCCTCATTGATCTTGGCACCATCGCAGGTGCGCGATCCACACATAAATTCGCTCGCCTCTCGGCTTCTAAGGTAAGAGTCGTCCTCGATCTCATTCGCGACGAAGATCTTGAGCAAGCCCGCGATGAACTCCGATTTTGCGACCGAGGAGCCGCGACGATCATCTCCAAAGTTCTCGAAAGTGCCGTTGCCAACGCGGAGAATAACGAGCGCCTGTCAGCAGATGAGCTCTACGTCGCTGAATGCTGGGCTGACGAAGGCCCCACCCTCAAACGCTGGCGCCCCCGCGCTCGCGGGCGAGCAACGCGTATCAACAAACGAACCTGCCACATCACGGTGGTGGTTGCTCAGCTAGACGAAGACGAACTAGAAGCCCGAGCGGCTCGTCTTGCAGCCGCGGGACGTCGGAGCGCCGATGCAGATCGTGCCGCTCGTGTCGCCGGGAGCAAGGGCCCCGACGAAGAAACAGACGCAAATGACGTCGCAACCGTCGGCGAAGAAGTAGTGGATGCCGAAGGTGCAACTGACGACATCGCAGAAGAAACCGCAGACAACGACACCACGATCGACGAGACCGAAACCTCAGAAGAGGTTCTGAGCGACGTCGGCGAAGAAGATGTAGCTGAGGTTGAAACCTCAGACAAAACCGAAACATCAGATGAAGCCGCTGACGAAGACGAGAAAGAAGCCTGATCATGGGTCAAAAAGTCAACCCCTACGGCTTCCGACTCGGGATCACCACCGATTGGAAATCTCGCTGGTACGCAGACAAGGAATACCAGGACTACGTCATTGAAGATTGGGAAATTCGGAACTTCCTCAGAACAGAACTTCCTCACGCCGCCATCAGCCGTATCGAAGTCGAACGCACCCGAGACCGTCTCCGAGTCGACGTCCATACCGCGCGGCCAGGCATCGTCATTGGGCGACGCGGAGCTGAAGCGGACCGTCTCCGCGAGGGCCTGACGAAGATCTCAGGTAACCCGAAAGTGCAACTCAACATTCAAGAAATCAAACAGCCTGAACTTGACGCTGCACTCATTGCTCAAGGTGTGGCTGACCAACTAGCCGGTCGAGTCGCATTCAGACGAGCAATGAAACGCGCAGTGCAGAACGCCCAAAAAGCAGGAGCTCTAGGCATCCGAGTCCAATGCTCCGGCCGTCTAGGCGGATCCGAGATGGCCCGAACCGAATGGTATCGAGAAGGGCGAGTACCCCTGCACACTCTTCGCGCTGACATCGATTACGGCTTCCGCGAAGCTCGCACAACTGCGGGCCGAATCGGAGTCAAGGTTTGGCTCTACAAAGGTGACATTTTGCCCTACAAGGTCTCTGCTGATGAACGCATAAGCCGTGAAGCGGCGATGGCAGTCGGCGAAACCCCGGGTGCGACGGAACACAACGCTCCAGTGGTCTCGTCCGGCGGGCGTCGAGCAGATGCCCCAGGTGACGAAATCGATGAGCCCGCGCCACTGGTCAAAGAAGCTGACCCAGAGTTCGAAAAGCTTTTAGAAGAAGAAGAACAGATCGAACGCGCTACTCGCGAACAAAGCCAAACCCCCAACTTCCGACCGGGGGACGACTGAAATGTTGATGCCCCGAAAAGTTAGACACCGCAAAACCCATCGTGGTCGCATGAAAGGTCGCGCCAAAGGCGGCACCACCATGCATTTTGGCGATTTTGGTATCCAGGCTCTTGAACCAGGATGGATTACCGCTCGACAAATCGAAGCTGCACGTATCGCAATGACGCGTCACGTTAAACGTGGTGGAAAAGTTTGGATCAATATTTTTCCGGATAAACCGGTCACAGCGAAACCTGCAGAAACCCGAATGGGTTCAGGCAAGGGAAACACCGAACGGTGGGTAGCGGTGGTTAAACCAGGAAGAGTGATGTTCGAACTTGGTGGCGTCGAGCCTGAACTTGCCCACGGGGCGTTAAATCGCGCTATCCAAAAACTACCCATCAAAGCCCGCATTGTGAGTCGCGAGGAGGCGATCTAATGACAGCTGCAACTGCCTTACGCGAGTTCGCTGATGATCAGCTACTTGACCAACTCAACGAAATGAAACACGAGCTGTTCAATCTCAGATTCCAGTTCGCGACGGGTCAATTAGAGAACCCAGGACGAATCTCTCAAGTCAAACGAGACATCGCCCGCATTAACACGATCCTCAGAGAACGAGAGATCGCAGCTGCAGAGGCAGCAACGATGGAGGACAACTGATGAGTGACACACAGGTCACCCCTGAAGAACGCAATCGACGAAAAATCCGTGAAGGACTGGTCGTATCCACCTCAATGGAGAAAACCGTTGTCGTTGCTGTGACGGAACGCGTCCGTCATCCCCGTTATTTCAAAACTGTTCAACAAACTAAGAAGCTCTACGCGCACGACGAACAAAATGATGCTCGCCCTGGCGATCGGGTGCGAGTGATGGAGACCCGACCTCTTTCGAAGAAAAAGCGGTGGCGCTTGCTTGAAATAATCGAACGAGCCCGTTGATTCCGGAGTTGATGCAGTGATCCAACAAGAATCCCGACTCAAAATTGCCGATAATTCCGGTGCAAAAGAAGTTCTGTGCATCCGAGTTCTTGGAGGCACAGGGCGACGCTACGCGTCCATTGGCGACGTGTTTATTGCCACCGTGAAGGACGCCATCCCCGGCGCCGCCGTAAAGAAAGGCGAGGTCGTTCGCTGTGTTGTCGTGCGCACACGAAAAGAACGGCGTCGTCCTGATGGCAGCTACATCCGATTCGACGAAAACGCGGCCGTACTGGTAGATGACAACCGCCAACCTCGCGGTACACGCATCTTCGGTCCGGTTGGGCGTGAACTGCGAGACCAGCGCTTTATGCGCATCGTTTCATTGGCGCCGGAGGTCCTCTAATGAAAATTAAGAAGGGTGATCTGGTTCGTGTCTTATCTGGTAAAGACAAAGGAACTGAGGGACACGTCATGTCCGTGAACGTCGAAAGTGGACGTATCACTGTCGAAGGTGTGCATACCGGACGAAAGCATCAGCGCCCCACCCAAGGGAACGATCAGGGCGGAATCATCGATATCGCCTTAACCATCAATGTTTCCAATGTCGCAGTCGTATGCCCGAAAACTGGTGAAGCAGGGCGAGTCGGCTACCGGATCGAAGGAGACACGAAAGTGCGCTACCACAAGAAATCAGGGGAGGAACTGTCGTGAACGCGACAATGATGGAACCCCGGATGAAGGCGCTCTACCGCGACACTCTTCGGGACCAATTACAAACCCAGCTCGATTTGCCCAACGTGATGCAGGTACCCACGATGAGCAAAATCTCTGTTAACTCAGGTGTTGGAGACGCACTCATCAACCGTGCATTTCTTGATGGGGCGATGGAAGACCTAACAAAGATCACGGGTCAAAAGCCAGCGATCACAAGAGCGAAAAAGTCCATCGCCGCATTCAAACTCCGAGAAGGCAACGCCATTGGAGCCAAGGTCACTCTTCGAAACAATCGGATGTGGGAGTTCTACGACCGTCTCGTGAGTTTGGCCATTCCCCGAATACGTGACTTCCGTGGGCTGTCACCTCGTTCTTTTGACGGACATGGCAACTACACATTCGGCGTCACAGAGCAACTGATCTTCCCGGAAATCAGTTACGACTCCGTCAATAAAATCCGGGGCATGGATATCACGATCGTGACATCCGCCACCAACGATGAACACGGCCGTGCGCTTCTAACGGCACTCGGGTTCCCATTCCGCACTGAGGGGCAGAACTAATGGCTAAGAAGGCTCTTCGTAATAAACAGCAACGTACCCCCAAGTTCAAGGTGCGTGCCTACACGCGCTGTCGCCGATGCGCTCGACCGCGGTCGGTGTACCGCAAGTTTGGGCTCTGTCGGATATGTCTTCGGCAAATGATTCACGCGGGGGAAATCCCAGGCGTGACCAAGGCGAGCTGGTGAGGGGAGATATCAAATGACCATGACTGACCCGATAGCCGACATGCTCACGCGTATCCGCAACGCGCACCAGAGCTACAAGGACAAGGTTGAGATGCCGTCCTCGAAACTTAAAGAATCTCTCGCTGCGATACTCAAAGCTGAGGGGTATGTCGGTGATTACCAAGTAGCTGACTCGCAGGACCGACCAGGTGACACCCTGTCAATCGATTTGAAGTACACCCCTGACCGGAGTCGAACTATCTCTGGTTTAAAGCGGATATCAAAACCGGGTCTTCGGGTGTACACCAAGTCAAGCGATGTCCCCCGGGTCCTTGGCGGGCTCGGCATAGCCGTTCTTTCGACCAGTAAAGGCCTAATGACCGACAGAGAAGCTCGCCGCAACCGCATGGGTGGCGAAATCCTTTGTTACGTCTGGTAGGAGGTAAAGATGTCACGTATAGGTAAAGCTCCCATTTCAGTTCCCGACGGTGTCACCGTTGAAGTTTCAGCAGGTGCTGTCAAAGTTTCGAGCAAGCAAGGTGAGTTGAGTCAGGACATACCTGACGGTATTCAGGTAGAAGTTCAAGACACCGCTGTTGCTGTCACTCGAACTGACGACAGTCGTGAGCAACGCTCGCTTCACGGACTCACACGCGCCTTGGTCAACAACATGGTCGAAGGCGTTACGAATGGTTTCATGAAAGAACTGAATATTGTTGGAGTTGGCTACCGAGCACAGGCAAAAGGCAACAGCTCGTTAGAACTAGCTCTTGGCTTTAGCCACTCGGTGAAAGTAGAAGCGCCCGAAGGCGTCACGTTTGATGTTCCCGAACCCACGATCATCAAAGTTTCAGGTATCGACAAACAACTTGTCGGGCAAGTCGCTGCTGACATTCGAGCGCTAAAAAAACCTGAGCCATACAAAGGCAAAGGCATCCGGTATGTCGGTGAGCACGTGATCCGCAAAGCCGGCAAGTCCGCAAAGTAGGTATGAACATGACTTCACGAACCGCTCAGCGGCAACGTCGCCAACGGCGAGTCCGCAAAAAAGTTAATGGCACCTCTGGTTGTCCTCGATTGAGCGTTTTCCGTTCAAATCGACACATCTCAGCGCAAATCATTGATGATGAAGCGGGACGCACGATTGCCGCAGCCTCTACCTCCGAAGCAGACTTGCGGAGTACCGCGACCAGCAACAAAGAAGCCGCCAGCAAAGTTGGTCAGCTACTAGCTGAACGAGCAAAAGCAGCTGGAGTCGAATCCGTGGTTTTTGACCGCGGCGGAAACAAGTACCACGGCCGTGTAGCGGCCCTCGCCGACGCAGCCCGCGATGCCGGGCTGAAGTTTTAGGAACCAGTTATGACTGACGCTAATCAGAACCAACCTCGCCGCAACGACGATCGAGGTAACCGCCGACGAGATGATCGTCGACGCGACGACAACCCTAGGAATAGTGGCGACGATGGTCTCCGCGAGTCCAGAGTCATCGCTATCAACCGGGTCGCGAAGGTCGTAAAAGGTGGTCGTCGGTTCTCCTTCACGGCGCTTGTGGTGATAGGTGACGGTGCTGGTCAGGTCGGGCTTGGCTACGGGAAAGCTAAAGAGGTGCCCCTCGCTATTCAAAAAGGCACTGAAGAAGCAAAGAAAAACCTTTTCCGTGTTCCGTTAGCGGGTTCGACAATCATCCACCCCATCTTGGGTGTGATGGGAGGGGGTCGAGTATTACTGAAACCAGCAGCCCCCGGTACTGGAGTGATCGCCGGCGGTGCAGCACGCGCCATTCTCGAAGAAGCAGGCGTCAACGACGTGCTCGCCAAATCTCTTGGTTCGTCAAATCACATCAACGTGGCTAAGGCCACCATCGCCGGTCTGCAAGGGTTGAAGAGACCGGATGAAATTGCTGCTCTGCGTGGCCTTTCTGCCGAAGAATGTATTCCTGCTGGCCTATTAGCGGCATATCTCGAATCGGAACGACAAGTTCTTCGATCTAAACCATCTGCTGAGGTGTCCTCGTGAGTGGTTTAATAGTCACTCAAGTTCGCTCAGCGATTGGCTCCAAACCGAAACATCGTGGGACCCTCAGGGCTCTGGGATTGGGACGGATTGGTAAAACTAACACCCTGCCCGACCGACCTGAAATCAGAGGAATGATTCAAAAGGTTGCGCATCTTATCGACGTCCAGGAAGACTGAAGTAGAGACACTCATGCTCAAACCACATGACTTACAGCCGGCTCCCGGTTCCAAAAAGAAACCGAAACGCGTTGGTCGCGGTATCGGTGGTAAGGGTGGAAAAACCGCGGGCCGAGGTACCAAAGGCACTAAAGCTCGTAGCAAGGTTCCTGTCTGGTACGAAGGTGGCCAGCTGCCGCTCCAACGGCGACTGCCGAAGATGAAGGGTTTTACGAACCCGTTCCGCGTTGAGTACCAGCCGATCAACCTTGACACGATCACAGACTCAGGCCTTACTGAAGTTACTCCGGAGGGACTACTCCAGAAAGGTCTTGTATCTAAGGGTGCGATGGTAAAAATTCTCGGCAGAGGGCAAATTGATCGCCCGCTGACCGTGAAAGCACACGCAGTGTCAAAAAGCGCGGAAGAGGCCATCTCAGCTGCAGGGGGTACGGTTGAGATCTTGCCGCCTACCTTCAAAGGTCCACGTCCGCCGGCGCGCGGCAACCAGCACACCAACCGATAAACGAGGTTTACCTTGCTCGGGAGTATGCGCAACATATTTCGTGTACCGGATCTTCGAGGGAAGATCTTGTTCACCATCGCCATCCTCGGCGCGTACCGGCTCGGATCTCAGGTACCTGTGCCTGGCATTGATTTTGATGCGATTTTGGCGCTGCGAGAACAAGCCGACCAGACCGGTGGCGTGCTCGCATTGCTCAACCTGTTTTCTGGTGGTGCCTTAACTAATTTCGCAATATTTGCGTTGGGGATCATGCCGTACATCACGGCATCAATCATCATTCAGATTCTGACTGTCGCGATTCCCCGTCTAGAGCAGCTGCAACAGCAAGGGGCAGTGGGTCAGAGAAAGATCACCCAGTACACCCGATATCTCACCTTGGCCATTGCGTTTGTTCAGGCCACAGGAATCACGTTCATCTTCGGACGAGGGCAGGGAACAGCCCTCGGTAATACCAGCGCCGTGATCGTAATACCCAACTTCACGTTCGCTCGGGTCGGATTAGTCATCCTCTCGCTGACGGCCGGTGTCGCTCTGCTGATGTGGATGGGTGAACTCATCAGTCAACGGGGTGTCGGAAATGGCATGTCGCTAATTATCTTTGCCTCCGTCGTCTCAACGATTCCCTTTGATGGAGCGCGGCTTCGGGCCGTCCAAGGCAACTTTTACCTCGGAGCCGCCATTGTGGTTGCGATCGGGATGATGGTGGCAATCGTTTTCATCGAGCAGGGGCAGCGCCGCATTCCCGTCCAGTTCTCAAAACGTCAAGTAGGGCGACAAATGTATGGCGGCCAAAACACCTACATACCTCTCAAAGTCAACCAATCGGGCGTTATACCTGTAATTTTTGCCAGTTCGATCCTGTTCTTGCCTGTGCTTTTGTCTAACGTCGCCAATTGGAGCTGGTTTCAGACGTTTGTCAACGACTACCTCACTCAACCCGACAGCATCGTCTACATCCTCTTCTTCGGCATGTTGATCGTTGGCTTCGCGTACTTCTACACCGCGATTTCCTTCGACCCAGCGCGTCAGGCCGACAACATTCGTAAGCAGGGGGGCTTTATCCCTGGTGTTCGCCCAGGCCCACAAACCGAACGGTATCTCGCGAGAATCTTGAACCGTATCACCCTCCCCGGGGCTCTCTTCATCGCATTCGTAGCTCTCATCCCAACGGTGCTCCTTTCTCTCACAAGTGATCTCGGTGCCATGGGTGGCGGGGGAGCCGCTATTGGATTCGGCGGAGTGTCGATACTCATTGCAGCTGGCGTCGCGCTCGAAACGATGAAACAGATCGACAGCCAGTTACTTCAACGCAATTATGAGGGTTTCCTCAAGTAGGCGTGGATCGATCCGATGACTCGACTCGTAATTTTAGGTAAGCAAGGAGCCGGCAAAGGCACTCAATGCGCGCTGCTCGTTAAGCACTATGGCATTCCGCACATCTCTACCGGCGACATGCTTCGAGCCGCAGTCGCAGAAGGTACCGATCTAGGGCTACAAGCCAAAGAAGTAATGGAAGCCGGCGAGCTCGTTTCAGATGATCTCATCCTCGGAATTGTTCGAGAACGTCTCGCACAACCTGATGCCCAACTCGGGTTCCTATTAGACGGGTTCCCACGTACTGATGTACAAGCTCGAGAGTTAACAGCAATGCTTGCGCCCGAAGCTATCGACGTGGCGATTGATATTGAAGTTCCCGACAACGTCGTGACAGAACGAATGTCGGCCAGAGGCCGCACTGACGACACTCCAGAAGCTATCCAGCGGAGGCTTGAGATCTACCAAACAGAAACCGTCCCTCTCTTAGAGTTCTTCTCATCACAGGGCATTTTGATCTCCGTTGACGGCCTTGGAACCGAAGACGAAGTGCAAGATCGCATTGTTGCCGCGACCGAAAGAAATCGTTAACCATGGCTGAGAGATTGGCGCGTGAACCGGCTGACGGTATGCTCTTCATTCGGCTTGTTGGTGGATCCAATGATGCCGCGTCCGCACTCGGTCGTATTTCTGGTGCGATGTCTACCCCGCGACCCCAGCCTCAGGTACTCCAATGAAAGTCCGCCCCAGCGTCAAAAAGATCTGTGACAAGTGCCGAGTTGTTCGGCGTCACGGTCGAATTCGCGTGATTTGCCCCAACCCGCGCCACAAGCAGCGGCAGGGATAGGAGTTTCTAACTATGGCCCGCATTTCAGGAGTTGATCTCCCTCGAGAGAAGCGAGTAGAGATCGCACTCACCTACATCTATGGAGTCGGTCGCACCAGATCTGCAGATATTTGCGACGCTCTCAATATAGGTCTGGCCACTCGTGTCCGCGACCTGACTGACGAAGAGATCGTTGGTGTGCGAAATTTCATCGACGAGAACTACACCGTCGAAGGCGACCTTCGTCGAGATGTTGCGCAAGACATCAAACGAAAAATCGAAATCGGATGTTATCAAGGAATCCGTCATCGACGCGGACTACCCGTCCGAGGTCAACGCACTCATACCAACGCTCGCACACGAAAAGGCCCCCGCAAAACCGTAGCGGGCAAGAAAAAGGTCCTGAAGTGATTGCCGGCCGGGAAACGGACTGAAAGAAAATAATGGCCAACCCTGAACCAGCGCCGCGTCGATCCCGTCGCAAAGAACGTAAGAACGTCGGACACGGCGTCGCTCACATTAAGAGTTCTTTCAACAACACAATCATCAGTTTCAGTGACCAGCAAGGCAACGTTGTGTCGTGGTCTTCTGCCGGCAATGTCGGTTTCAAAGGCTCACGCAAATCCACTCCTTTTGCCGCTCAACAAGCCGCTGAGCAGGCTGCTCGTAAAGCAATGGAACATGGAGTGCGAAGAGTTGACGTACAAGTTAAAGGCCCGGGCTCCGGACGTGAAACTGCGATCCGTTCAATACAAAACGTGGGTATTGAAATCACCGGGATCAAAGACATGACACCCATACCCCACAATGGTTGTCGACCACCCAAGCGTCGGAGGGTTTGACAAATGTCACGCTATACCGGACCCAAAGCCAGAGTTTCGCGTCGTTTAGGTATGAACGTTTGGGGAACAGAAGGCGAAACTAAGGCGCTAGACCGCCGACCGTACCCACCAGGCGAGCATGGCCGCGGGCGCAGGCGAAGCCAGAACTCGGAGTACCTCGTCCAGCTTCAGGAGAAGCAGAAGGCACGATTCAGCTACGGAATCACCGAAAGACAGTTCCGCAACACCTATGACGAAGCTGCTCGCCAGCGCGGTGTTACAGGTGAAATTCTTCTCC
>Ga0302120_10000987_pt1 | contig 13235 bp, 3 predicted proteins | sample AG5_Bottom_MG_FD_203118 | JGI IMG/M metagenome (GOLD analysis project Ga0302120, IMG submission 203118) | Marine microbial communities from Western Arctic Ocean, Canada - AG5_Bottom | ecosystem: Environmental > Aquatic > Marine > Oceanic | place: Canada: Western Arctic Ocean | collected 2017-10-01 | reverse complement strand
AGGTCTGCAAGCTCAACACAACATCAAATTGTTCATCATCGATAGGAATCGCACCCCCTTCGTAAAGTATCACGTCATCAGTTGATTCTCTAGCAAGAGATTCTATTGAATCCGGAATATCAAGACCTGTCCACTGATGCCCCATAGAATTGATTTTATCACGGTATGTGCCGCGACCACAGCCAAAGTCCAGAACCTTCAATGATTGACCCTCGGATGATATGTCGGCAAGGAAATCCCAGTGGCTGACTGAAGTCGATTCCGAATGGAGCGCGGATTCAAGTTCAGAATAGAGTGTCCTGTCTACGCGTGCACGACTTGTGGTGGAAAGCAAGGTTGAAATCATCTCAACGAATGATTCAGCATTACTTAATCCCTCCATAATACCCCCCACAGACTCTCGGATATTGAACATTGTCTACAACAATAAACATAATCTATGATTAGTGTTTGGCAGCCTCATGCGCAAACCAATAGATTACGTATACAAAGAAAATACATGGCACAGGCGATGGGATGAGCTTCGTTCAGCATGGATGGAATATGATTTTCTTGGATGGTTGGGAGAAGAATGTGCAGATGGTTGGGAAGTTGTAAGCATTTCAAGGGATGAGGGAGCTAAACCGAAGACCACTTGGTGTGTCTTTCGTAGAGAACGTTGATCCAAGTAAGTTTTGACCACCCATAAGACACTTGAGGAGAATGGTATTTTCTCGTTTCATTTGCGCTTACGGCGCACCGCTCTCCGCTTACCATCGCCACTTCCCTTACGCTTGACCGCTCGCCGCCCTTTCTTACTGCTACCACTGCTACCACTGCTACCACTGCTACCACTGCTGGTAGTGCTGGACTTTACCTCACTGGGACAAATTGCACTGGCGATATCTATCCCGAGCAGGCGCGCTAGTGCCCCTTCCGAATCGGACATGCGTTCACGCTTTTTCCACCATTTCTTTTCCAATATCCTACTGCGTGCCGGTTTGGCGGTGCGGTATTCACGGCGTCGCTCAGCAACATGTTCGATGAAATCCTTCTGTCGGGTGGCAGGGATATTTTCCACCATCCATCCGGGCAGACCGAGATCATAGGTAACCCCTTGAACTGAAATCAAGAGTCCACTGAGGAGCAGGTGGGTGCCGACAGGAAGGGCGCTGGGATTGAAGTTGACCTTATTTCTACGCATTCTCTTGGCTAGGTTGACCATAGCCATCTGGTCGCGATAGGTGATGTTCTTCTCCTGGCTTCTCTGGATGCGCATAATCAATATGTGCCCAAGTATCAACAGCATCCCTGCGGCAATGCCGATGGGTATCTTTTCGATAGCGAAACCTAATCCAATTCCCAGGGCAGCCCAAAGTGGCATCAGGATATAGTAGTGAACTAGGTATTCTCGGTCGGTGCGCCGAAGGGTCGGTGGAAGGCCACGGTCCATCGCCTGATGGCCGATTATCAGTAGGTTGGCCGACAATGCCTCATCATTTCCGCCACCCCCGGAACACAGTGCCGCGACCGGATTTACCGGCGCCTCATCCATCCACTCCAGCGCCTCGCTTGTGCCATCTCCTGCGGCCTTGTTCGCCGTAGATTTCTTCTTGCCACCTCCCACAATGCTCATTTGGTTTGAGGACTCTACCAGCGCCGCTTCCATATCTTTCAGTGAGGCCTCTTCACCGATTATTACCCCTAGCGCATGCACGCGCGGGTCGGCTTGCGCATCGCGGGCCAAGCCACGATATAGGTCTAGGGCACTGAAACGGTCTTCAGGCATTGCGATACCATCGAGTAGGCACAGGGCAAGGGCGATTCGACCGCCAACGTGGTTCGGATTATCCTTTACCGCGCCGATAGCCAACTCCAAAGCTTCCATGCCGCGGCGTTGCAATCTCAACATGGCAATCGCCGATATCCGACTCCGCACATCCATTATCTCAGCATCCGTTTCTTTTCCCGAATCATCCGCTTCCCAAACCGCCAAGCGCTTCATCAATAATCCGAGGTGGACGACGGTGGGATTCTTCAAATGCTTCTTCCGCAAATCAACATCGACCTCGCCGCGCCAAGGGTCAAGGAATTCGGTAATCATCATCAGCACCTCGGTATCGTCATCGCGCTCTTCATCATCGATTCCATAGAGGATTTGTTTTGCCGCATCCAACCTGCGGGTGGCAATGTAGGAAATCGCTAGAATCAGCCTTGCCTCAAGTCCCTCACCGCCCTGTTGTGCCAATAATGAGCGGCTTTCGCTCATTGCCTGTGGCCATAATCCCCGCATCGCTCGCTCAATCATTCTAGCGCGGGTTTTCTCCATCCGTACTACCGCCTGGTCACCGGCCAGACTTTCGCTTTGGAATAGCCGCAGGCCATTGATATCCTCGCGCCGCGCCGCTTCGTGGATGAGATTCTTCATCCAATCTCCAGCACCCGAATCTATCACCTCACCACGGCGCTCCTCCGGTGAGAGGTCGAAATCTAATTCTCGTAGTACCTTTAATCGTGGCATGCTCAATAGCCACGTGACTAAGAAAACACCTTGACCAACGGCGATAAACGACCATGTAGCGAGCAGAATCACTGGTTCAGTAAACCCACTACTCTCCAATTCCCCCGCATAGGGCATCAGCGAAGAGAATTCCTTGTAGCATACCAAGACTAACAATAACACAGTATAGCCACTGAACCCTGCGAATGAGAAGTATAGCAAGCGGGCTTGCACGGTCTTTTCGGCACGGATTTCGTGTGGGGTGGCCAACACAACCCCTCCAACTCCAGAGAAGGTCTGACCGCCGATGAACAGGTTGCGAATCAACTCAAAGATGAACGCTAGACCAACGATGGCGATATTCATTGTAAGGAAGGTTGCCAGCATCACCGGAAGCCCCTTCAGCCATTGGAAGCGCTCGATTAGTTCCTGCATGTTAGTGCCCTCGGTAATTCCCCAACCAAGCAGACCCCCATAGTTGAGAATGTTCTCCTGAGTGGTGGGTGAAGCATCCCCCAAAGCGACGTATAAAACGGTGAAAATTCCATTCATAGCGGTAATCGGCATGGTTACCAGAAAGATGACCAGCACCATTGAGTTGAGTCGAGCCAGCCGCCCCGGCTCATCCGGGTTGACCGGAGTCTGCTTACCTCTGTATGAGCGCCATTTATTGACCAGCAACATATTCCACGAAGCCCCTAGGATCCGCCCATAGGCCAAAATGGTAGGTGACATGAAGACCAGTGCGGCATAGACCACCCATGTAGCGCGGTCATTGGGATGGGCATTCCAGCCATATAGCAGGATAGCCAAGGTTGCCATGAAAAGCAGAATCATCAACATGAAACGCTTGATGAAACGCATCAACCAAGAACCGCCGACATCCTGTATCGAGGACTTCTTCGACAATTGTGCCGCCAAGGTCTCTAATGGGGAGTACATCACTGGTAAGGCAATCAGAATTACCATCATCGCCACCGAGGCTGCATGAAAGGTACTCGGGATGATGAGTAACTCAGTGATGAGAATCAATATTCCCGCCATCGCCATCAGGTAGGCAGTTATTCCAAGGCCAACCCGCGGCAGTTTGAGTAAGGCCTTGGAATCGGCGCGTGTCTTGGTCAGGCGATGTACTTCGTACAAGCCGTCATCGACCTCAAATGCTACCTGCAGTGAGGACAGCGATGTCGGAAGTAGCAATTTCCACAACATCAGAGTGATTATCAATGCCAAGACAATCGGAAGGAATAGCACATATTCGGTACTGGTTGTAATGCTTGAGCCAGCCGCCGAAGCAGTAGGGGCTAGTGCGATTACCGATAGCAGAAACAGCAGAATCGCCGACATTGGACTGGCTGGATATCTCAGCATCACGGACTCTCCACGTTACCGCGATGGGGTGGAGGCAATAAGTAGCAATCCGAAGACCACTATATATTGCTACAACTTTCGGCCTTCGTTTGATTAGAGGGTTATCTTCAAACCCGCAGTGAGACGCTGGTCTTCTTCCTTCCTAAGGATCTCGTCTTCCTGTTCCCGGTTTGGGTTAGTGCGATATTGATGGCGATGGGATTTACCCTGATCGGACTTAGTCTCAGCAAAGCAAAGGCCACCGAAAGCCTCTGAGATTAATTTCCGGCTTATATTTCACAGCGAAGGCGATAACAATGAGCGAGAATCTTAACAAGTATACCCCGGATATCATGCTGTGGTTTTGGTCGGGAAGGTGTATTCCTTGACCCCCATCTCTTGGTACAATTGCGGCATCTGCCCGGTCTTGGAATAAATGTAGAGCGCCGCCACCGCTACCTGCTCTGCGGCACTGCTCCACATGATGAGAACCGCCATCGCCAGCCCACCGATTATCAACCCGATATACCATAGCGGTCCGAGGACGGTGACCATCACGAAGGTGGCGACGGCGATCAGCACCGCGAAAAGGAAGGTGATCAGGCCGATACCCAAGCCCGAACTGATGTTTTCACCCCAGGTCTTGAAGAACATCTCCTTGCTCGACTTCATGCTGTCTCGCACCCCCTGGCCTTCGATGACCATATGTGGAATCATGAAGAAGGTCAACATCCACCAGATTGCCGCCCCGATGATCTGGATGATCATCGCCAACGCCGCACCACCACCACTGCGACTGTTCTTCCCGGCATTTGACAGCATCTTCAGTAACAGGCCGACGGTACCGGCGATGATACCCCAGATGATGATGATGTGAATGCGCTTGAACGCCGCCGAGAAACCATCACCGAAGGAGGGGTCGCCCCCTGATAGACGGATGTGAGCATTGGCGATTAGGGCACTATTCCAGAAGGTGACTATGATGCTTACCATCATGTAGCCAGAGAACACGAAGGCCATGTAGGCCGGGGTCATTTCTCCGCTCGAGGTCGTCGTCCATGACTGTTCTAGGGCTTGAGGAATACCGACCGCGACCATCGCTCCGACGCTGAGAATACCGCTCAATAACACGTAGACCATCAACTCGCCATCCTTGCGTACCACCGACATGCTCAATTTGCTCATTTTCCAGCCGCGCCCAATGGTGTCGAAGAAACCCATGTGTCGACCTCGAAGTGACCATATATCAGTATATCCTAAAATGGCTTATTGTCTACTATTAGTGGCCTTCTATGGAGATGATATCGCGACGGCTACGTGATACCAAACCCCCGAATCACCCCCTTCCGCTAATATATGATGAGTATGAGGTCGCACGACTTCGGGGCTTTACCATGATAGCAGATAAGAATATACAAACCATCGTAGAAAAAAACCGACAGAACTCGAAATCATTCTTCATAGTCGTGATGTTCCTGCTCTCCAGCCTGGGATTGATGACTAGCGCATTCATCGATGCCGGCCATGTTCCTGAGACCGGGCTGGTCGAAGTTTCGAGGAACCCAACCCCCCTGTCAAGTGCTCAGAGTACCCACCAAGGTGGCCAAGGTGATTGGAACGGGGCGATGTCTGGAGTGCAGAGAGGCACCGAGATGCACCCGGTATTTTTGGATACCCAATATTCCGATTACGGGGTGATGAATGGCAAGATCAACGATTTAGATCTTCTGGCGATTCTCTACGCCGGTTCCCGCGGTTCCTTGCTCGAAGAGACCATGGCCGATGACCACGACAACGACGGCGTACCCGATTTGACTGATTTGGATGATGATAACGATGGTGCATACGATTTGCTCGAACGTTTCGACGGTTGCTGGACGACCGACCCGTATGACCATGATAACGACGGAGTCCCCGATATCGACGACCCCGACGACGATAATGATGGAATTCTCGAAGGGCCAATCGATTATGAGTATTTGATTGGACTTGGTCTTGACCCTCGTAATGTTTCGACCGACCGCTTCGTCAATCAGTCCGCAGTACACCCTTGGACTTTGACCACGGTAGGCCCGGGTTACCTTGCTGACCAACACCCATGGGATCACGACAACGATGGTGTTCCCGATGAGGATAGCGATGGTTCAGGTGCAGGCCGCTACGATGAGGACGACGACAACGACGGCCGAATCGACCAGTTCCGTTGGCAGTGTGATTCTGACAATGACGGTGACCAAGACTACTTCGACGACGACGATGATGATGACGGGTTGAAGGATTGGCTCGATGCCAACCCCTACGACGCCTCGGTCACCACCTCGATGGCCGCCAGCGGCAACATGTATGATGCCGCAGTAGAGTGGACATTTGCTCAATACCGCACCTACTCGGGCGGCCTCAACTTTGTGACCATGGAGGCGGCGCAACACCCCGGTAGTGCAACCTTCACTGACATCTGGGATGGTGATCTGGACAGCGACGGTATTCCCAATTTCATTGACCCCGACAACGATAATGACGGTCTGCCCGATTCATCGGATACCGATGACGACGACGACGGCATTCTCGACATGTTCGACCCCGATGATGACAACGACGGAATCCGTGATGTATGCTGGGATATCGACACCAATGGCGACAACATCAACGATTACACTGGCACCGACACCTCGCCATATGCAACCCCTGGGGGAGATACCGATGGTGTGTCAGGCATTGATTGTGAGATGGATTATGACAAGGATGCCGACGATGACCGCTGGCGCCCATTCGATAAGAATTACAACGGAATCTGGGATTGGTTGGACAGCGATCTGGGCGGCACCACTACTCCTGACGATGCCTTCCAGACGCAATTCAACGCCTCGGACTTCCTCAATGATATCGACAACGACAATGTCAATAACAGCGCCGATGCTTTCCCACTAACGAAGAATACCGAGGTTGCTACTTGGAATTGCCCGACCATGCTCAATCCAAACCCGGCCAACCCCGACCCACGCTGTACCACTGAACGCGCCTCGAGCGCCGGTTTCAATGACTGGGATGGAGACGGTATCCACAATTGGATTGATGTCGATGATGATGGTGACGGAATTGTCGATTTCCTCGACATCGATTGGGATTGTGATTTCGACAATGATGCCGACCTGCACAACATGAATGGCAGCAAGTATCGTGATGACGGGCCGAATACTGTCGATTCCGATATCGACGGCGACGGTTTGGAAAATGATATCGACTGGGATGATGACAATGATGGAATCAGTGACCTGTACGACCCTGATGACGGGAATTGTGGAATCATCGATTATGACCAGTCCGATAATTACTACATCCCATGGTATCCTATTGAGGATGGTGCGGTTACCGACGGCACCCTCGACGGCGCTTCTGGTGGCAATTACGATGCCAACGCAACCGACCACTGGAATCTAGTCTTTGAACTCAATCCCTTTGAAGATGTCATGCTCGACTACAACGGTAATGATTTCACTACCAATCCCCCTTCAGGTGGGACGGTGCCAGAGTTCTACTGGTTCTTCCTCGCTCGCTGGTCACCCTATAACGGGGGCAACGACTGGGATATCGACACCGATGGCGATTCTCTGGTCAATGGCTTGGATACCGACCAAGATGGCGATGGAATGCCCGATTGGTGGGACCAGGACGAGGGCAATGACGGAATTCTCGATGTTAACGACATCAAGATGGGTGGCTCCTTTGATAATAGCCCATGCGGATGGACAGCAGGCCCGACAGGCGCAGGTTTCACCTGTGGATATAATCTAGCTTTATCTTGGCATATGCCATTGAACGGTGCCAGTGCCCAGTTTGGCTCACCATACTCAACCCGCCCTGATGCCAATATCAATCAAGGGGCTTTTACTCATCCCAGCGACAATAATCTCTCCTGTGCCTCTAACTGCTACCATTACCAGATCAACGGTGCCACAGAATCTGCGATGGAATATAGCGAGATGGTCGATAATACCGATGCCTATCTCACCTGGATGGGATTGACCACCGGAATCTGGACGTGGGCAATCGACGCCAACACCAATTCCTTCCCCGATGAAGTCGGAGCCGACATGGAGACCAATGACGTCGATGGAGATATCGACGGAGATGGCAGTAGCAATGTGGTTGACATCGATGATGATTACGATTCAATCTTTGATTGGAACGATGTCGACGATGATAACGACGGCATCTGGGATTTCTTTGAAGTAGATACTGATGACGACCTTGACAACGATGCTGGTCAAAATAATAGCAACTTCTTCAACGGCACCAATTGTTTCGATAACGATGTCGACGGCAATGATCAGGATGTCGATGAAGACGGTTGGTACAATGCGGTATGGGACCGCGGTGAGATGAGCCAGGGTTTATCTGCACCCAAGTTCTATGATGTCGACAATGACAACGACGGGGTTCCAGATCCAGAAGACCCCGATGATGACAATAACGGCGTCGATGATCTGACTCAGGAATTGATGGCCAATTGTTTCTGGGGCGAGGAACAAGAGCCATGGGATCATGACAACGACGGCATCGTCAACTGGGCCGACGATGACTGGGATGCTGATGGCCTTTCCAACACAGTTGAATTATCCCAACCCTACCCATTCATCGCCGCATGGGACCATGATAATGATGGCCTGCGCGACGATGTCGACGACGATGATGACGCCGATGGAATGGAGGATGTCGACGAGGTGTTACTGTGGCCATTGCGCTATAATTCACGCTCGACCAACCCATGGGACCATGACGATTTCGGCGGTGACGATAATCTCGCCAATCCCTCAGACCCGAGCACAGGTCCTGATGTGGTCGATAACGATGACGATAACGATAGTCGCAACGATTTAGATTTCGACCACCTTGAAGAGACCTTCAACTCCGACCCCTGCGGCAGTGGTGCCCTTTCGAGCGACTGGGACCATGACAACAATTGTATTCTCGACGAAGACGACAAGGCCCCTACCAGCATTAATCTGCAGATGCCCGATGAGGGGCTATGGTTGGACGCCTTCTCCCCGGCAATTTTCAGGGGTAATGTGACTTGGATAAACCCCACTACCAGTCAACAGGAAGTTGCCCCCAACCTGCCGGTTCAAGTGGTAATCCAATGGGCTAACAATAACACTACAGCACTACAAACCATCGATGTCTTGACAGACTTGACTGGCAATTTCTCGGTTGGTCAATTCCTCTACCCGGAGACCCTCGATGTCGGTGATAACCTAACCTATGTAGTATGGGCTGAAGTAACCGAGATGTTCATTCACAACGGCGCCAAATCAACCGAATACTTCGCTGGCATCGAAGCTAACGTGACCACCGATTTCAGCGCTTGGGAATATTTCCGTAGCGATGAACAACCGTTCTGGCTAGACTTCAAGGCACACTATACCGCAGACTGGGACCGCGCAATATACGATAACCGAATCAACCACATACCGTTCACCTTCGAGGTCGTCGGCGGCCAATTCGGAAATCGCTCCAACCCCAGCAACTTCACCGGTTTCGATGGGAATGGCTACCGTACTGACGGCAATGGCTTCGCTTCATTGACCTTTGTCCAATCTTCGGGTGGACAGGGAGTCTGGAAACAGGTGCGCTGGAATTCGACCATGGACAATGGCCCTTTGCAGCTTCCTGGTGGATTTGAAATGATCATATGGAGCCCGACCTTGATGAAGCATACTGTTGCAGTCGATTCCCAAGGTAACGAGATTCGCTATAATTATACCAATACTAGTATGCCACCAGGAGATTTGGAAATAACAGGATTCACCAATCCGACCATGGCCAGTGAGTGGCCATTCCCTTGGTTGCACGGTTCACGCACCGATACCTTCGCAGTTCGGGTGATGCATAGAATGTATATCGAGGGGACCCTTGAAGTTCTGGGCGTCAAACCAATTTTCTACTGGAATTCAACCGTCAACAACGGCGATGGAACCTATGGTAATTGGGCAACCTTGTTCTTAGAATCAGCACTCGATGATGCTGGCATCTCCTATCAGTCGGCCAACGATTTCCGACCGTGGCCGATGCTGTGGGATGGTAATGTCGACAGCCTTCCCGGCGCTGACCCACTTCATAACATCACCTCGCCACTGGCGCCTTTCGTCTCATCCAACACAACTCATTGGCTAATCGCACTGACCAATGGTGGTGACTCTGAACTACCGCCGTGTGGACATACGAACCCAGCCGACCCAGCAAGCCCGATACGCTGTGAAATCATCCCCGAGATGAGTACCGGCGACACTTTGCGAGTACGCGGGACGGTGGCTAATCGTACCCACTCTCCATGGACTGCCGACCCAGTTGCCTTGCAGGTTGACATCGACAGCAATGGCGTCTTCCAAGGCACCCAGGAGACCGCTTACATCCAGAATCCGAAACTGTTGGATGGCGCTGCTCGTTTCGATTACAACTGGACCTGGCTCAGCCAATATCAGGCAGGCACCTATGGGCTGCGAGTAGACTTCACCAACTCGGAATACTATTTCACCGGCAATGCAAGCACCTTGGCTCAGACCGGCGCTTACATCAACGCCACCGTTGTCGGTACCACCGACTTCCAGATGCAGACCATTCCGCGTCTGTATCGCAATTCGAGCAAGGTCATCGAGGCCCGACTAGTCGACAATTCCCTCCAGCCGGTGCGCGATTCGCCGGTCAACTGGACCTGGTCATTCGATGGACGCTCAGGCACCAACTTCACCGATTCTAATGGAATAGTACAGATTGAATTTAACATTAGTGCCGATGATTACCTCGGCAACTATACGCTCTCATTCGAGTATAGCGGTGAGTATACACCCGCCGATGAGAAGTATCTGGTCGGCAATACCAAGCAACAGTCTGTATGGGTTGTCAGCAGAACTCACCTCGACGTTACAAAAACTGGAGAAAGAGTGGTCGGGACCGGTGATAACTGGGACTTGACTGTCCAGGTCCTCGACGATAATCGGACCATCGAAAAGGACCAGGGTGGGGATGCCTTATCCGGCGATTCTGCCCCCTACGGGGGACTGGTCGACGTCATCTTTGAAGGGACAGATTTCAACGACGTCAAACATCGTCGTCTGGTCGCCACTCTAGAGCCGAACGCCGGTTCGGTGATTCTGCCAAAGACGCAAGCCGACGGTAGCCATTTGTGCTTCAATGATGCAGATGGCGACGGCAATATGGATCGTGATGCCAATGGCGACGGGGTGCTGTCGCGCAACGAATCCATCGGTTGTATGCGCATCGACATCTTCCCGCTCGACCCACAATTGCTGAAGAATTTAGGCGAGAACAGCTTCCTCCCCGATGGATTTGGTGGAGTGAATGTGATTCTGCGCTTCGAAGAGGCACTTCCAAACGAGGGTTGTGAGCCGGTTGATTTCGCTCGACTGGGAGATTCTGGTAAGTGGGATTCATGTGTCGACATTATTGGTAGTGACCACTACCGGGTCGAGTTACGTTACAATAGCAACGACCAACTGCACCATGGATTCAGCCTCATAGGCAGTACTACACTTCACGTCGATGACCAAGTGGTTTACACCAGTGAGCTCGATCAACTGACCGGGCTAAACATCGAGAAGCCGATGATAGTCACCGGATATCTCGCTGACGAGTTGGGAGAGAATCTCACCAGCAGGGCAATCCGCGTCTCCTATGAGATGCAGAACAGCAACCAAGGCCCGATCTCCTGTGACTTGGCTTTCACCGATGAATATGGATTCTATTCGGTTAATTGCCCGCTCGAGAATGTTCGTGCAGGCCAAGCATATGTGTCGGTCACCTACAATGCCTATGACAATAACGATGCCTTCCGTTACCGTAACCGCACAGTCGAGGTAACCTTCGATGTTTTCTCCAACTCGACAACGATAATATCTGAGGTTGGCCCTTACCGGAATTCATACGAGACTACCGAGGTTGAGGGCTATGGAATCGTACCGATTCTCTACCTGAAGGAGAGTTTCCACATTGACGGTGTGCTCCTGCAGGCCAATGGACAATCGATTGGCGGCAAGTGTCTGAACATCTACATCGACCCTGAAGAGAATAGTTACCCAATCGCCACCATCCAGACCAGTGAGGCCGATGGTACCATCGAATGGTACAGTGCCGACCCGACGCAGAATCCGACCTTGAAGGGGATTGAGAGATCGGGCGATAAACTCGAAGGATTACGCACCATCCGTATCGCCTACGAGCCCGATATCCGGGTTCCGGGCGGTTGTGATAAGGAGACCAATGTGGTCTACAATAGCAGTTTTGCAGAGAAGATAGTATTGGTGCGCTCCAATGTGCAGATGCAACCTGAGAAGAGTTGGGCCGGATACGGCGAGAACGGCTACCGTGAAGGTGAGATCGTCAGAGGTTCGGTCTCGGTATTACGCGACCGAATGAACTTGGCTGTTGAGGGTGAACAAGTGCTTTTTATCCGTGAATACTGTACTAACTGCACCAATGCCGACATAGAATGGCACTACGTGGACTCCAACTCTAGTATCACCAACGAGCAGGGTATCGCCGAATTCACGTGGACCTTCCCAGGAGACACTTGTGAAGGGGCTGTTTGTGAAGGGAGATGGAGAATCACCGCACACTTCCCTGGCTCAACCTACTTCGCCACGCTCGACCGCAATATCAGTCACGAGGTGCAACTCAACACCATGGCGATTATGGATGACATGGGTGGTCTAATCTCTCCGCAGGTCGGATTTGCCTTGGCAATTTTGATTCTAGCGGCATCTATCGTTGGCGTATTGTGGTACAAGCGCTCCCTCGATAGGAAGAGAATCGACCTGCTGCGTGGTATACTAACCGACGCAATGATGGAATTGAAGGTTGCCAACGAATACATTGCCGTGATTTTCAACTGCTACAAGGACTTGGTTACTTTCTTCAGAAAGTATGGTTTCATGAAGAAGGTGTATGAGACTACCCGCGAATTCGAGAACGCGGTACGAATGGCTTTCAGCATGGTGCCAAGCGATCAGTTGGACGGCTTCCTAGCAATCTTTGAAGAAGCCCGATATTCCGACCACAGCATCGGCCCGACCCACCGTGACCGTGCCATCCAAACCTTGCAGGCCATTACCGCCAGCATCGATATGGCTCTGGGACAAGCGATGGTTGAGCGTACCGACGCCCACGCTGCGAAACTGTATGGCGACGGAATCAAGGCCGGTTCATTCATCGACCGGGATGGCAATGTCATTATCCAGGGCCAGAGCGAGGGCGATGAAGACCTGAAAATCTAGGTAGGTAAACCGCCCAGTTCACCCAGAACCCTATCCCGGGCGGCGCTGCCCCCACAAGTGGCTGTTTGGCTAGGGTAAATGCCCACCTTTCTAATAGGGGGGGGGATGGCCTCGCATTT
>Ga0302120_10000986_pt1 | contig 13254 bp, 10 predicted proteins | sample AG5_Bottom_MG_FD_203118 | JGI IMG/M metagenome (GOLD analysis project Ga0302120, IMG submission 203118) | Marine microbial communities from Western Arctic Ocean, Canada - AG5_Bottom | ecosystem: Environmental > Aquatic > Marine > Oceanic | place: Canada: Western Arctic Ocean | collected 2017-10-01 | reverse complement strand
ATGTATCTGCAGTGAATACAATATCCCAATCATTCCCTTTGGCACAGGCACATCGCTAGAAGGTCAGTTAGTTCCTGTTCACGGCGGGGTGAGCATTGATCTAACGGGCATGGATCAGGTTCTAGAAGTTAATGCTGAGGACTTTGACGTAAAGCTGGAAGCAGGTGTTACCCGTGAAGCCTTGAACTATGCATTAAAGACGAGTGGTTTATTTTTCCCCTTAGATCCCGGTGCTAATGCCAGCTTAGGTGGCATGGCTTCCACTAGAGCCTCAGGGACCAATGCTGTGCGCTATGGGACTATGAAAGAGGTGGTTCTTGGGCTTACCGTGGTGACACCTAATGGTGATGTGATACAAACTGGAGGTCGGGCAAGAAAGAGCGCAGCGGGCTACGACTTAACTCATCTATATGTTGGAGCGGAAGGCACGTTAGGAATCATCACTGAACTAAGGTTGCGAATATTCCCAGTTCCAGAGCAGATTCGCGCAGCTGTATGTGGTTTTCCTAGCGTCAATAAAGCCGCTCAATGTGTGATTGAATGCATGCAACTTGCTGTCCCTTTGGCGCGAATTGAATTACTTAATAGCTGCCAAATGGGCGCCTGTATAGAGTATTCTAAGTTACAAGGATTTACTGCCCAACCTACATTGTTTATGGAGTTCCATGGTTCACCATCTAGCGTTGATGAACAGATCGCTTTGGTTGAATCTGTAGCCAAAGAATATATTGGAGCTGACTTTCGTTGGGCGGAGACCTTAGAACAACGAAATGAATTATGGAAAGCAAGGCACCAGGCCTATTTTGCTGGTTTAGCACTCAATCCAGGCGCAAGTGCAATTAGTACCGACGTGTGTGTGCCGATTTCTAAACTAGCTGATTGTATAGAATTAGCCGAAGCCAAAGCTCTAGAACTTGGCTTCAATTGCCCACTAATTGGTCATGTAGGAGACGGTAATTTTCACCTTCTTATTCTGTTCTACCCCGATAACAAAGCACAAGTAGAGGCTGCCAATGAATTAAGCCACTATCTCGTTCAACAAGCCTTAGCACTGCAAGGTACGTGTACTGGGGAACACGGAATAGGTTTAAGGAAGAAGACGTATTTATTAGAGGAACATGGAGCCCACGCAGTGAACACTATGGGTCTAATTAAGCGTGCCTTGGATCCAAAAAATATTATGAATCCAGGCAAAATATTTAATCTGTCTTGATTTACACTAAGAACAGTATAACTCGTGCAGAGTTTTGATAACTTTTGAAGCGCGCACATCTGAAAGCGAATAATAGATGGTTTGTGACTCTCTTCGAGTTTTAACCAAGCCGTCTTTTCGCAATACCGCTAAGTGCTGCGACAGGGCAGACTGGCTCAATTCTAAGTGGTCATTTAGCTCTGTAACAGAAAGTTCTTTACCTTCTAAGTTACATAAAATCAGCAACCGGCTTTCATTAGCTATCGCCTTAAGCATAGTGGCAGCAATTTTGGCGTTAGCTTTTAGGTCAGATGCCGCTTCTGCGGCTTCTTGCGTAGGGTTAGACATGGGGCGATTTTCTCCGCACTTATATTAGTGCTTTTGAGCCAAAGGTTAACTGGTTACTACACATTATAGACCAATCTAAATTAGGAATTACAAATATTATTAATAGATGCTTAAAACATTATAACCAAAAAGCATATCAATTAGAATTATTATACCGCTCTAAACAAATGTTAATTTCGTAAAAATTGGGCAATGGTCCGATGGTTTGTCCATTCCTCGTACAACATAATCAATGCCTGCCTCTTTACAACAGTCTAGCAACCCTTTAGTTAACAATATTTGGTCAATACGCAGACCGCGTTTTGGTTCACGTTCAAACGCTCTGCTTCGGTAATCAAACCAGGAATAATCCTCTAATTGGGGGTGTAATTGACGGTAGCTATCTGTTAGCCCGAATTGGCGAAGGTCACTTAGCCATTGACGCTCTTCTGGTTGAAAGCTAGCTTTACCAGACTTAAGCCAGCGCTTACGGTTGTCTTCACCTATGCCGATGTCTATGTCTTGTGCTGCAACATTTATATCACCCATTACCACAAGATGGTCTGTGTTGTTGTATTCAGTATTTAGAAGGGCGGTGAGGCCAGCATAGAAATCCCGCTTAGCTGGGAATTTACTAACGTGTGCAACGTTTTCGCCTTGGGGAAAGTAACCATTAAATACGGTCATGGTATCTCCACTAGGTAGCTGTAACACTGCACCTACCAGCCGCCGTTGAGAGTCTTCAGTATCCCCTGGTAAACCTTTAATCACCTTTAATATTGGCAAATTGGTCATCAGTGCCACGCCATAATGACCTTTTTGGCCATGGAAAATCGTTTCGTAGCCTAATCTCTGTGTCTCTTCTATAGGAAATTCAAGATCTTGAACCTTGGTTTCTTGCAAACCAATCACTGCAGGCTGGTATTGATTAACAATAGCTTCCAGTTGTGAGATACGCACGCGGATGCTATTAATGTTAAAGGATACAAGGTACATGTTTTTAACTCGATTAAGATGATGTAAACCAACAATAACGTTGGAAGGCTGATAGACTTTGTACTATTGTAATGGAAAAATTGATGGGTGAAAACGGACCTACTTTTGTTTCCATTGGTTTGCCTTGAACAACTAACCTGGCTGTAGAGATTTGTCCTTATGAAATTCGATTTTGATGTATTTGTTATTGGCGCAGGTTCAGGTGGTGTAAGAGCAGCACGGATGGCAGCAGGTGAAGGCGCAAAGGTGGCTATTGCCGATGACCGAGCGCTAGGGGGCACTTGCGTGAATGTAGGCTGCGTGCCTAAAAAGCTCTACACTTACGCCAGTCACTTTAGCCATGATTTTGAAAATGCCAAGGGTTTTGGTTGGAACATACGTTCAGCCACGTTCCACTGGCCGACATTAGTTGCTAATAAAAAAACAGAAATCACTCGCCTTAACAGCATTTATGCTAATTTACTTAACAACTCAGGTGCACAAATTATTCGTGGTTATGCCAGCCTCAAGGACAGAAACACTGTTACTGTAGATGGCACCGATTACACCGCAGAACGTATTGTCATAGCAACAGGGGGCGCTCCTAATATTCCTGATGTTGATTACGCCAATTTACTAATTAGTTCGGATGAGATATTTGATCTCACAGAATTCCCAAAACGGCTGTTAGTTGTGGGTGCTGGTTATATTGCCCTTGAGTTTGCTTGTATTTTTCAGGGTTTAGGCAGCCAAGTACAAGTGTCATACCGCGGTGACCTTATTATGCGTAGCTTCGATGATGATGTAAGGCGTTTTGTGGATCAAGAAATGCGTAAGCAGGGAATTGAAATGAATTACCAAAGCCAAGTGAGCAATGTTACTCGCCAGGCTAACCAAAGTCTGTTGGTAACCTTCGCAGACGGCTCCAGTAAAGAAGTTGACCAAGTCCTTATGGCTATTGGACGCAATCCTCGGTTGGCTGGAATAGGCCTGGAAACCTTAGATATAGAGACCACTAGGAAAGGAACTATTGCAGTCAACGATAAGTTTCAGACTAATATAGACAATATCTATGCTCTGGGCGATGTAACTGGAGGTATTGAATTGACCCCCGTGGCCATAGCTGAAGCTATGGTACTAGTGAATCACTGGTATGGTGATGGCGCTAAACGTATGGATTACGACCTTATTCCAACCGCTGTATTCACCCAACCTAACGTTGGCAGCATAGGCTTAACAGAGCATCAAGCTTTGGAGAAGTACGGTGAAGTCACCATATATCGTTCAGACTTTAAGCCAATGAAACATACCTTGAGTGGCAGTGATGAGCGCAGTTTTATGAAGTTGATTGTAGATAACTCTACGGATCAAGTGATTGGATTACACATAGTAGGAGAAGGCGCTGGTGAAATGCTACAAGGTTTTGCAGTGGCTATGAAGGCCGGAGCTACCAAGGCCGATTTTGATGCAACCATTGGTATCCATCCTACCAGCGCGGAAGAATTGGTAACTATGAGAACACCAAGTTAAAAACACTCCTTAAACATAGTTTAAGACGCTAAGCTATTTACGCGGTAATTGATTAAGCCCCGGCAGTATTCCTGCTGGGGCTTTTTTAGTCATGTCGTAAATGATCTTTCACTGCGATCGGGGACTTGAAATTCCATACTACAAGATAAGACGATGCCACAAATGTGATGATTGCCGTGGCTTGTATCAACAGGGAGGCAGATTCACTTATCAACATGCTGGAGGCTGCTAGTGTGGCAATTAAAATTGAAAACTCGCTAGTCTGGCCTAACCTAAAACCAACTTCCCATGAAGTAGCCTTGGACTTACAAATTGGCCTGATAATCCAGCCGAATACAACAGGCTTTATGGTCACCACTAGAGTGGCTAACACCAAACACTGAAACCAAATGGAGTGCATCAGAGGAAAGTTAAAGCTGGCACCTATTGAAAAGAAAAACAACACCAAAAAGAAATCTCTAATCGGTTTTAAGTTAATTGCAATATACTGGCTGATCACACTAGAGGCCAAGCTGACTCCCGCAATAAATGCACCAATTTCGGCAGACAAGCCAATGCTGTGAGCCAGTTCAGCCAAACCTAGACACCAGCCTAAGGCCAAAAGAAAGATGTACTCGTGAAAGCGGTCAAATCGCTTTATCAGAGGCAACAACACCCAACGTACAAAACCCAATGCAGCGAACATAACTACCGGTAAAGCCCCAAGACTTATTAGCAAATCAACGTTTAAGGATAGTTCTAATCCCTGGCTAAACTGTTCGCCTAAAGTGGTCAAAAGGGTTAAAAGTATAATGGCCAACAGATCTTGTAGTAACAACAAGCCCACAACGAGCTCACCTGTTTGCTTATGATGTAATACCGTTGTAGGGAGTAGCTTGATGCCAATGATGGTACTGGAGAACATGGTGGAAGCCCCGATAATAAGGCTATCTATCATATTGAAGCCGAAACCATACCCCACCAAAAAACCTAATAGTGCAAAAGCTATCGAGCTTATAAAAGCCACCATATAGCCTTTCCTTAGCATCTGTAACAAATGGCTAGGCTGCATATCAAGGCCGATAAGAAACAGCAGGAAAATAATACCGATATGGGAAACGTCTGCTAACAACTCAGTATCCACCACCCACTCAAGGCCAAAAGGCCCCAATATTGCGCCTAAAACGATGTAGGCTAACAATAAAGGCTGGCGAAAATACAAGGATAAGGTGGCTAGCAGGGCAGCGCCTGTAAAGATCAAAAAAAATGAAAATATTACCGATTCCGTATGCATCCTTATTCCTTTTTATGTGAAAAATTTTGGACCGTAGGTAAGCCTTTTAAGTAATGTCGCCAAATCCACCAAAGTATTACCACCGCTAGTATTCGATAAACACCATGTAACCACCACACGGCCATAAACCCATATATTGGTGCTAACCAAGCCAATAGTGGTAAGAACAGCAGCCATTGGCTAGCAGTTACAAGTATTAAACCAGTCTTGCGCAGGCCCGTTAACAACACAAAGCGGCTTAGAATAATAATACAGGTTTCTAAAATCATGGCTGTGGCATACCAAGGTAAGGCCATCGCGGTCAATTGTTGTAATTCCCTATTTACCAATAGCAGTTGTGCAAACCATGGCGCCATAACGCCTACAAAAAGAGCCAATGCAAGGGCAGTAAGTATCCCCGTGGCCAAGATTAGTTTGCTCCACGCCATAGTTTTAACTTTATCTTTGTTCGCCATGGCAGTGCCTATTAGAGACAATGCAGCTTGACCCAAACCAATAGCGGGTAGAATGAGCAAAAGTCCCACATTGAGCACAGCAAAGGAAGCCGCCATTACGGAAGCCCCAAGTTGGCTTAATATCCACAAAAACAACGCTAAGTGTAAAGCAAATGCCAGTTGTTGCAGCATAGGTGGCCAAGTAAAACGTAATAACAAGAGCAAGTTTGTCATGCTAAATTGACATGAAAATGCTTCAAACCTAACGCTTCTTTTAAGCAATATAAACAGTTGCAACAAAACACCCAACCAAAGGGCAATGCTGGTGCCGACCCCGGCGCCTACCGCTCCCATTGCTGGCAACCCACCAATACCGTAAATTAGACCGTAACTAATAGGTATATTAGCTAGATGGGCAAGTACAACTACTTGAGTATATTGCCATGGGGTACCCAGTTCACTCCAATAGATTCTAGCCGCAATGCTCAGAACAATGGCGGGTAAAGCCCAAAGACGAGATTGGGCATAATAGGCCGCAAGGCTATTGATGCGATCATCTAACACAAACACATTGATTACATCATCTACTATAAATGCACCCGCTATACCTAAACAAATGGACATAAGGATGCCGTACACCAAACCTAAACCCATCAACCCCTTATGTGACAAAGAATGCTGTGACACTAGACCATGCCAGCCAGTACCCAATCCAGTAATGATGGCCACCAAAACAAACACCAGATAACTACCAATACTCACACTTGCTAACGCCAAACCACCCAAATGCCCAACAAGGGCGGTGTCAACTAAGCCTACTGCAGCTTGAGACAACATGGCGCCACTCAATGGCAACGCAATGGGCCATAAATTGGCCAAAGTAGGTTCCCGAGTAGAATGTACATGGTTTGTTTGAGAATTGCTCATGTATAGCTGCTTAACAGATGCCTAATTGGTATGTTGATCAATTGATGCACTATTATATGCTTTTTTACCTAGTCTTTAAAATGAATACCCAAGTAAAACAGTAGGGTATATAATAGCCCAATAGTTGAGCACTTATGAGTTGCTCATGTAGTTGGTAATAAAGGAAAATACAGTGGATTACATAGACATCACCCCCAGTGCCCAAGACTATCTAGCAGAGTTGCTTTCAAAGCAAGATGTAGAAGGCATTTCAGTCCGTATTTTTGTGACTGATCCAGGTACCCCAAACGCAGAAACGTGTTTAGCATACTGCCGCCCAGATGAAGTTAAAATTACCGACGAGTTCTCAGACTTAGAGAAATTCCGAGTTTATGTCGATCCGGCTAGCGTAGCCTATCTGGATGACGCCTTTATTGACTACAGTGCAGATCGGATGGGTGGTCAACTCACTATCAAGGCGCCTAATGCTAAAATGCCTCAAGTGAGTGCAGATAGCCCACTAGATGCTCAAGTTAATTACTACTTATACACGGAAATTAATCCGAGTTTAGCCTCCCACGGTGGCGATGTCAGTTTGGTCGGTGTAGTCGCAGAAGAAGATTGCAATGTGGCCGTACTAAAGTTTGGTGGCGGTTGCCAGGGCTGTAGTTCTGTTTCCTTAACGCTAAAGGAAGGTGTCGAAAAGACCTTAATGGAAAGAATTCCTGGCATTGGTGCGGTTCGCGATGTCACAGACCACTCAAATACCGAAAATGCCTACATGTAGAGTGTAGAGCTTTTCTTAAAGCAAAAAAACCAGCTCTAATTGCTGGTTTTTTTGCTCTGAAGGAGGCTTTAAGCTACCCGAGGTCGTTTAGGTAATCTCTGCTTCAATTTGCTGGCGAGTTCACGCATGCTCGTTTCTGTTGTATCCCAATCTATACAAGCGTCAGTTACTGAGACTCCGTATTGCAATTCAGATAAGTTTTGTGGAATAGATTGGTTACCCCAGTTAATGTTACTTTCAATCATGAGGCCAACTATAGAGTCATTGCCTTCATTAATTTGTTGCGCAATATTATCCATTACCAAAGGCTGGATAGAGGGGTCTTTACTCGAGTTAGCATGGCTACAGTCCACCATGATATTGCCAGACAAACCATCTTTTGCAAGCGCTTGTTCGCACAGGGCTACATTCACCGAATCATAGTTTGGTTTACCACCACCTCCACGAAGCACTACGTGGCCATACTGATTTCCACTAGTGCGAGTGATCGAGACTTGGCCATGGGGGTTGATGCCTAAAAACGAGTGGGGTGATGCCATAGATTCGAGCGCATTAAAGGCAACCGTTAACCCACCGTCAGTGCCATTTTTAAAACCAATCGGACAGGATAGGCCAGACGACATTTCGCGGTGGGTTTGAGATTCTGTGGTACGTGCGCCTATAGCTGCCCAACTCCACAAGTCTGATTGATATTGAGGTGAAATAGGGTCTAGTGCTTCTGTAGCCAACGGTAAACCCATAGCCGATAAATCAAGCATAAGCTTACGGCCAATGTGTAAACCTGTTTCAATATCAAATGTACCGTCTAGGTGAGGATCATTAATAAGTCCTTTCCAACCGACTGTAGTACGCGGCTTTTCAAAATAAACCCTCATGACGATGTAAAGAGTGTCTTTCAGCTCGCTGGCTAATTCTACCAAGCGGCGTCCATAATCTAAAGCAGCTTCCGTATCGTGAATAGAGCAGGGGCCTATTACCACAAATAAACGGTGGTCTTTACCATCTAAAATATTCTTTATGGTTTGACGAGCCTGCATTACACCATCAGCAATCATACTGGTGGTGGGTAGTTGATTTTTTAGATCCTCAGGGGATGTAAGAACCTGTTGGCTGGCAATATTCAGGTCTTCGATGCGACGGTCTGTCATAGTGTGTCTCAATAAAATAACTAATAGTAAATAATGGTAAAAGATTGGCTTAAGACAAGGTCTAAACGCTATAATCAAGCCGTCCTTTGTAACACAAATAAAGGCCCACAAACAAATGAATCTCACCTAAATCGTGTTTGAGAGAAAAGGATCATGGCAATACTGGGTATAAATAGTCGTTCAATCTTCATTGGAGAAACACTTGCTGTGTTCATAGGGTTGCTTTTGTCGATGCAAATCCAAGCAGGATTATTCAATACTGTCGAACACCCACTGCCGGCAGAGCAAGCTTTCGTTGTGAGCGGGCAACAAAATAATGACCAAGTTGACATTCTTTGGACCATTGCTGAAGACTATTACCTGTATCAAGACAAATTGGCTTTTACCACATCTAATAATCAGCCTCTAGAGCAGGTCGTGTTGCCTCCATCTGTGGTGAAGGATGATCCCTTATTTGGCACTACAATGGTTTATTACAAGGAGCTCCATGTAACGGGTGTATTACCCAACACGCCCACCGCCGCAACTCACCTCACTATTTATTACCAAGGCTGCTGGACTGGAGGTGTTTGCTACCCCCCACAAAGTACGACCATTCCACTTACTGCTACCAGCATTGCTACGGCAGTTAGCCAGCCATTAGAGATACAAGCTACAGACTGGTCAAAAGCTAGTGGCACTAATGCCAATTGGTTCATACAAAATCTCGAAAACACGTCTCTTGCGACCTTGTTAGTCATTTTCTTCTTTGCCGGTCTGGCTTTAGCGTTTACGCCATGTGTATTACCTATGGTGCCTATTTTGTCGAGCATTATTGTGGGCCTTAATTCCAAACCAGGACCAGCCAAAAGCTTTTTATTATCCCTCATTTATGTGTTATCTATGGCAGCAACATATAGTGTGGCCGGAGTCGTTGCAGGACTAAGTGGTGCAAACGTACAAATTGCATTACAACACCCTGCAGTAATAGGCACCACAGCTGCATTGTTTGTGCTCTTTGCTGTGGCTATGTTTGGCTGGGTCAATGTGCAAATGCCACAATCTATACAAAAAAAAATAAATTCGATTAGCGATAACCAATTAGGCGGTCAATATACCGGTGTAGCAGTCATGGGCATATTGTCTGCGCTAGTGGTAGGACCTTGTGTAGCGGCACCGTTAGCTGGAGCGCTATTATTCATCGCCCAAACTGGGAATGCAGTCACCGGTGGCTTTGCCTTGTTTGTTATGGGTTTAGGTATGGGCGTGCCATTGCTATTGGTGGGAACTTCAGCGAGCAAATGGATTCCCAAAACGGGTCCATGGATGCAGCGAATAAAAGTTTGTTTTGGTTTTTTAATGTTGTTAATGGCCCTATGGATGACCGACCGTGTTTGGCCAGAGGCAACTCTTATGCTGGTTGCACTTATAGCCATTATTATCGCCCTGGTGTTGGCCTTACATCATCGCTGGCAACCGCCTTTAGAGACAGTATCTGCTGCGCTAATAAGCTATACATTCGCGATGTTTTTAGGTCTTTACGGAATCGTCTTGGCTGTAGGGCAGATCGCTGGCACAGGGAGCCTATTGCAACCGTTGGGTGAACTGGTTGACGGCAAAACCAACAGCATGGTTCAGGGCAGGGTGCCCACGTTGAATTTCACTAAAATTTTGCCTGATGCGCTAGCGCCTTTGTTACAGCAAGCAAAACTGGATAAGCAGCCTGTAATGTTAGATTTCTATGCTGACTGGTGTATTTCCTGTAAAGAATTAGATAGCTTTGTGTTTACCGATGATCGCGTGAAACTTGCCTTGGCGGATTTCAAGGTGGTTAAAGTAGATGTCACTGTTAACAGCCTGGCAGCACAGCAGCTGATGCAGGGTATGCGTTTGGTAGGGCCTCCAGCACTTGTGTTTTACGATGCCCAAGGCCAGCTGTATTCAGAAACAGTTGTTGGTGTTCCCGCCATAGATGATTTAGTTAACCTCTTGCAAAAGGTTAATTCGCTGTAACTATACCAATATGCTTTTTTGTTATATGTGTTACTATTTACAGATAATCTTATACGGTATAACGTGTTTATGAAGTTACAACAGCTAAAATACATCTGTGAAGTGGAAAAACACAACCTCAACGTGTCGGCTACAGCCCAGAGTTTATTTACATCGCAGCCAGGCATAAGTAAGCAGATTCGCCTACTAGAAGATGAGCTAGGAGTAGAAATTTTTTCTAGAAGTGGCAAGCATCTCACTCACGTTACACCTGCAGGAAAATCCATTTTAGAGTCAGCTAACGATGTCCTTTTAAAGGTCGATGGTATTAGACGTAAGGCTCAAGAATACACTGATGAAACTAAAGGCTCTTTGTCTATTGCCACAACCCACACCCAAGCACGTTATGCATTGCCTAAGGTAATCAATAACTTTATTGGCCAGTACCCTGATGTATCATTACATATGCAACAGGGCACACCTAAACAAATAGCTAGTTTGGCCTCAGATGGCCAAGTGGATTTTGCTATTGCTACCGAAGCCATAGATCAATTCAGTGATTTATTGATGATGCCTTGTTATCACTGGAACCGATCTGTCGTTGTGCCTAAAGACCACCCCCTAGCCCAGGTAGAAAAGTTGTCTTTAGAAGAGCTAGCAAGACACCCTATTGTTACTTATGTATTTGGTTTCACTGGACGTTCTAAACTGGACGACGCTTTTAATATTGCCAATCTAGAGCCAAAAGTAGTTTTTACTGCGGTCGATTCGGATGTTATTAAGGCTTACGTTAGGCTAGGTCTTGGAGTGGGTATCATTGCGTCTATGGCATATGAATCTGAACTGGATGGCGATTTAGTGGCGTTGGATGTAAGTCATTTGTTTGCTCATAGCACCACAAATATTGGCTTTAGAAGGGGTACTTTCCTACGGGGTTATATGTACGATTTTATAGAAGCCTTTGCACCCAACCTCACCAAAAGCAAAGTAAATGAAGCCCAAAAATGCCACACGCAACAAGAACTTGATGCCTTGTTTGAGCCTAAAACACTACCTATAAGGTAAGTAGTTAAAGCACCTCTGATTCAAAGTTTACTCAAACCATTAAGCAGGTTATTTACCTTATCAAAGGTTTCTTGGTATTCAGAGTCGCATTCAGAATCTGCTACTAAGCCACCTCCGGCCCAACAATAAATATGGCCGCCGCCATCACCCTTCGCATTAGTGACTAAAGTCCGAATACAAATATTAGTATCCATACGGCCATTGCTACTTATGTAACCAATAGAACCCGTGTAACTACTTCGGCGATGAGGTTCTAATTCTTCAATAATCTCCATAGCACGCAACTTAGGCGCTCCGGTGATCGAACCACCTGGGAAAGCACCTCTTAACAAAGGTAAAATCTGTTCGCTAGATTCCAACTCTCCAGTAACTGTAGTGACAAGGTGATGTACGTTACTGTAGCTCTCAATGGCAAATAAACTAGGCACCTTTACAGAAAATGGCAGGCAATGTTTGCTCAGGTCGTTTCGAAGTAAATCAACGATCATTACGTTTTCAGAACGGTCTTTTGGACTTGCCGCCAACTCTTCGTATAACTGCTGGTCTTCAGCGTCTGTTTTGCCTCTTGGGCGGGTGCCTTTAATCGGTTTAGTTTCTACCTTGCAATTATCCACCTGTAAAAACCGTTCTGGTGACAAGCTCAGTAAGGCACCTTCTGATGTTTCCATATAGGCACTGAATGGAGTAGGGGATACCAGCCGAAGCTGTTTATAGGCCTGCCATGGATTACCTTTATATGGCGCATCGAAACGTTGAGCCAAACAGACCTGATAACAGTCTCCAGCATGAATATAATCAATGACACGGTGGAACTTTTCAGCATATTGTTCTTGTGTCATGTTCGATACAAAGTCCCGTTTGAGACTGAAGTCTTTGTCTACTATGGGTTTAGCTTGAAGAATATCGGCCATTAAGGCTTGGCTGCTTAATTCATCAAGCTGGCTTACCAAATAGCTAGTTTGTAACTCATGGTCGGTAATAATGGCCCAAGGGTAAATACCTATGCACAGGTGTTCCATTGCTATGTCTGCCGCCGCAATTACTGGCAGAGTTTCTATGGAGCGGCCTAGGTCAAAACCAAATAGTCCTGCAGCACCACCAGTAAAAGGAATGCCTTGGGCTTGGGCCAGTTTGCTCGTATCGGCCAGCAACTCACCTTGCAATTCACCAATTAAATCAAAAGGGTCTATATCCATTACTTTAATAGCGTTGTTTTGCTCAACTTTAGTCACACCGTCTTTATGGCTAATCACAGCCAGTGGTGCAGCCATGGCGATATCGTAACGACCAAAATGACTCGCTGGGCGGCTAGAATCCAATAACAAAGGCATCGAAAGATGCCGTATGGCTTCAAAGTAATGACAGGCATTTTCTACGAAAGGTAGGTTGGCTATATACACAGTAACGATCTTAAGACTTATAGAGGAGGTATTCTAACTGTCCGAAGGGAGTGGCACTAGGGCTTTACTCTAATTAACAGCATAAACTCAATATTATCAAAACCTAAATAACATCCTGTATGGCAATATTGTCTACAATATTAGATCAATGTCTAATTTGATCTCCATAATTAGGTGGATTATAATACATTCACTCCAAATGTGTAGACAATCAATTATGCAGGAAGAAATAACAACCTTAGCTAA